>Ga0306866_1000192_pt1 | contig 23246 bp, 20 predicted proteins | sample AntRauTorckE5432_FD_190450 | JGI IMG/M metagenome (GOLD analysis project Ga0306866, IMG submission 190450) | Saline lake microbial communities from Rauer Islands, Antarctica - Metagenome Torckler E5 #432 (v2) (version 2) | ecosystem: Environmental > Aquatic > Non-marine Saline and Alkaline >...
TAATGATCTATATGTTAGTTGTTTCTTTCCAGTAGAATATGAATTTGTAATGAACTACCCAACATCGGTGAAAGTTGATCCAACAAGGAAAGTAGGTTGTGGTAATAATCAATTAATTTATCATCATTATTATGAAAAAATCATAATGCATCATCTTTCTTATGTGAGAAAAGACATTTATAAGAAAATTAATAATGCTGCTGCTAAGTTAAGATACCAGAAGAATCAAAGTAGATTTGAATTTTTTACTGATTGCTATGATAATTTTGAAGAAGATGGTATTGCAATATGTGCTGATGGAAGTGAATATAACATCGAAAAAATTGATCCGATAATAGAATTAGATAAGTATTACTCGTATTTAAAATAAAAGTAATGAGTAGAAGTACCTGAAGATGTTTCTAAATATAGTAGTGAAACATATTATGATAAGATAATTAATTTATATAAAGAAGTTACATGAAAAAAAAAGCGTTAAGTATATTATTAGTAATACACAACCAATAAATATGAAATATAGTAAATATAAATCAAAAGATTTAGGTATATTGATTGTTAATTTAAATAATATTCAATTAACTAAAGACATAATTAATGATTTAAATAATCAAATAAATAAAAATTTTAAGATTCATTTATTTGATCAAAATTCTTCTGAAGAAGGAACTTCAGAGTATCTAGATAGTTTGGAGAGAATGAAAAAAATTATTGTTATTAAGAACAGTGAAAATATTCCTCTTAATCATTTATGGAACAACTTTGTTAATGATACTAATTATGAGTATATATGTTTTCTTAATAATGATGTAAGAGTAACAAATAATTTTACTTATGATATTATAAAGACATTAGATGAAAGAGACGATGTTGGGATTATAATACATCCAACTAATAACGATAAAATTAATAAAACAACTGAATATAATTTAAAAATATTAGATAATCCACCATTATATCAAGGATGGGATTTCTCATTTAGAAGAGAAGTATATATGCCAATTCCTCAAGAAATGCTAATTTTTGGTGGTGATGATTTAATATTCTCTTATGTACTAAAAAAGAATTATAAAATTGGATTAACAATCAGTTCACCAATCATTCATTTTAAAGAAAGAACTAGAGTTAAAATTGGTAATATTAAAGAAATACAAGCTAATGATGCAAGGTTATTTATTTCTGAAATCAGCAAGAATAAACTACAGTTAGTTCAGTCAACAATGAATGGTGTTATTTCAAATAGATACCCATCACCAACCATGAAATTAATTGAGAATAAAAAGTGTATTTATACTGCACTCATAGGTGATTACGATAAATTATATAGTGTTGATAATGATAAAATAGTAAAACAAAAAGATTGGGATTATATATGCTTTACAGATAATTCGGATATAAAATCTGACTTTTGGAAAATAATTTATATTGGTAACGACACTAAAGAACCATTAGATAATTATAGATTATCTCGATATCTTAAAACAAATTTTGACAAATATCTTTCATCATATGATTATTTAATATGGAAGGATTGTAGGTGTATAATAAATTGTAATTTAAATACATATTTAGATAACTTGAAAGATTCAGATATTTTATTTTCGGAACACAGTAATAGAAAAAATATCTTACAGGAGTGTGATGCATTAATTTCTGGTAATTTAGAAACCACCAAAATGATAAATAAAATAAAAAATAGATATGAAGCGAATGGGTATAAATATGATAATGGATTATATGCTTCAAGAATATTATGTTTTAGAAATAATAAAAAAATAGTTGATTTCTTTAATGACTGGTGGTATGAAATCAATAATTATTCACATAGAGATCAACTATCTTTAAATTATGTATTATCTAATCACAATTTAAAGATAAAAACTCTTTCATTTAAAATAGTGTTTAGTAATAATTTTAAACTGGGTCATAGAAAATCCACTAGATTATCTTTATAATATGTTTTACAGTAAACAACATGATTTATATATTAATAAGCTGAATAATGGTGAACATTTTAAATATTCAAGATTTAATGATGGTGAAATAATCGCTGCATCAAGAATTAATATAAATGGTAGTAATTGCGATAACCATAAATATTTTCCTGAAATGGGAAATGAACTTGAAAAAATATTATTAAACTATTCTTATAGTGATACCTATGTATTTGAACATTATAAGCATTGGTATAATACAAATAATCTAGTACATGGATATTTAGATAATATATATCAACAGAATAAAAATTTGAAATTTCTTGATGATGATTTTATTAGAAAAACTCATGAAATTAAACCGTACTTATTTATTGATTTAATTGAATCGTTTAGAGATAAAAAAATTGTTATTATTGGTGCTGATTATTTAAAATCTTTAAATAAATTCTTTGATTTTGAATATATTGAAATACCTAGATTGAATTGTTATCTCAGTAAAGATAAAATCATATCAGATATTAAAGAAAGAAATAAAAAGGAAGATAATAATATCTATTTATTTTCAGCAAGTATGGCTACTAATATAATAATAGACGAATTTAAGGAGGATAATAATAATTCATATATTGATTGGGGATCAGTGTGGGATACTTTTTTCATTGGAAAAAACTATTCATATTTAAGAAAGAGAAGTTCTAGTAATATGGAAATATATAAAAATTATTATAATAAGTATTTAATATTATGAATAAAAATTGTATTTTCACTTGTAACATTGCAAATTATGATTCCATACCAGTTATTAAAGAAAAAAATAAGAATTGGGATTATAAAATAATTACCGATAATAAGGATTTAAAATCAAGCAGTTGGGAAATAATATATATTGAAAATGTAAATAATCTTGATAAATTGAATAATACTAAATTATCTAGGTTTTGTAAAACTAATTATCATGTGTTTTTTTCTGAATATGATAATTACATTTATATTGATTCTCGATGTATAATTATCAACGATCTTAATAATTATGTTTCTAATTTAGGTGATTATGATTTCCTTTTTTTGAAACATCCACAAGCTAACAATATTAAAGAAGAGATGGATAGAGTATTAATTGGTTTCTTAGAATCACAAAAGATGATTGATAAAATAAAGAAAAGATATGAGGAAGAGGGTTATAAATATAATAACGGATTATTTGCAGGTGGTATTCTATGTTTCAAGGGTAATGAAAGAGTGATAAATTTTTTTAATGATTGGTGGTATGAAATAAAAAATTACTCACATAGAGATCAATTATCATTGAATTTTGCTTTAAGTAAAAATAATAAATTAAAATATAAATATATAGATTTTAATTTAGTCTTTTCTAAATACTTCAAACAAGGAGTAAGAAAAAGTAGTAGATTAAAAATATTATAATAAATTATGGAATTTGATAAATATAAAAATAGAGGTGCATATCATTGGATTGAATACGAAAATAATACACTATATGGTCAACATGTTAATAAATTATTATCATGGATGAGAAAAGATGGAAGAACATTAGATATTGGTGCTGGTGATGGATTAATAACCCATCTATTAGATGCAGAAGGGATAGATGATAATAAAATAGCTATTAAATTGGCTAAAGAAAAAAATGCAAATGTCTTATTTGGTGATGCTTATAAATTAAACTATGATGATAATACATTTGATAATGTTTTAATGGCTGATGTTATTGAGCATTTAGAATTTCCAGATGTTGCAATTAAAGAAGTAAAGAGAGTATTAAAACCAGATGGATATTTTTACGTGGTAACACCCCCAGCGAGAGAAGATGGTGTTTTACAAGATAAATATCATTATATAGAATATTCTCCAAATAAATTAAGTGATTATTTATCTACATTTGATTTTGATTTAACTGAAGCAGTTGAAGTAGTAAGTAAATATGTTAGAATGTATGGAGTATATATAAACCAAAAATAATGATGGAATATAGGACTAAAATAATAAATACTATTGCTGATAAAATTAAAGCAAAAAAATATTTGGAAATAGGTGTTAGAAATCCAAAGGAAAATTTTAATTATATAAATTGTGATATTAAAGATGGTGTTGATCCTGAACCAGTAACACTATGTAACTATAGAATGACAAGTGATGAGTTCTTTAAGAAATATTCACATGACAAAGAATATGATTTAGTTTTTGTAGATGGTATGCATACTGCAGAGCAAGTTTATAAAGATGTAATGAATTCAATTGAAATATTGAGTGACAATGGTTTTATAGTTATACATGATTGTAACCCACCAACTGAATTTCACACTAGAAGTTATAATGAATATCTAAAAACTAGAGGTCAATGGTATGGTGATGTTTACAAAGGGTTTATAAAATTGAAAGAAGATTTAAAAGACTATAGTTGCTTTGTTATAGATGAAGATTGTGGCTGTGGTATTATCACCAAATCATCTAATTTTAATATTAAGAATAGTAATATTAAAGACCCTAGTGGTGAATATAATTGGAAATTCTTTAATAATAATAGAGAATGTGTACTATGTTTAACACAATACAATGAATTTGTTGAAAAATTATCTAACTAATATAGCTGATTTAGGGGAAAAAGAAGATTATAAAGATTTACATAAAATATATAATTTAAATAACAAAATTAAATATAGCTTTAACATGAAAAGAATATTACCAATACACATCGTAACCAAAAAAATAGAGATAATTAATGCAATTGGGTTTAGCTTTTTTATTTTCATTTTCACACACCCAAAAATTAGTAAAAAAAATTCGGGTAATACATTAGAAACATTAATAAACCATGAATTAATTCATTTTAAACAACAAGTAGAATTATTATTTATATTTCATTGGTTATTATATGGATTCTTTTATATTAAGAATAGATTAACTAAATATAAAAGTCATGATGAAGCTTATATGAATAACCCATTTGAAAGAGAAGCTTTTTCTAATGAGGATAATCTTGACTATTTAAAAATTGATTGTGAAGGTGGTGAGTATGATTTTTTAATGAATATAGATTTGTCTAATGTAAGATACATGGCAATTGAAATACATACTCAATTAGGTAATGATAAGATTAAAGAACTAAATAATCATTTATTACAATATTTTACCATAATAAACGATTTAAATGATGGTATAAATATGCATAAAGAATTAACTCTGAAAAATAAGTCTATTTAATATAATAGATAAATTTTTAAATTTTATCGAACTTGATGAACAGTATGTTGAACTAAAATATTATTATAAATACTATGAATAAAATAGGAAATATAATTTTTAAAGAGCAATTAGTCAATCATAAGCTGATTGACTATATCAATTATTTTGATTGTAAAAATGATGGTAATGATTTAAATGTTGATTTTAATCTACCAACATTATTTGTTGGTTGGAATCACTGGAAATCATCTCTAAGTGAGCATTCTAATAAACCAATAAGTATTTTAGAAAAAGAGATTATACCCAATAGTAAGTATTGGGAATTCTCATTTAATGAACAGAAATCTCAACATATTAGCGGTATTGACATGTTTGTACGTAATGCACCTATCTATTATTTTGAGTCAAATTATGAATATGTATTAATTGATCCAGTAAAGGAAAAACTATTCGATAAATTTAATATTCTTAACTGGTATAAATCTAGGACTGGTGATATTAAAACAGATGGTATTTACACATATAAAAATGATATGACTTACATATTATGTGATTATCATAAAAAAATATATGGTATTGATCATAATACTTGGGATTTCTTCGGCATGGAGAATGCAGCCAAAACCTTTATTGGTACATCAGACACCTCACCTGCTCATAATATAGTGCACGATATCGAAGGTGATACTTTTGCAAAATTCAATGAAATATTTGGTGGTTATGCCAATCTCAAGAGATATCTAGTAGTATTATTGTCAAAATAGTTATTCCGTAGTATTTATAAGAAACTATAAATATTATGAAAAAGACAAAAGAAGAAGCTTTAGAAGGATTTTTAGATAACGAAGAGCAGTCAAAAAAGCCAGAAAACGGTAATATTGACAAGAAAAAAGTCGTTATGAAAGAAAGAGAAGGTTTAATTGAGAGAGTTGATCCCATTTATGTAACTAAAAATGGTAAACAATTACTTAGAGAGCAATACTAATTTAGAAAATGGCACATATTAGAGAGACTGTTAATGAAAGACTCATGAGAATGAGAAAATTGTCTAATATTTCAGAAGCTAATTATTCATTAATTGGTGGTATGGATGAGGATGATGAAATGCCTGATTTAACAGAACCAGAAGTAGAAGACCCTGCTACACAAGAAGACCCTGCTTTAGGTGGTGGTGAAGAACCACCTGCTGAAGTACCTGTCGAACAACCTGAAGATGGTATGAATAATGTAGCAGATGATGGTCAAATGGGTATTGATGTTCCAGAAGAACCTGAAGGTGAAGAAATGTCACCTGAGATGGGGGTGGAGCAACCTATGCCTGAAGAACCATCTGTAGAAGAAAAGCAAAATGAAATCATTCAGCTTAATATTTCTGCAATGCAAAAAATGCAAGCAGTTATTGATGGTTTAGAAAATACTGTTGGGTCTCTAAATAGTAAGCTAGGCACACTATCTGCAGATGTAGAAGAAGTACGTGAACCTAAAAACGTGGAAAAGTTAATGAAACGTAAGGAAGATTCACATCCTTTTTATTATAATCTTAATGATATGTGGCAAGGTAATTCTTTTCAAGCAAGAAGAGAAGTTGACGGTATTCAAGGCATTAAGCAGATGGAAGACGGCACATATATGGCTGATTTCGATGACCTACCTAAACACAACAATCAAGAAATAAATCAGAGCTTCAACATGAATCTAGCTGAAAGTAAAAAATATCAGAAATAATGAAAGTACATAATCCAAACGGTTCTAAAGAAAGACTCAAAGAAATGTTTGAGCGAGTTAATAAAGTTACAATTAATGAAACATTTGATGTACCAGTTGTTAATGATAAATCATATCTAGAAAAAAGTGGTGACGAAGAGGCTGAAAAAAAGCAAGTTAACAAATATGATGGTGGTGTAGATTATCCAGCTATTGATGATTTGAAAACTGACCATGAGTCATTAGATAAGATTGCCGAAGAAGAAGAGCTTGATGAAATATCGTTAGCTGGACTTAAAGGTGCTGGTCAATACGTTGGAAAATCTATTGGAGATAAAGTAAAGCAAGGTGTTGATAATGTTAAGAACAAAGTTGGTAATGTTAAAAAAGCATATCATAGAAGTACTGGTGATGATCAACTAGGTAAAATACAAAAATATGCTGAAAATTTTGGTGAGAAATTTGGTAAGTATTTAGCTAAATATAATACTCAAGCAGAAAAAGCAGGTGAACAACCATTACAGCCAAGACAATTAGCTCAAGTGGTAACTAATGCACTTGATAGAGCATATAAGCAAGGAGATACAAAAGCTCAAATAAATTTTGATAATTTAAAAATGCAGAAAGAAAGTGAAGAGTACCAAGAAATCGAAGGTGGTCTTGCTGATGAAGCTGATCCAAATGAATTTGATGCTAGACAAATCATGAAAGGCATGGAAGTAGAAATGGAACATACTGATGACCCAAGACAAGCTTTGGAAATTGCTATGGATCATTTGATGGAAATTCCTAACTACTATGATGAATTAGCTGATATGGAGTCTGGTGCTGATGTTGAACAACCAGAAGAAGATGATAATTCTGCTGATGCTTTATTAGACCCATCGCAACATTGGGTTGATGACTATTCTCCAAAAAAATTAGGTGATGAATCTGAAATGACAGACGATATTAATGAAGAGGAATTAGGTGATACTTGGGCAAAAATGGCAGGTGTTTCTAGACAAGATTGGACTTATATGCCGTATGAAAAGAAAATGCAGTATATAAATAAGTACTATGAAGAAAACCCTCCACAAAATAATAGTAATGCATATGGTAATGATCCAGAAGGAGTGGCTAAGTGGTTAGAAAAAGACAAAGCTGCAAGTAGATCACCTATGGATGAGAACACTATTGATTTAAGCTTCAACGATGATGGTAAAGGTAATTGGATTCCTCAAGGAATGGAGGATAAAAAAATTGCAATAAGAAAAGTTGAGCAACCAATGGGTAGTGGTAATGAAAAATATTTATTAGTACAACTAGATCAAAATGGTAGTGTGGAAGATGTCTATGATAGAAAAGATTCTTGGGAAGAAGCAGTAGCAGCTTTAGGATCATCAATAAGCTAAGTTCAACGTATTTATATTAAAATAATATAATGAGTAGATTCAGGTCATATTTTTCCAAGAACAATACATTAATTGAAGATAATAGAACAAATAACTCTCAAAATCCTGTAAGTGAAATATCTTACGGGACTTTAGAAAATCGAGTTAGCCGTTTTATCTTTGATATTGACTTACAACCCCTAGTTGATAAGTTAAATTCTGGTGTATTAAATCCTGATCTAATAAAATCTCACAAATTAAATCTTACTAATACAATAAGAATAATTCCAGAACTAGTTGGTTCTAGATATGCTGATTGCGAAACACAAAGAGCAGCTAGTTTTACATTAGAGTTATTTAATATTGAAGAAGATTGGGACGAAGGTAATGGATATGATTTTGTTTATATAGATGAACAATTTCCAAGTATTCCAAAACAAGCATCAAACTGGTTTGAAAGAAAAACAAGTATCGAGTGGTCGGTAGAAGGTGCAGTAACTAGTGGCACGACAATATTAGATAGTTTAGATTTCCAAGATGGTAGTGAAAATTTCGTTACTGATATTACCGATTACATAAACTCAAGAATATTTGCTAGTGGTGTTACTGGTTTTACTGGAACTACATTCGGATTAGGTATTAAATTTACTGATGATCTTGAGTCTGGTACTACACTTCAAAGACAGGCAGTAGCGTTCCATGTGAAGGACTCTCCTACTTTTTATGAGCCATATGTAGAAACAATAGTTGAAGACCTTATAGAGGACGACAGAGAGTATTTCTATATGAATAAAGAAAATGATCTTTATCTATATGCTAATGCTGGTGGTAATAGTGTTGATGTTACTGTGAACAGTGTAACTATTAATGACTATCAAGGCAATGAAGCTACAGTTATTAGTGGTGATAGTATCCAAGAAGTAAGAAGTGGTGTATATAAAGTAACATATTCAACATCTACTGAATTATACCCAGATCAAGTAATCTTCAATGATATTTGGAATGTGACTCGTAACGGAAGAACCAAAGACGTTGTGCAACAATTTTATCTTATAAATGAAGATCAATATCTAAATTTTGATTTATCTAGAAGAGTTAATTTTGACAATTACTTTTTTAATGTAATCGGTGTTAATAATGGTGAAATCATAAAAGCAGGTGATACAAGAAGAGTTGTTGTTGACGTAAGAGAATTATATCCTGATCAAAACAATAATCTTCCATTAAATTTAGAGTATAGATTATTTGTTAAACAAGATGTCGATCATCATATAGATGTAATTCCATTTACTAAGTTAGATCGTACTATTGCTGGATATGAATTTTTATTAGATACTTCATGGTTAATTCCACAAGACTATTATTTAGAAGTTAAAATTTCTGATAGTGGTGTTTACAATGTGAAAAAACCAATTTATTTTACTGTAACTTCTACAGAAATAGTTTAAAATTTTTATTTAAAATAACAGTTATTTTCCGAGTATATTTTATAATTTCCAGTATTTATATACACGAAATTTGAAGTGAAATAAAAAAAAGTGAAGAAAAATTAAGTGAAAAGTTGAAAAAGATTGACAATTGAAAATTTAATTCGTAGTATTGTAAAGCATAACAAAAAAAGTGAAGAGTAATATAAGTGAAGTTTAAATATAAAGTGTAATTATTAATGGAAAACACAAATCAGAATTCAGGAGCACCACAAGGTGGTAATCTTGATGCAGCGAAAGCCTTATTCGCTGACTACAAAACTCAAGGCGATGATAAACCTAAGAAACTTAGCAAACAAGAAATCCTCGCTAGGTATTTTACCCCAAGAAAAGAAAAAGAAGTATTTAGAATTCTACCACCACAAGCTGGTCGTAGACACGTTGAGACTGCATTTTTTCATGCAGTAAAAACTAATTCTTCAGAGGGAAAAAGATGGAGAAAAATTTACTGTCCAAAACACAACGATCCAGAAGTAGCAAAAGTTGATGCTAACGGTAATGTTGTAACGGATGCGGATGGTAAACCATTTATGATTCCTGCTCCATGTCCAATTTGTGACAAAAAAGATGAGTTGCTTAAAAAGCAAGATCGATCTATTCTTAAAGTTAAGAAAGATGATATGAACGCTCAACAATTGGAGATTAAAAAAGAAAACGATAGAATCTATAAGGATGCTATGGGATTCGATGCAAAAAAATTCTATATTGTTAAAGGTATTGACAAAAACAGTACTGGTGATGGCGTTAAGTTTTGGAGATTCAAACATAACTTTAAAAAACAAGGTATCTATGATAAATTAATGCCAGCACTACAAAACTTTGTAGAGCAAAATCAAGTTGATTTTGCTGATCCTTTCAAAGGTACTGATTTAATTATCAGTGTTGTTGATAATCAGATACCGGGTTCTAACAGAACATTTAAAGATGTATCTAACATTATGGCAAGAGGTTCATCACCATTAGTTGAGGACGAATTAATTCGTAATCAGTGGTTGAGTGATGACAAAACATGGAGAGATGTTTTTAAACCTGCAAGTGCACCTGAATTAACCGACTCTGAATTTTTAGATCGTGTTGCTAGGGGTACTGATCCATATTGGGATGATTCAGATTCTAATAACAAGAAGTGGGTTTTTCCTGATCCAAGAGATTATGAAAAACAAGAGAAAATGAACAATAGGAATAATTCTCTAGGTTCAACTCAACCTACTGAAAGAAAAGTGGAGAAAGCTTCTGACGTTGTTGGAAAGTCTTATGATGGTGTTGATATCAACAATGTTTCAAAAGAAGATGTTGGTGAGTATAATGACGATGCAGTAGACTTAAGTGGTGGTGTAGAAAAGACTGCAGCTAGTCAAGCACCAGTTGAGAATACTCCAGATGAACCACCAAAAGAAACACAGCAAGAGCAACAAGTTCCTGCAGGTGATGATTCCGAAGAAGATTATGATGATCTTCCTTTCTAAATAACCAATATAATACTATATAAAGGTGGGAGTTATCTTCCACCTTTTTTTAACATTAACATTTAGTTATAAATAAAAATATAATGGCTAAAACTCCAACAAACAAAGCTGCAAGAAAGCCAACAGGTAAGAAGAGCTTTTCATTGACAGACTTTAAGAAAAAAACAAATAGCGAGAATATCGCAAATAAACCATTAAAATGGTTGAAATGTTCTCCAGCATTTAAGGAAGCAACAGGACTAGATGGATTTCCAATGGGTTATGTTGCATTAACAAGAGGATTTTCAAATACAGGTAAATCAACGTCACTTTCAGAAGCGATTGTAGGTGCACAAAAACAAGGTGTATTACCTATTATAATTGATACTGAGAATAACTTGAGTTTATCTCGTTTAGAAAAAATGGGATTTGATTTAGGTGATGACGATGATGGATTCTTTATCTATATTGATAATGATTATCTATTAGAAAACTTTGGTAAAAATCATGATAAAAACAGACAAGAAGCAGCCATAGAAGACATGGCAGAGTGTATTCATCACTTCTTAGATTTACAAGATGCAGGTGAGTTACCATATGATTTATTATTCGCTGTCGATTCATTCGGTACTTTAGATTGTATTAAAACAATCAATGCACATGAGAAGAATAGTAGTGATAATAACATGTGGAACGCTGGTGCATTTGAGAAATCATTTAAATATCTAGTTAATAGTAGATTACCAAGGTCTAGAAAAGTAGATAAACCATATACTAATACCTTAGTCGGTGTGCAAAAGATTTGGGTTGATAGTATGGGTGCTGGTGTCATTAAACATAAAGGTGGTGAAGCATTATTTTACGGTGCTAGATTGATATTTCATCATGGTGGTATTGCATCACATGGTACTAAGAAGATTGCTGCAACATTCGGTGGTTCTGATGTATCTTATGGTGTAGAAACTAAGATCAGAGTAGAGAAGAATCAGATTGATGGTGATCTAGGTGGTATATCATTCGAAGGTAAACTTATTTCAACACCACATGGATTTATTGGTACTGATTCATCTGATAAAGATAAATATAAGAAGGATCATATAAAATTCTTTAGAGATGTTTTAAGGGAAGAAAATATCACTGCAGATGACATCAAGAATAAATATGTTGTTGATGCTGAGACTGAATTCAATCATGATGATTTAGAGGATGAGGTTAAGTCGTTGAAAGATGAAAAAAAACCTGATAATCAACAATTAATGGATGATTTTGAAGAAGAGAAAAAGGATAGTTAATTGTGAGGACTAGAACATTATTAGTTGATGCATCATATCTATTAAAACGATCTTTTAATGGAGCTAAGGATACGTACACCGATAGTTATGGACATATCGGTGGACTATATTCCTTTATGACAACACTAAGAAAACTCATAAGAGACTTTAAATCTAATAAAGTGATACTTGCATGGGATGGAGAAAATGGCGGTCTTTATAGACATGTCATTGATCCAGCCTATAAAGCTAATCGTAAGAATAAGAAGTGGTATGGTAAAATTGAGTTATCCGAAGCTGAGATAAGAAGAGAGCAATATAAAGAAGAGTCTTTATTAAAGCAGAGAAAAAGTATTCAGTCATATGCCGAAGAATTATTTATTAGGCAAATAGAAGTGGATGAAATCGAAGCAGATGATTTAATTGCTGCATATGTAATGGAGAGTAATAAAGATGAAGATATTACAATATACACTAATGACAGGGATTTTCTTCAACTACTTGAATATGATATAACTATCAAGTTCGGTAATATTGAAAATCCAATAAATAAAACCAATTTCTTTTTTGAATTTGATTATCACTATAAGAATGCATTATCGATTAAAATAATCGAAGGCGATACTTCGGATAATTTAGTTGGAATAAAGGGAATTAAGTCAACTACATTACTTAAGCATTTTCCTGAGATGAAATTCAAGCAATTTACTGTTAGAGAAATATGTAGAAGAGCTGATGAGATTAACAAGGAAAGAATTGAGAATAAGAAAAAACCATTAAAAGCATTTGAAAGTCTACTTTCTAGTATTGAAAGATTGAAGATAAATCATAAACTAATGAATCTTTCTGAGCCATTCTTAAATGATGATGCAGAAGAAGAATTAGGACAACTAATTGATATGCCACTATCCGATGAAGACAGAAATTCAAAGAATCTTATTAAGCTGATGAAAGAGGATGAATTTTTATCGGTTTACGGTGGAACTTTTGCAAATTATATTGAGCCATTTTATCCTGTAATAATGAATGAGAAGCAGATGTATAAAGATTATTTGAAAAAAGATAAGAACCTGATTTAAAACAATTGACTTCTTAAAAATTATAAGGTATATTTGGAATGCATAACAAAAATATATATTAAGATGGAAAATAAAGAACATGAGAATATGTTTAAGTTTGGTTTATATCAAGCTGACGAAACAATAATTGAAACCCTGTTTTCAGCAGATGTTTTTAACCCTGTTGTTCGTTATTCGGTAGATATCAGAGAAGACATATTTTCTATTATCGTAAGATTACAGAAAGCATTATCAAGAAGAAATTTATCACACAAGATAGACTTCGGTGAAAAAACATATGATTTCCTTGGTTACTATAAAAATCTATTGGATTTACAAAGTAGCAACGGTAAATCATTTAATGACAAGCTAAAGCTTAAAAAAAGATCGAACCAGACGGTTAATGGAAAAACCTATAGTGGCATTCAATTTAAGTTTGGTTTATATATCAATGATAATCCAATAGTTGAGAGAGATTTTTATGTTGAAGGATATAACCCTTCATCTAGATTCTCAATAGAGTTGAGTGAGACAGTGGATGATATTGCTCAAGAAATTAATAGTAAACTTAAAGATCAAGATACCACTCATATGTGGGACGACTACGATCTGATCTATACTTATGGTTTACATATTAATCAAATAAGAGACCTTTCTAATAAGCGTAGGAGTTTAATGTTGGAAAACATTAGTAATCCTAATTTTGTGAAAAACACAAGACGTAGTTTAAGATATTAAAACTCTCTTATTCCTGTTTATTAATAACAATAAAAAAATTATAGAATGATAGAAGAATATACTATTGATGGCTACCTCGGCAGTGGCTATCAATTGAAAGTATTGTGGCAGATATTAACAGAGCCTGAATTTGGTAACGATATTTTTCCTTTTCTTAAGACAGAATATTTTGATGATCCTAATCATCGAAGATTTTTTACTGTCATAAGAGAATACTACGATGAGTATGGTAAAATACCAAACCTACAGAATAAAAGTATCTTTCATGCAATCACTCGATATAAACAATCGGCAAATCCAGTAGATGAAGAAATCTTAATGGGTATTGCTGAAAATATTAAAAACTGGAATGATAGAGTAATTAATAAGAACCTTGATTACGATGGTGATGCTGTACAACAGGCTGTTTATAATTTTATCAAGCAAGGTGAATATGGTGATCTAGCAGATTTTATTATGTCAAATCTAAAAAAAGGATTTGATGATGAAATTAATTATAAGCTTGATAAGAGAATTAAGAAGATCAGTGAAATTGGTAGTGATGAAGATGAAGGTATTGAAATATTTGACGATATAGATAGAGCCTTACAGGTAAACTTTAGAGAGCCAATTGGTACTGGTATACTTGCCATTGATAATTTGATGGGTGGTGGTCTAGGTAAGGGTGAAATGGGGATTATACTTGCAGGTACTGGTGTGGGTAAATCAACAGCACTAACTAAGATTGCCAATGAAGGACATGCATTAGGTAAAAATGTTCTTCAAGTGGTATTTGAAGATGCCGAAGATGAAATTAGACGTAAGCATTATGCAATATGGTCTGAAACAAAACTAAGTGAAATGAATGATAATCTTGAATCTGTTGGTAGACGTGTTAGAGATTATCAAAATAATGATAATTTAGGTAAGTTAATCATTAAGAAATTCCCTCAAGAGGGTATCACTATCCCTAAAATACGCCAGTGGATGGATCGATATAAGAAAAAGTGGGGGATTAGTTTTGATTTATTAGTACTTGATTATATTGATTGTGTTGATCCACATGAAAAGTATTTTGATCAGAATAAAGCAGATGAAGGTATTATTAAAGCCTTTGAAGGAATAGCTACTGATTATAATATACCATGTTGGACTGCAATACAGGCAAATCGTAGTGGTTTAGGTAGTAGTTCCAGTAATTCTAATAATGGAAATGCTGCTGAGTTTATTGGTACATCACAAATGGGTGGTAGTATTAAACGTGCTCAAAAGACTCACTTCCTAATGTCTGTAGCAAAAACACCTGAACAAAAACGTGCAGGATTAGCTAACATAGCAATTCTTAAAGCTAGGTTTGCTGCCGATGGTCAAAAATTTGAAGATGCTATTTTCGATAATAATTCAGTAAAAATAGTTGTGAGAGATAGTGATTACTCTTATCGAAATACAAGAGATGATGGTGACCAAGAACCTATTACAAAATCTGATGGTGAAATAGGTAAGTTAAGTGAAAAGATTGCAGCTATGAATAGAAACATGGATGCCAATAAACAAGGACGAAACTTAGTTAACTACAAAGCTGCTATCAGTGGTGATACTGCAACAAACCAAGAAAATAAAGAAGAAGTGAAACTTCCTATTAATGAGGATGTTAGCAAAGAATCTAAAGAAAAGGTGGAAAATAATCAAAAAAATATTGCAGATGAGTTTGCAGAAATGAAAAATTCACGTACATTTGTGTCATCATCTAATTCGGAAATCGACATTAGAAAACAACTTGACGACATGTCTAATAGACATTTTAAAAACTCAAGTTAAAAATTTATAAAATTATTGAGTTTTTTGTAACTTTTTGTAAAATTAATCGTATTTACTTTTACACGCTTTTTAAAAAAACATCAAAAAATGTTTGATAGTTTTAAAAAAAAAGTTACATTTGCATCGTTCTTAAAGAAGAACAGCAAATAAAAAAATTGACATATTGAATTAAAAATATTTGAGGGTGCTTATGCTCTCTTCTTTTCCTTCGGGATTAGAAAGTTCTTCGGAAAAAATAAACTTGGAAACAAGGATAAAGGTGTAGCAGATTACCAATACCTGTTATATCGATTTTTCCAGTCTTCGGATTGGTTGTAATTTGAGTAAGCAATACACTAACCAGTGTTAACAGGAACGTCCGAGTGGATAGCTGTTACATTGATAATGAAGTAAGGGCTTCATTATTGAGTATGATGAATACAATAGATTTAAGTGTAAGGTTATAGTCCGTAATTGTACCAGCAATGAAGGGCGGTAATCAGTTGAAATACTTAGTCCATAATACGAAAGTTCAGTAATGAATATAAGTATTGGAAGGTTAGAAACAGTGAGGTGGTACTCACATGGAGTTGTGTAGTATTTGCTGCCCAAAAGGTAGTAAGCTACTCCTTAGCCACAACTCTTCAGACTCCGTTATGGTTACAAAATTGCTTATAAAAAAAGCACTTCTCTGTTAAAGAAGTTATATAAAAGCATAAGTGCTAAGGCGTTGAAAGTGAAAGTTGCACAACTCGTAATTAATACGGGGCATGAAGGTCGCAAACCAGAGTGTGTGTTGCTGATGTTTAGTGGAGGCATCTCCTTAGTTTGCTCTGAAACGAGTAGAGTAGATATGAAGCAGCAGAAAAAGCTTCAACGATACGATTGGTTAACGTAATTAACTTGCAATCACGGATTACTATAGGAAACTGTAGTGGATAAAGAAAGAACTAATAATGTTCTGAAAGGTTCGTGTCTAGTAGCTGTAGTCTCAGGCTTATTTAACATGGAGAGTTCTCTTTTGAGAGGGCATTTCGAGTGGATTGGTTCATTCCAATACTCTCCACAAATTCTACAAAAAAGTTGTAGACTAAAAAAATTCCCTATCGTCCCTGCAATGCAAACTTTAGGGTGTAAAGATACATTGCGAGGTGGAGAAGTCTGGCATCTCGGTAGGCTCATAACCTACAGGTCGCAGGTTCAAATCCTGCCCTCGCTACCATTATACCTAGTAAAGCCTCTTGCATAGCAACGTAACTAGGTGAAGTTATTTAGGTTTGATCACCTAGATCATTAACGGAATACTGATAACTGTTAATGTTTTTTTGTTTATAGAACGGAGCGTAAAACCCATCGATCTTTAGTCGATGGGATGTAAGCGACAAAAAATATTTATATTAATAGAAGGTATTAATGGGGTTAGTATAATTAACTAATAAGTAATTTGTATATTAATTATATTTAATATATATTTACAATAATTAACTCTGGTTTTGGGATGCAATCAGAGGATAAACAAAAACAAGTGGAGGCGTTAACGTTGGTTAAGTCTATGAAACTTGAAGCCCATCCCATCGCCTCTGGCGTGGGTGGGTAGTTCACACTCTGATAGTGGAGAAGTTTTTGTAGTTTTTTCTAGTAAGAAAATTAAATAAAAAACTAGTATCACTGTTTAGTTAACAGCTTAACTATGAGAAGTTGTCGTTTTTTATAAATGTTTCAGTGCATTTTTGAATTTCAACGATAAGTAAATTTAAAAACATAGTAAACCCATAGGAGAAATTTTATGGGTTTTTTTGTTTATAGTAAATATTATGGATTGTCTATATTGTAAGGTGTAGACTTATTGGTTGGAGCAAGTAATTTTAAATTACAAGGGTAGGTGAGAGACCTACATGCATATAAGGTGGAACAGTAATGCCATACACGTCCAATGATACCTTATAATCCATATTAATATAATAAATGGCGTACCGAGTAAAACCCATAGGAGAAATCTTACGGGTTTTTTTGTTTATATCAGTTTTTAAAAACGTAACAATGTATTTATATGTAAAATGACTTGAATTTATCATGATCATTTTTAAAAATCTAGATAATATTCTGAATATGATAGATTTTTATTTTAAAAAACAAATATAGATATGGCTTTTTTTACACGTCCTAGACTTGACAATTTACAATTTCAACAACAAAGTTCTGATAACTTAACATTATCAGGATCAACCATATTCTCTAAAACAATTGGTGGTATTAATCTAACTGATGATCAAAAGAATATAATACCAATTGATGCATCAAGTCCTTTTGATGGTGCTGGATTAATTTATAGTGGAGGTACGCTTATCTTTCGCCAAGGTGGTGGCGGTGGTGCTGCATTTCTTGACAACGTTGGTGGTGGTAGTGGTATAATATATAATGCAGGTAGTAGTACAGGAGCAACTAGTAATCTTCGAACAATATCTGGAGGTAGTGGTGTTGATATTGAAACTATTGGAAATACAATAGTTGTAAATGCTTCTGGTGGTTTATTAGGTAAACCAAATAGAGGTCTTGTTGGTGATCAAGATGATGATTATGACGATGGATTATTTCCATTTACATCTGGAACAACCGTAGGTAAAGCTGTTGATAATATAAATGAGTTTTTAGGATTATTAGCACCAGCACAGCCACCAATATTAGATAATCAAAATACTTTAGGTGGGTTTGTTGAGGGTAAACTATCTTTTGGTGCTACAAAAAATGATATTGGATATGCTAATGTTACTGCAGGTCAAACTGCAGGTGCTTTAGATATAAATGATAATTTCCCTATTGTTGGTTTTAGAAAGGGTTTAACTCAAAATAGTATACTTACTAATAATAATATATTTGGTGTTTTAAATGATGATGTTGCAGGTAATGAAACTGCTGCTGGAGTTCCATTTGAAGAGAATGCATTTAGAGATGGTAGTGTAGGTACATTATCATTATATCTTAATGGTGTCATAATTGATGTATTGGATTTATTTTTAACTGATAATGCAATAGATGGCTTATCAGGTTATTTAAGTGTAGGACAAGCAAAGGCAGTTAAATTTGATAATGGTAATGATTTCGGTGGTGCTAAATATAGACAAGGAGATTTTACGATCCCAACAAGTCTTTTACGTGATGGATATAATTATGTAAGAGTAATTCATAGTGATGGTAGTAACTTCACTAGAACAACAAACTTTACTGATTGGGTGTATGATGATAATACCGAAAACATTGATTTTGTTGCAGTTAATAATGGTGCTACATTTGAGTCAGTAAACTTAAGTGGTAGTAGATTAATATCGGGTGTTGAATATTATACATCAGGTAATGTGGTTTATGAAGGTACAGCATCAAATGTTTATAAAAAAGTATATAGTAATTCAAATACAGCAATTAGATTTCTTAATAGAGTAAATCTTGCATCTAGTCCTAGTGCTATATTAGTATCTGGTGCTGGAATACTTAATGGTACTAATACTGCTTTACCTAATTTAAATACTAATGTTCAAAATCCACAGGATACACTTATTACGATAAGTGCGACATTAGATATTAATACTGACAGAGTTTTAGGAAGAAAAAACTTTCAAAGTGCTGGTTCATTACCATCAGGTGAGTTAAGATCAAGTATTAATGTCTTGCATCCGTTTAATGTAAAATCATTTAACAAAGCAGCTAATATAACATCAAGTGAAGTTTCAGAAACAGGTGTTTTACTTTATAATGTAAATCAAACATCAAATTCTTCAAGTGAAAATTTTACAGGTGAAGTTGATAGATTAAAATCTAGAAATTATACAGGTACATTATACAGTAATTTACTTGGTAGTCTATACAACTGGGAAAGTTCATTAAGTTTGATAGGTACTAATGTAGAACATAACACTGGTATGTTAGTGTTTAATGGTGGATTATATTATCCTAACTCAAGTGAATTAAATAGTGATTACAATATAATCAACGGTAATTTTGATAGTTTAACATATTCACCAGCAAACAATGTTAATTATACTAGTGCCAGTGGTATTAGAAATTATTATAGAAAATTTAGAGCTACAACTACCACTGCTTTAGCAACTATACAAGGTGGTATTGTACATGATGGTGATACTACTACATTCTTAACCAATCCAGCAACACAAGGAACTCCAACTGCAAATAGAATTAAATTTGAAGTTTTAATTAAAAGAGTCGATGGAAGTAGTATTGGTTATATGAATCCTTTCTCAACTGATTTTGCATCACAAAGTGGTGTATCAAATGTTACATTGAGTCAATCAGGTAGACGAACAAATTTCTCATTTACATTAGGACAGGGACGTGTAGATAATGGTGATATTATGATTGTAAGATTATTCTTTTCATCTGATTATAATCAAAAAATAAATCTTATCGAATTTACAAATATAAATTAATATGTCAGAAATTGGATTAAAAGAAATTAATAAGGATGCTATATCGTTTAAGAGGCTATCTGGAAAAGCACATACACAAGTTGGTTTTGACTCTACCGAAGAGGGTTTAACATCAAATATTCAAATTGCTGCTTCAACAGTCTTTGGTGAAAAAATTAATCCGAATCCTGCTGATAGCCCAAGTGCACTAACTTCTTTATATAGTACTGACGGTGTAGTTGAGAGAGTAAGATTTGAGATAGATATCATTGCTAGTACTACGGTAGGTACTAATCAATCACAAGGGTATCAGTTAAAATTACCATCTGATTATAGTTCTAATGGTGTATTAAAAGATATATTTAGTTCAGGTACTTATTTACATACTGGATTGGGTAAATTACAAATTGTACCTTCATTATATGGTACATTGAAACCTGATGGCACTACACAATATGACCCTACTTTATTCGACACAAATTTAAACCCTATACCTAAATTTTCAGATATTAACTGGAATTTAGACCCTTATAGTGGTATTTTATTTGTTCAAGACCCACCTGCTCTTTTTAATACTAGTGCAGCAAGACCTAGATTCTTAGATGCGTATTTATATGTTGGTGAATTTTTAGATTCAATATTAACTACTACTACCAGTGAAAATCAAAGTGGTACTAGTGAAAGAATAGAAAAGAAAATTACTCAAATATCACATGGTTTTGTTATCGGTGATGTATTATTATCGTCAGGAAATACATATACTAAAGCATTAGGTATTCAACAACAACCTGAAGCTTTAGGTGTAGTTACAGTAGTTGAAGACGTTGATAATTTCACATTAACATATGCTGGTTATACTGATCTAGTAACTGGAATGACTGATGATGTTGGTAATCCACTATCTGGTGATACTGTATACTATTTGTCTGATGTTGAAGAAGGTAAGTTAACGGCTGCACCACCTGTATCAGTAGGTGATATAGTAAAACCAATGATGTATGTCATTGAAACAAATGCAACTGCAAACATATTCCAAGTAAGAGGTAATGTAATTACTAGTGGATCAACTAATAATGAAGGTGATCTACTAGTAGTGAATTCTGGAGCTGGTGCTGAAATAGGTGTTACACCTAATGTGTCTGATACTGTTGAGTTAAGAACGTTAATTGGGTCTGGTAATACTACTGTCACTATAGATGGTAATGAAATAATTATCAATACTATTAGTGATTTATTTAATGCATTTTCATATACTGGAGTAACAATATCGGGTGATGGTACTACTACTGAATTTGCAATAGGACATAATTTTAACACTAGAGATGTTATCGTTCAAGTTTATCAGGGACAACCACCATATGGATGGATATTAGTTAGCACTGAAAGAACTGATGAGAATACAGTAACTATTAATTTCCAAAATGCACCTGATACTGGTGTTAATTTTAGAGTATTAATATTCAGTGCTACCGAAGGTAATGGTGGAGGTGGATCAGGGGGTGCTTCTGGTTCAACATTTGGTGAATGGATTGATATTGAAAACCAATCATCATTATTAACTAATGTTCAAATACCTTTACAGTATAGATTTGATGATGTTTTAGATTCTGAAATAGTTTATTTCAGAGGACAGTTTGGTAGAAATATTAACAGTCCTAATTTAAATAATTGGGTTATTGGTAATGTTCCTGCTGAGGCTAGACCAACATATGACTATATTATATATAGAGAAAAGGGTAATTTTAGTTATAGAATTACAGTTACTGCATCTAATGGAAACATTATATTAAATAGTGTTGATAATGATTCATTACCTTTAACTGCTGGAGGTATAAATGATGTTAATCCATATTCAATTAATGATGCTTTTTATAGACCAAATCATCCGTATAATGTTGAAATATCACAAAGTCAAGATTATGTTGGTTTTGAACCAACCACTTATAATGGTACTGGTGTTAATGGGTCTCAGTCAGCTACAGCTACAATAATTAATGCAGATCAATTTGGTAATAATTTAAGAAATACTATTAAAGATTATTCAGTTTTTATTGATGAAATAAGGAAATTCGATAATGATACTACCACAACTCAAAGTATTGTAGTATCCTTTATTGCATCAAATAGTAGTATTAATAGAACATATAACCAAGTGGATAATACACATACTGGTACAACATTACAAATAACAAGTGCTGATATCCCAACATTTAATACCCAAGCATCTATATTTTTTGATGTTACAACACCACCACAACCTATAGCTGTTTGTCCTAACAATAACACGGTATCAACTATATTAATTGATGGTGATGCAAATAATGTAGATGATGCAACAATGGATTATGGTGTGTTTGTTATTGTTGATAGTGAAATTGATTTTAATGATTATGAAATTTCTGGTTCGATAACACCCGAAGGTGGTAGTTTTGAATCACCACTAAATATTATTAATTATATTGTAGGTACAAATAAATTTCAAGTTCCTATTATTAGAGGTACTAATAATGCTGAAGTAGAAATAACATTTAACCCTAAAGCAGGACTTGCACCTCCAGAATGTAGTGAATATGTTACACAATCAATAGCAGTAGAAACTAACTAGAATAGTGGTGGTCTTTAAATGAAATAATGAAATATATAAGAATATTGGGTATTTATAAATAAAAAAATGAGTTTACAATTTTATAGCAATTTACAGGGTAGTACTTCAACAGATACAACTAGATTATTAATATCAGGTGTGACATTTTTTGGAGCAGGTAGTGGAACTACTTCATCAATAAGAATTGGTGAAAACGCTACCACTCTTTCAAATAATAATTCCCTAGCTATTGG
>Ga0306866_1000193_pt1 | contig 23213 bp, 25 predicted proteins | sample AntRauTorckE5432_FD_190450 | JGI IMG/M metagenome (GOLD analysis project Ga0306866, IMG submission 190450) | Saline lake microbial communities from Rauer Islands, Antarctica - Metagenome Torckler E5 #432 (v2) (version 2) | ecosystem: Environmental > Aquatic > Non-marine Saline and Alkaline >...
TGAGACGGGCGTTCTTGGTACAGTAGACGGTTACACCTATGCCGTACCTGTTGCACTGGTCTTCCGGCGCTCCACGCTTACGTGGACACGGACCCAGCAGCACGGGGCGCTCAATCGAAACCCTGATATGACAGACCGCTCCGAAGCTTCTGTCTTGCCTACGATTGGCCTTGCTGCCGATATCAACGCCACCACCACAACTGTTGAAGTGGACGTATCACAGGCAAGCACGACCTTCGATAGTGCCGGAGGACTCGTACGGGTCAATGGTGAGATCATGGCATACAGTTCCTACTCTGGAACTACTTTCACCATATCAGCGCGCGGCGCTCGTGGCACACATGCTACGGCACACAGCACCGGTGACCCGGTAGACTTCGTATCAGGGCATCCTCTCGGCCTGTTTAGTGACCAGATCGTCGACGATGATGTCCTCGACTTGCGGCACATGATTTCAATGGATGGCTTGGACTACAACGGCATCCTGCGGACCAACTTTGACCAGCTTGTAAAGGGCCAGCTTGGGACCACTTGGAAAAAATCAAGTGGATCTGTTAAAGGCACACGCCACTATCAGTTGGACTACTTTGGAGCTTCTGCCGTTGCACCGGATTTCTCGGCCAAAGCAGACCAGCCAGATGGCTTCCGAAAGATTTTCTCAGATGCTTGTACGCTACAGCCTAACAACTTGGTCGTGCTCGGCACCAATGGTGCGACTGAGGCGACTGCCGACCTGAGCTTTAACCCCGGCACAGTTATCCACCGACAGTCCACTACAGACTGGAACGATAACGATGTGGCGCTTTTCAGCTTGGACCAGTTCCGGTCTACCTTCTCTATCTCGGCTCCGAATAACAAGAAGGTTCGATTCGTACACCCGTACGAGTACGACGGCTCCCCACACAGCCCTGTGCGTCTTTGGTTCGGTGATACCGACCCTTCGGGCGCAACCCCCGGTAAAACAGCACCGCTCACGCTAGAGTCCACGGACGCCAACCCGTGGTTCATGGTCCTTGGCTCAGTGGTAGAAGACCTTTCCGTTGCTTCCGAAGGGCAAGCTGATATTGACTTCAGCACCTCAGGCGGTAATGGCGTTCTCGACGTATCTGGTGTTACATTTAGTGCCCAAGACGGTACAGACCTTGTAACAGCAGGTGCTTGGGTACTCTTAACACCCGGAACCGATGATACCTCTACAAACCCCGAGAATCATGGTGCGTTCCGTGTTAATGGTGTCGATGGCAGCGGTAACCTTCTGGTAGAAGACGCTGATGGTACTGTCCCTGCGTTCACCACAACGACAAACAACCGCAGCTACTCCCTGCGACTTACGTCCTGCGCCGAAGATGACGAAAACCTCGCCGTTATCCTCCTTAGAGGTGACGCTGACCCTATCGCTTCGGCCACGACGCTTCTTATCACATACGACCTCCTCTACCACCCCGCTCGTGGACTTTCCCGAGTACCTGAGGACGCATTGTATGTGGAACTTGACCCCGGTGCAGACGCTAACTTTGTACGGGAAAATGACTTCCAGAACGTTGAAGACGCTGCGACGGCGACCGTTAAGAAGAGTCCCGCCGTATCTATGATGGCTTACCCACACAAGGGTGTTTCTGAGCTACAAACACGGGGATCACAGGACGTTGCTTCCTCCGTGGAGACGGTCTGGGCAGAGGCTTATGTTGACCGTGGCTCCAAAACACTCGTCTACCAGCCACTTCGTAATATTTCGGCACGTCTGGAACTCCAGAACAATCCCGGCGCTATTACGATTACCGACAATTCAAGCCTGTGGAACCTCGCAACCTCGGACACAGATGCCTCGGTCCTCATCCCTAAAGAGCTTCGGCCTACGCTAGGGCGAATCGACTTGCCTTTTGTGACCTCCAAGGCTTCTGTCGCAGATGATTCAACGGCACCTGCTTACGGACTCAACTGTACACTACTCTCGGGTTCCCCTGATGTAAACTCAGGCTATATCCAGCAACGTATTGTCGCAGTATACGATCCCGTCAACACGACGATCTCTAACTTCGGAGACTATACCGACCTTTCGGGTATCGGTGGTGGACCGGGTGGTACCTCCGCCCTTGTGTGTCGCTACTATGACCAAGGCGGGGTTAGGGGTATCGAACTACCTGCCAACTACGGTGTTGCACGCCTGTTCGCCGCACACCTCCAGTCCGACTTCTATACAGTAAGTCCCGGCCAGAGCGTATTTTCTTCGGGATCGAACTACCGAGTGGCTTCTGGTGTGGCCCGACAAAACATTCTACGCACGGATGGTGAGCGCCGTTCTCTGATTATCACAGACAACAACACGTTTGTGATACCCGAAGATGTCCTTGACCAGAACTATTTCACTGATGAACTGGCCGACCAGCCGCTCATCTTTGAATTCGCCGCCTTCCTGTTTGACGACTGGACACAAGACCTTATGCGTGTCCACGAGCTAGCAGCGGCGGGGGCTACCACCAATGACTTCCAGCTTTTCGTCAATGGCCCTTCACTGGCCGGAGACGACTTCTTCCTCGTATCCACCCGCCGACCTTATCAAGGTTCGATTTATGGTACGATGCCTATCGCACGCAGCGACACGGCCTCTGTGGAATACTCGGACTACGACCCTAAGCGGAACACGGAAAGTCAAGCAGACATTCTGGACCTCTTTACACCTCTGTCACCTGAGGAAGATGTCCGCGTGTCCAACCCCGGCACATTAGAGGTGTTGGCAGCACTTCCCTTCGCAACGACGTTGGGAACAGGTGTTGTAAGCGGTCCGGTCGAACCCGGCTCCTACACGGATACCGGTTATCTCAATATCAGCGGGTTCCCATTCACCGACCTTACGGACGCAGACCGGTCGGCTGTATCGCGAGCACACCCCTTCACGAATTCGGGAGCCATTGTGTCCCCGGCCCTGTCTGAGCATGTCGCAGGACTCACTGAGAGGCTTCCTCTGGGCCTTGTGGCTGGAGACTACCAGTTCCTTGGGGAAGGTCTTACCGGCGAGTTCAAGCGTTTCTGGACCCCAAGTGTATCACTTGAAGCTATCGGGGACATCCGAGATGGTCGACGCATGTCTAACCCCCTTCTAGAAGGCAAAATCGTCTTCTCAGACGGGACTAGCGGACAGGTATACGATAACGTCAACGACCTCTACCGGACGTACCGGGGTGGGACCGCACATGCAGCCTCGGGAACACGACCCGGTGGTGCTGTCATGTTGACAGGTGGCCGGGTCTACAAAGACCTCCCCTATGTTGCTACGCCAGATGACCAGAACCTCAAGATGCACGGTGCTGTGCTATTTGGGGTGGCATTCTTGGTCCGCAACAAGGCTGAGACAGTTACCGACAACAACTACGCAGTGAGTGCCGGTGATGAGCTTCAAATGCTCGTCATGACGGGCATGACACTCGGAGAAGAGCTAGACCTCACCGGGGACTTCACTAAAGAGTTCGTAGACCTCCTCTTACAGTTGCACCCAAGAGGTATCGGGGAAGGGTACTGCGCCGCTGACCGTTATCGTGTCGCAGGCAGGCCGCTCCAAAAGAGTATGAGAAATGTGTCAGGGCCAGAGAGCTATGACGCCTATCTGGGCCGGGATACTTTCGGGCCGATAGCACCGCCCACCGATGACAATTGTTAAGGGGTAGCTAAATGATTCGCAAGATCACGCTAAAAGACCTCACCGAAGCACAGCGCCGCAAGGCAATCCGTGCTCGTATTGACAGAGTTAGAAACCAGCTTGGTAATGTCAAACTGTCTAGTGAAGAAGCTAATGAGTTAAGGGAGAAATTACTTGAACTGACGAAACGCCTTAGGCAGTAACCAAGGCTCCCATCGTGGCTGACGACAACAATGGCGAAGTAAAAGAAAGGCTCACCCGACTTGAGGAGCGCCTTATTGCCGAACGTTCCGTCCGAAAGACACGAGACGATCAGCTATTCAAGTTCATTTCTCAGGTCCACTCGGACATGGAGAAGCAAGAGCGGTCTCTAGATGAGATTAGCTCTGAGATAAAAGACGTTAGCCCGACCCTAGCACGCATTGAAGAGGGCCAGAAGAATCTCGAACGGCTATCGTTCATGCCTCAAGAAAACCGGGACGCTATCAAGGAAATCCAAGGGTCGGTCAAGACGCTTAAATGGGTCTGGCCTATCGTCTTAACCTTAATCGCCGCAGCCGCTTCTCTTCTCATGGCTAACGTCGACCTCAAAATCAAAGAGAAGCCCGCAGACAGCGGGCAGATCACATCCCCAGCAGAGTGAAATTTTATGAAGTCGAGTGTGTTGATTGTCGAAGATGACCGCGATATGGCAGAAATGCTGGAACTCATTCTGTCCGCCGACTTTAACGTGTCGGTGTGCACTGAGAAAGCCCATGCAATTCGGCTCGCTAAAGAGCACCTGACGACTCACGGTGCACCGGACATCATGGTCATTGACCTGATAATCAACGGGGAAGGGGGTCTAGACCTTTACCAGTGGATGCATGAGAATGACTTTTACCCTCCGGTCATTTTCCTAACAGGTTGCCATCAGCATAGCCCTGAATTTGTGGCGGCTGTGGAAACAGGAGAGCGGGTCTATGAAAAAGATAACTTCTCTTCTGCAAGGTTGGCGGAATTCATTCGATCGATGGTGGCGGATACGGAAGGCCAAGAAGACGGCCAAGTATCTCTCTAATCTCGAAAGCTTCCGTAAGAACATCAGCATGGCGGTGGTGACCACCCTCAAAGGGGAGATCATCTACGCCAACGAACACGCAGACATCTACTTCACAGGGGAACATTACTTAGAAGGCCAGAGCATCATCAATTTCATCTCCCTGCGTGACCAGAACAACATTTGCCACATCCTTAAAGTGCCTCAAACACCCCAGCCTCACATTGCCTACAACACCTACCTCTCGGGGCTGTCCGAACCTCTTGCCGCACGTATCTACAAGCACACTGAGCTTGGCTTTTGTCTTTTTATGTTTGAGAGCGTCCAGATAAGTGAAGAGGTGCTTGTCGCTCAAGAAGAGCAGAAATGGGCGGAACGGCTACAAATCATGCTCTTTGGTATCAGTCATGAACTGAAAACACCCCTAGCAGTTGCCAGAGGTTACACAGAGGTACTTGCAGGCGGTGCGAGTCCCCAAGTGGCCAATAAGGTAATGGATGCCTTGGAGCGCATCTCAGGGATTCTAAATGATATGTCGGAACCCGTAAGGGCCTTGAACACTGACCAGAATAGAATCGACCTTGGTAGGAGCTTAGAACTCTATTGCAAAACGATACCCTACATCGACCCTATGAAGACCTATGCCGGCACCTTCACCGCCGACATCCAATATGGGACGGGTAAAACAGTAAGGCTATCAAAGCCCCGTTTCTACCAAGTCATCACGAATCTGTTCGAGAATGCCATTAGAGCCACAGATCACTTAGACACCTCGGCCCATATCAACGTATCAACGCGCTCTTGCGAGAAGAAACACCACGTCTCTTGCCTCGTGTTGGAGTTTGAGGATAACGGGGTTGGGATGTCTGAGGAAACCCAACAGCGCATTTTCACACCTTACTTCACGACCCGTGAAAAAGACACCGGCTCAGGGTTAGGTGGGTATTTCATTTATCAATTCGTTATGGATGCAGGCGGGAGTATTGACCTTGACAGCGAACTTGGTGAAGGCACCACGTACGCTATACACCTACCTTACGAATGAGAGGGGGAACAAAATGGAATCCAAACACACCAAAAGTCTCACAGAAACATGGTTAGAGCGTCTAAAAGGAGTCAAGTTCGGCTCGGTACTACTAGAAAATGGGCACCTTTCCAAGGGCAGACTCATGAACTGGATAGTATTCGGTATGCTGGTTTACTTCTGGTCGTCGGGAGGGGTGATTCCCCCTACACTGATGGAGTCCTTCTGGGGACTCCTAGTCTACAACGGCGGTAAGAAGCTTACCGGCCCTATCGGAGACTACTTCGCCGCAAAGAAGATCAAAGCCACTAGTCCCGAGGGGTAACCCTCGAAACAAAAACCGCCCTGCTACCCCTTGCCGCTCACATACACCTTTCACCTCACGGCAAGCTGGCAGGGCGGTTTGCCTTTTCGGTTATCTACTTGTATCTACTACCAGTAGACTCCTTTTTTTTCTTAAGAGATTATCATGTCTGACTTGCGTAAGAAACTGATTCGATTGGCTTACAGTAAGCCTGAAACCCGTGACCACATCTTACCCCTTCTCAAGGCAAGTACGCACGGGCCTCACCGTATTTCTAGGTCTGTGGCCGCGAACTATGAACAGACCGCCTCCTATGTCCGAAAAAATGGAAAAGATGTGACGGTAGGGAAGTTCGCTAGGGTGACAATGGCTCGTGGTTGGGTCTTTGTTGAAGAACTGCCAGAGAAAGGAAAGAAGCGACTGAAGTGGTTGATGTTTAACTTTGACTGGATGGAACGTCAATACAATCAATTCATCCTCCCTAACATCAAATCTCGGTTGAACATCTCCAAAGGGGACACCTTCTCTGCTATTGAACGCAAGATAGAGGACGCTATTGTGGAGATTGCAATGGAGATGGAAAAAGAGGGCACCCTCCCTGCTGAGGATGTTTACAAACAGGTCAACCTTAAGTCAGATGAAGTCTGGTACCTCAAAGTAGCTCCGGCCAGCGCAGACCCCATCAGTGCGGCGGGTGAGGACTTCACTGTTAAGAGCACTTACACAGCCTTCAAGGTCCAGTACAGCTACAACTCCGACCCTTACGACCCTGCTTATACGATGGTAGAGTCTACGAGTGCTACAGCCGGTAGGAAGCTCTACAAAATCCTGAACAATGACCCCGACGCCCTTTCTCGCGTGTCGTGGGACGACTTCACCGGCTGGCTCAAGAAGAACAAAATCAAGTACAAGATGTGGTCTTCTTCTTGGCGCTAATCTCTCAAGAAGACAGGGCTTCAATTCGGAACAGACCTTTAGGTCCGCTTGCCAGACTTCCTTCGTAGGAGTTGAGAAGGGCCTTCCAAGCCTCCCTCTTCTTCGTAGCGGGCACGCTCCACACTTTGCTATCACCGTCCAACTTACGGCCCGGAATGGTCTTCACTTCTGCCACGAAATGCGGATTGTAGGGAGTGTCCAAGACCAGTCGGCCCTTTTCAAGAGTGATTTTGACTTTGGCCAGACGGCCAGCCACCGTATCGGCCAGAATGACGTAGCCCATCTCTCGCATGGCTTCTAATGCCAGCTTCATTTCCTTCTCATTCTCACGAATATCCCGTGACCATGTGGCGAGCGCCAGATTCAGCGCATTGACCGCCTTGCGGCTGTCATTTTCAAGCACAGCTTCAAGCACGCGGTCTTTGACGGCGGAGTCTTTAACTCCCTTTACGATTGCGATGATCTTCGAGGTGTCATCCAGATCGTAGGCATCTTCGTAGCCGTATTGCTTACGGCAAATCGGCCCATCCCATGTTCGATGGACGTACCGTCAACCAAAGGCCGGTTGCATACGGTACAGTGGGTAGGAATTAGTTTGAAAACCTGCGAGTGGGTGTAGTGCATGGTGTCTCCTGTCGTAGTGTTTCGTTCGTCTTCATAGGTGTATACCCTACCAACCCCATCCTCTCAAAACTTTTTCAAAATTACCACCGGAACAGGGTTTTCTGCGGTCCAATGGGTATGGGTATCTTCTCTCCCCGGCCTCTCACGAGGTAGAGGGATTCACAGAGCCACTTCCCTGTAGGGAACTCACCTGAGTCCTCGAAGTGGTCGGGAAGTCTCTCTGCTTTGGGGTAGTAGCCGAGAGTCATATGCGGGGTGTACCCGTACCTCTGGGTAGGAAGTAGACCAGCCTTATCGAGGTGATCTAAAAACACGCCCCGCCATATATCTAAGCCAGCACCGTTGATCAGAAGCCAGTGGACAAACATGTCGGGGGCACTAAAAAACCCAGCGCCCTCTACCGAGAGTTCCACTGGATTCAAAAAAGCGCCCGTCTGGGAGCAGACAGCTTTGAGGCGTTCGATGTCGGAGTCTTCCACTTGCCCAAGGCGGACAAGGGTCATATGGAGGCCGTTACGGATGACATCCGGTTGGGCAAACTTTCGAGCATACTGCAATACCTCTGGCGGCGGGTAAATTGCCAGCATGGTCATTTGAGAGCTAATCTTAGGGGCAGAGGCTTCAAAGTCGCCCATACAACCTTCCCGTCATAGTGGGGGTTAAGGTACCACTACGGGGAGGTATAGGAACTTTAACGGTTCAACCCTCTTGCAAATCCTTGACCTTTTTCGTTACCCACCCACAGCCTTCACACCAGTCACAGGCAACATAACCCTCCGCTTTTTGACACTGGCAAGGGGTGACCAATGCCTTACACGGACCCGATACGAACTCGCCACCGGTAGGATTGCCCGAATTTACCAGAAACTCCTCCCAGCACTCTGTAGCTAGCTGCATCACGCGGCCAAAGCCAATAGCTTTACCTAGTAGGCTGACTGCCTCTTTCTCTGTCATCGCATCCTCCTTGTATCTGACGACTTTCCCTTCCAGCCTTTTTCTGGCTTCTTCTGCAAAGCTCTTAGCTGCTCTTTTCATAGAGGGAGATTCGGGAGTGCTACCGGACTCATTCACAACATAAGCCCCCGGAGCCACTTTATACCGGTCAGCCACGGTAAGTAATCCTGCCCTTTTCAAGGTCATAAGGGCTTATCTCAACATCTACCTTATCGCCCACAAGGATTCGAATGTTGTTGCTCCGAATCTTGCCCGAAATGTGACACAGAATTTCCATGCCATTATCGAGTTCTACTGTGAACAGGGCGTTCGGCTGTGCCGAAATCACGGTGCCGCGCATCTCTATCATGTCTGCTTTGCTCATTCCTTCTCCATCTTGTTTTATGGTGTGCTAAAGTACTACATCTCGGTGGGACCTTGCAAGGGGCCAAAATCACTAATCCTTTAGTAGCCTACTTGAAGTACCAGACCCGAAATCGAAGAAAAACAGATCGGGCCATTCTGACGTTAGGCTGGCCAGTAGTGTTACGAGAAAACCGTCAAGGAGCATCATTTGATTCTGAGACACCCACACATTCGTACAGTTTCTTTCGATTGCCCACGCCTGGATGCCTTCAACTTCCCCTTCGTCACACTGCAAGAGCACTCTACACTTTGCTCCGACCGGCGACTCTTCTCTATCCCGCTCAAACACAAAGTCACACTCGAAGTCGGGCCAGAACCGGGTGCTCCACGCCCTAACAGCCTTGAGAACTTCCTCCCGACTAAGGGACGGGGTGTCCCAGATAACGGTGGGCCGTCCAAAGGGGTCATCCAAATCCGACAGTTGAATGCTGCAATCGAAATCATCTTCCCCGAGGATTGGTTTCTCACATGTAGCAAAGTGCGGCGTAACCAGTGTCATGAGGTAGACTAGACTTGATGTACCATCCCCCAGAGGTAACTCAAACTGGACAGTGGTGTGCTCCACCACCTGTTCAGAGCTTGGCATGGGGTGGTCATGTATCCGAATGGTGGCTGGCATACTTTCCAACCACAAGCGCATACCCTCGTAGTACACAAGCACTCTCTTGTTGTGGAAAGAGTCCTCACCTGAGTTGTGATACGTACGGTACCACTCTTTCAAGAGACGGTACGACTGAAACGGTATGTTCATTACGGCCATTTTTCTCTCCAATCCCATGTTCCGAGGAGGTGCAACCTACACGACATTCATAGAGGGAGTTATATCAAAGTGCTATTGAAACGTCCAACCTAACCCCTAACCTGACGAGGCCCGACCTTGTTTCTAGAAGACATCAGCCAGACCCCTGCTTTCGGTAAAAGTGTTCGCGTATATGAAGTATACCCGGACACCATAGACCACCTTTATCAGCACGGGAATGTGCCCATCCCTTCCAATTCTCCTGTGTACCCCAACCAACCCCTTATCCTCAAAGCAGGGCAACAGAAGTCGGCCCTAGCTATAGTGAACAGGGAAGGGGACGCGCTGCTTCCCGCCTCTGACAACATCTCGTACTTCAATATTCGAGGGCGGAACAAAGAGCAGGTGCTTCTACAGAACATCTTCCAAAACCCCGATATTCGTGTGATCATCGTGACCGGGGCGGCGGGAACGGGGAAGACGACACTGATTGGAGGTCACGTTCTCCACCAGATTATGGAAGTCAACGCTTTCAAGAGGCTTTTGCTGTCGAAGCCACTAGAAATCGTGACTGCCTCTCGTTATTGGGGCACTGTGCCGGGTGATGAGCACGACAAATTTGGCCCGTTCTTGAAGAGCTACCAGATCATGTTTGAAGGGCTGTGTGGGGACAAGGGTGATGCCTATGTCCAGACGGCCATGACCAACGGTGTTATTCAGTTCTTCCCTCTCGAACTAATGAGAGGCGCATCCTTGAAAAACTGCATCATGTGGTATGATGAGGCCCAGAACTTGAACCACCACGAAATGAACACGCTCGGCTCCCGTATGGACGATACCGGTAAGTCAAAGCTCATCTTGTCGGGTGACCTTTACCAGCAAGATCGCAGTGGAGTGGAAGGGGACAAGGCCGGGCTTTCTAAGCTGGCTCAGTCAAACCACTTCCTCAATAGCCCGCATACGGCGCATGTACACCTCATCAAAAACGAGCGGGGCGTTATCTCGCAACTGTTCTTCGACGTGTTTGACAAAGACAGACGCCAGTAGTCTAAAGTCTCAGTATATCCTCAGGGAGTTCAACGTAAACCTCCCCCCGGAAATTTGCCCGCATCAGGTCCTCGTGAAAGTCCAAATCCGAGGGCCTGATGTCTACTGCTACCTTAATAGGGTCCGCAAAGGCCGCCGCAATCTTCGCAAGCTTCAGTCATCGTTGTTCTCCTTCTGTGTGGCTTTGCTTCTCCCGCTCACGCTCCCAGCGTGCTGCTTCCACGATCTCGGTTAACTCGTCGGCCAACTCGTCGTCGGCCCACGGGTAGTCGCAGTCGTCGGCCCGCACAACCCAGCCCGGATTCTGCTCAATGTCGCGGAACCAGAGCGTTCCATATCCGGCGATCTCGCACGCCTCGTCGTCCGCGCCTCGTCGTCCGCGCCGCTCCGCGCTGACTCCAGCTGAGGCGAGTGCCTCAGCGAGGTCGTGAGCCGAGGCTTCGTTGATTGCTTCGTTGATTGCTTCGTTGATTTCGGTCGTTGCGTTCATGTTGTGTCTCCGTGTTGTGTCTCCGTGTCGTGTGTTTCGTTCTCTCCTCGACGTTGTACGAGGCGCACAGGGTTTAGATGAGATGAGACAGGACTTAGCTCACAATGTCCGTATCGTCTTTCGTGCCGAAGAGCTTGCCCGCCCTAGAGTCGGTAGCATCAGCATCATAGATGACGTTCCCTTCAACGATGTCACCCGTAGAGGCGAACCTCGCCCGGACACCTTCTTTTCGGTGGGTGTCGTAACCGACCCAATCCAAGAGGTGTTGAATTTCCTCTTCCATCGTCAGGACCAGAGGCGGCTTGGATTCGATGATTTCGGTGACGATGCCCGTCGTCACTTTCCGGTCTTTGGACATGAAGCCCTTTCGGATGGAATCCATCACTACTTGTTCGATCTCACGACCCGTGAGGCGGTCCGAGAACTTCGCCATCTCACCGAAGTCGAGGGAGTCGAAGTCCCCCATCGTATCCTTCCAATACTTCTTGAACTGAATCTCGAAGCAGTCTTTACGGGCCTGCTCATTAGGCAGACCGACGAAGTATTTCTCTTCGAAACGAGAAATCAATTCAGGAGGAAGGTTGTCAATACCGTTCGCCGTGGCAATGATGAAGACATCTTCGTCATGGTCTTGGAACCATGAAAGGAAGGTGCCGATAACACGGGCAGTTGTACCACTGTCGGAGTAGGACGAGGATTGGATGCCAGCCAGACCCTTTTCAATTTCGTCGATGAACACCACGCAAGGGGACACCGCTTCGATGTAGGTCAAGGCCGCGCGCATGTTCCTTTCCGAGTCTCCCACACGAGAAGAGAAGAGATTTGACGGATCGAACTTAACGAACGTCACATCCATCTCATTGGACAAGGCTTTGGCAATGAGGGACTTACCACAGCCGGGGACGCCCACTTGTAGGAGGCCACGGCAAGAGGGAACGCCGTATTCACGGCCTTCTTTTGTCCAAGCCGCCCGCACCTCATCTAGCCGAACTTTAAGCTTGTCCAAGCCCGCAATGTCGTCGAACGTGATGTCCGTGTCGACCAGTTCCAGAAGAGACGTTTTCTGGATGATGCCCTTGCGGTAATCTTGCATGTCCTGTAGCGAGATTTCCATGTTGTTGTTGACCGCAAAGTGCATGAGCGTTTCCTTGATTTGGAAAACGGTCAAGCCCCGGCACGCCTCGATGAATTCGTCGGGGATGGTGTCCCCGTCCCTATTGTGAGGGATTTGGAAATCCGAGTTGTGCATCTGAATGATGGTCTCAACACCCTCCACCACCTGCCGGATAAGGGCATCATCCGGCTTGTCGAAGTCGTGGACAACAACATAAGGTTCTAATGCGGACGGAACCACCCCCGACTCACTCACGAGGAGAATGGAGCGAAAGACACGGCTATTGTTCGTAGAAGACACGGCGATGTTACGCAGACGACGTTGAACGGTCATGTCTGCGAGGTAACGGTCGGAATCAAGCATCATGTAGTACAGACGCTTGCCTGACTTTGCCGCTGGGTTCTTGTACATCTGGACAAGAGCCGCATTGACTTGGATGGTGTCCTTATCCATTGGGTGAGACATGCTATCCCACTCGTCAATGTACTGGCCGCTTGGAAGGATGCCGAAGCTAGGGTTCCAGATATTAAGCTCATCTTCGCTGTTGATGGAGCGGTGAATTTCTTGAACCAACCGGTCCTCTTCTTGAGTCTTAATGATGAGGATGTAAGGCAGTGAGGTGAGGTACCCTTGAAGGGAGGCTTCCATACGTGAGTCCTTTTCGTATTAGTAATGTTTATGAGTGCGAGTGCTAGTGTATACCGGCAAATCCGGTAGTGTCAATCGTTATTTACCCATCCGTTTTTAGGACGGTTCAGGTACCCGATACGGCTCTTGGGGATAGGTACCGTTACGGAGGTCGCATTGCCGGTTAGGGCCAAGATACCTTCGTCTTTACAGAGGACGAAGTTGGTATGTGCACCGCATTCAGGACAAGTGAACTGGTAGTAGTTACCCGATGCGAGATGGTGGTTGCCCCACATACCCAACTCACCTTTGTCCTCTTTAATCTCAGGTTCGAGGGAGGTAAACAACAACTCCAAAGGGATGGAATGTGTCTGACCCACCTCAATGTCGTATTCTGGGTCAATGATGTGCAAGATAGGCGTATCGCATGTCCCTTGGGAACAGGGTATTAGGAGGACGCTGTACTCTGCCTCAGTGGTAGGCCCTGTTTCCGTGATGGAGTAGTGTACCTCGCCCCCAAACCGGTTGGAGGCTACAACAGGCGCTTGCTGTTGTGTTTGCTCAGACTCCGACTCATTGGCACTTTCAAGCAGCTTGGAAAACCGGCTCATTTCTAACCTCGTAAAGTTGTAGGACAGACACGATACAAAAAAAGCCCGACCCTGTAAAGAGTCGGGCTTGTTTTTTCGCACTGGACCTTAGAAGTTGGCTCGCGCGCGAATCACGTAGTCACCATCTTCGATGATGTCGACGCCTTCGATGTATGTTGTTGCATTAGCAACGAACTGCTCATCGACCTGATGACCTTCCATCAACATAGTGTCGAGAGTGAGGTTCTTGTTATACGTCTGGAAAAGCTGATTCGTCACGAAGCTCTTTGCGGCGCGGTCGTCTTCGTCGAAGCCCACTTCGGGCTTTGCGGTATCGACGAAAGCTCCGGTATAGCGAAAGCGACTTCCGTTAACGGCAGAGACCGTGAACTTGGTGCCTTCTTTAGTGAAGTCGGCTTCAAGCTCAGTGAGCGATTCAGCGACCAAATCCTCTCTTGTCATTTCGGTTGCGATGGTAATGCGTCTTGACATGTCATACCTCTTGGGTATTTAGATGATAAAGGGCCTAAGCCCAGCTTCGGAAGAGCTTATGCTCTTCCTTTCCTTGCAAGGAACTGTTTACTCTGAGCCGCCGACGAAGCCTGTCTCGTGGACAGGAGGGCAGTCACCATCTTCGATTTCTTCATCCGAGGTGATGGTGCCCATACGACGGGCCGCTACATAGATATTCTGACAGAGGTGTTGCCCCCGGTCAAGAACCTGCTGCACGACCGAGCCATCCTTCTTGATGACGGTGATGTATTCCATTTGCCCTTCTGCCATGATGAATCCTCATTCTTAGTGGTATGTGCAGCTAGGTCCCATACCTAGTGCTTAGTCGGAGTCCTCGTTATAGCCTTCTCCAGAACTCCTGTCAACCTTGTCAACTCTTTTTCCATCCGTCGCCCTGACGACCAGCTTTTTCTTCTTTCCGCTATTGACGGACCACTGGTCTGTTTGGGGCTTCTGTGTGGACTCGGACGGCTTTAGTATCTCATCCCGTGGCCTCATCAAGAAGCCACCTTCAGGGACGGATGTGTTATACTGTCTCGCAGGTGGGTTCGCAACCTGTTTCTTGGGTGCCTCTTGTAGGGTAATGGGTCTCTCCGGCTCGGCTGGGACTTCTTCTTGTTCCACAACCATTTCGGTCGGCTCTTCTTCGGGCAACTCTACCGTCTTACCTTTGGCGGAAGCCAGAAGGTTAACATTATCGTCCACCTTCTGGCCGCTCTTAGACTCTGACTCCGGCTCGGCGTGATGTACTGTCGGCGCTTTTTTGAAACGTTCGGGTTCTGTGAAGGATTCCCAATCTGTAACTTGTACCGTCTGCTTGTCGAACGTCTTAAAGTCTTGCTCGGCATGTTCGCGGAAAGCGGGATCCGAGGGGTCTGCAAAGTTGGGCTGTTGAAGCGCCGTCACTTGCCGATTCATACGCTGCGTCCACTTAAGACTGTTCATACGACTCCGCTTACAAGTGGGATTCAGGCAGCGTTGGCAAAAGGCTTTCTCGAAATCGGGTATCTTCGCCTGTACTCCCGTGTCATCCATGCAACCGCTAATGTAGTCGTCTAAAGGCTTCATTTGTCTTTCTTCTTAGCCTTGTGAATGCGGATAAGCTCTCGGGCAACTGCGGCATCAATGCGCCTAAGTTGCTCTTGCGTGAGACGTAATTTTCGGATGTCGCGCCAGTTTGTTGCCATATACCACCTCGGGGTACTAGACACAGATTACAAGCGAATTACCGGACTCTAGCCCCGTATATGCCCAGAAACCGCACCAGCACCTCAAACTCATCGGGGTCCACGAGATGTTTTTCTGAGGGATGGATAATGGTTTCCCCTTGCCAATCCATCAAGTGGAGTGCATAGGAACCAGTGCCTTCGGACTTGAAGAAATCGAATATCTGGAAAAGGCTACGCATCAGCACCCGTATGTAACGGGGGTTATTTCCGTTGTACAAGGCTGGACCTGATTCAAGCTGAAACTCGAAAACCGGACCCTCGAACTTTGCCCGCTCACTAGAAGAGCGACCTTTCTTGATTGTCATGTAGTCTTCTCTTTGTGGAGAGGGTGCCGCTAACGGTTTTTTTGGCGGCGGCTCACTGACCTCTGGCTCTGGCTCTGCTTCCGGTTCGGGTTCTGGCGCTGGCTCTGGTTCCGGTTCGGGTTCCCCTTCGATAACTACCTCGTTACCTTCGTCGTCAATGTACCACATGCCGGGCTTCATTTCGATACGGTTCCAGAGGTACTTCGGAACGGGATCTTCGGCACGCCCTGTGTTGCCATTCACAGAGGTCATTGCATACCAGTTGTGGGCTGCGTGAAAGGAAGGCCCAAACTCTACGTCGCAGGACAAGGGGACAGCCCACTTCATCTTATCCCCAAGCTCAGTCATGATTTCGACGATCTGGGGGAAGACAGTAGGCATCAGGTCATTGCGAATCTCAAAGACGAGTTCGTCGTGGACCGTCAAGATCAACCGGCACTTGTCCAACAAGTCGTTATTGTAGAAGTGCTGGTAGACCCGACCCATGCAATACTTAGTGAGGTCACCTGTAGCGGTACCTTGAATGATACCGTTGACAGCATTTCGCTCTGCTTTAGAGCTAATCCACCCTTCGCTGTGGTCAATATCTCCCAGCCTCAGTAGGCGGGCACAACCTGTTGTCACCTGCTTATTGACCTTCGTTCTCTGAATAACCTCTCTGAACCACCTGTTCAGGCGCGGGAGGCCGTCGAGGAACTTCTTTCGGATGTGGGTACCCTCTTCACGGGATACGCCCGTAGAGCGGGCCACTGCACCGCCACTGCCCCCGTAGAGGATGGCGAAGTTAGCGCCCTTAGCCTTCTGTCGGTACTGCTTGAAGTCCGGCTTTTTGGTAACATCATCCCCGAAAACGATCTTGGTGGTGAGAGTGTGGAGGTCGCCAATCTTGTCGGAGCCACAATTCACACACGTAGAGGGGGGCCGTACCGGTACCTTGTAGCTTTTCTGGCCCAAGGGCTTATCGGGCGTAAGATCCACCGGACCATCATACTCCGTGCTGCATTTTGAGCAGCGGTAGAATTCCTCAATCCACTTAGGCTCCTGAGAGATAGACGCCGCCACCCGAAGCTCCACCCCCGACTGGTCAATAGCTGCAATTGAATAGCCTTCCCGTGCGATGATGGCAGGTCTTACTGATGAGTCGAGTGAGAGTATTTTGACATTAGTAGCACCGTCCTCTGGTTCGGGGTCGTGGTCACAGTCGTCTGCAAAAGGGCAACCCTCACAGCTTTTTCGCACGCAATATTCTTGATCCTCCAGTGGGTCAAAGACAAAATGGTTGTCGTACAGACGGATGAGGTAATCACCCCCGTAGAACCCAAGGAAGTTGTCATACAGAGGTGCGTCTTTCTCACCTTCCTGCTGTGGGCGACTGTGTACGGCCTTACCGCTGAATTTGCCTACGTTGTAGGTCGCAGGTATCGACTGCGCATTAATACCGCTGAAGCCTTGATCTGGCTTGCCTTTTGAGGCGGAATAGCGGCCCGTGTCTACCCGGTTTGGCAGGAAAGAGAATCGAATTGAATTGTCATTTAGGACATGGCTCACATTCCGAACCCCATCTTCGGGGATGAAACCGTCTGTGTTTTCCTGTAGCGGCCTGAGGTAGGTCCCGTCCACCTTTTGTAGCTTGTTGAAAGTGGTGATTTTCGCCAAGAAGGGGAATTCTTTGCCCACCTTAGCCGCCAGCCGATGGATAGTCGTCTCATCCGTCTGTACTGCCCCTTTGTCGGTACGCTGTAGTTTTACTTTCAAACGACCTTCGTCAACCATCTGTTCTAAGGCAACACCTAACTTCGTCGTAGAGGATACATCATCGAGTTGCCACCACAGGACGTTATTGTCGTGGAAACCCGAACTGATGCTCTCTTTAATCTGGTCAATGAGGCCCTGTACTTCCCCTCGCACCCGACCGATGTAATCAAGGTCAATAAGAGGCCGATTTCGCTCCATCCAACGCAGAGCGGGGACATTGATGCGCTCAATGTAGTAGGGGAATGGCTGGCTTTCGTAGATAGAGGGCTCTTTGCTACTCCCCACAGGGACACATCCAAACACTGTCTCACCACCTTCGCCTTTCCCTACCGGCTTGTAGGCGTGATCCCGGTAAAACTGGAACAGAAGGTAAGTACATATGGCATCACTGCCTGCATACCAGAGCACTTGCTCTTTCGTAGGGTCCAGTGAGGCGAAGTTATAGTCCTTTACCTTCTCCGAAAACAATTCCTTGAGGCCAATCATCTCCATCCCAAGGAATCGCTTGGAGAGGTGCTTTAGGCCGTGCCGCTTGTCAGAAGAGTCACGCAAGTAGTCGAGAATCAGGGTATCCTCAAAGGACGTGTGGGAGTTAATGTGGATGCCCTCCCCGAAAAGGAACTCGTGATCGAATACCGCATTGTGGTAGATGGTGACACATTTCTCACAGAGGCGGGCAATCTCTTTGACCACCTCGTTAGAGTCTAAGTTAGCCTCTACACCCTCACCTGCGTGGCGAACAGGAACATAAAAGCCCTCTTCACCGTCGTAGCTGATGCAGTATCCGACGATCTTATGGACCGTTGTACCATCGTCCTTAATGCGGTTATCAAACCCCTCTGTCTCTAAGTCAAGAGCACAGAAGCCCGCTTCAATGGCAGCATCAATAACCTTGCGCAGATGTACGACATCACCCACTAGTGTGAAGGTTTTATCCGCCATCCAAGGCTTGGGCTTTACAACCACCACCTCGCTGAGGCCGAACACAGTCCCAAAGTCTAATTCTTCATCTGCAAATTCTTCATCACTCATAGATCATCCGGTTCAACAACTATCACGTAAAATCCCATCCTCCACAGGTCCACCAGACGGGTGGCTAACCTTCGTGCAGCGTCATCTGAAACGCTCGCATCATAACACGGAGGAGGGTCAAGATGTCCACCACAAAGTTTGGGGTCGTAGCTGGGGCACGACGTTCGGTAGTGGCACATGCTAATGCCCTCAGCCAGCTTTGTCAGGCAACCCTTTGGGTCAAGACCTACCTCTGCCAAGAAGGGCCGTGTGTGTCTGTGCTTTAGCTCAAAGTAGGCTTCATAGGAGACGGGGCTTACGAGGTCCACTATCTCCGGGGGCGCGCCTACCCTAAACGGCTCCCAATCGTCTTCCCAACTACCATCTTCGGACATGCGGATAACGAAGATTGAGAGCGTGCCCCACATCGGATCTTCAATTTGGAATTGGGCTGACAACTAAAGTGACTCCCAACTCTGGGCCGCAGCGAATAAGGATTTAAGCACCTCTATCACCTTCTGGTCTTCTACGTTGGCATGTTGCACATCGTATCGGATATTGTCGAGAATGTAGAATGCCTTGGCGACTTTTTTCCATTCTAGCTTCTCTCTGTTTGATCGGGCGGCGCGACGCAGTTTAGCTTCCGTGCGACGGATATTATCCATCAAGGTTGGAGCCGTCTGTTGCTTCGATACCAACGAAGTCATCTCTTTACGGGTCTTCTCATCGTTAGGGTCAAAGCGGGGGGTGGGTATGTTGGTTACCCCAAAGGACCGCTCAATAAACGACAGAGCCTTCCCAAAGGTCAAGCCCTCCGCATCAATGACCCACTGCACCACGTCCCTGTCTTGATGGCAGGCGAAGCAGTAGGTGGAGTCTGAGTCCGGGTACATACGGGCTGAGTAGCTGTTGTCCTGCCCATCGCCGTGTAGCGGGCACGGAAACTGGAACTCCCGGTTCTTCGTCCGCACCGAAACACCGTAATAATCGAGAATGTCCGTCACAGGCACCTGCGACTTGATGTTATCCACCCTTTCTCGGTTGTAATCGTCCCAACTCATTCGTCGTCAGCCTCTGTAGCCGCTTCTTGGTCTGCAACGACCTGACGGCCAATAGCATCCTCTTCAATGATGGAAGTCATAGCAGCCTGACTGGTTGCATTCATCATGCGGTGGTCACTGTGGGTGTCGAAGTCATTGAAAAGATACCGGGTTGTCCAGTCTACACCTGCTGTAAAGGGCCGAAAATGCGGATTGTCCCGGTTCTTCAAGCACCCGAATTTTACCAGATTGGTGTCACGGAGTTCTCGGTTCAAGTACGAGGTGGTGATGACGTCCGAGCTACGTTCCGCCTCGTTAGAGTCTGCCAGAGCTTGCATCTTGTAAACACCCTCGGCCTTATCCGCCTCCGCCTTACCTGTACGGTTAATCTGTAGCAGAGAGAGCACAGGAATCATCTCACCACCATTGAATGACAGAGCAAGGCGCTTGGTATCTCGGACAATGCTGTTGAGGTCTGTGTAGAAGTTCCGGTTACTGGTCTCCGGTTTCATCAGTGCAACGTGGTCCACAACGGCCATATGGAGTGGATGCTTTTGGTGTGTCAGTTCCATATCTGCCCGCATCTTCGAGACGGTGTAGTCCTCATCTGGGCTGCGGATGAAGAGTGACCCGTAAGCGGTCCCACGGTTCTCTTCCACATCATCGATAACCCGCAAGTAGAACTCTTTTTGCTCTTCTGAAATGGGTATCTCGTTCTCGTCTTCACCGTCCCGGATGAGCCGGTATGTAATCTTGGGATTACCCTGCCCTTGGAATTTTGGGTGATTGGAGTGCATGACGTAAATGAGGCGGCGCAACTGCTCAATCGACATCTCAAGGGACAAGTAATAGACGTTGTACTGTAGGAGAAATACTGCCCGGTAGACCCAATTCAAGGCAAAGCTAGTGTTGTGGGTGATTACATCATTGACCACGAAAGAGTGGTGCTCAGGGACAGAAAGGTCATAAGTCATCTCTTCCCCGACTGCCTCTATTGAGGCTATCTGGTCCCACACCACATCCCCACCTAAGTGCTGTTCAAGTGTAGGGTCTAGCTGGCTAAAAATACGTAGGCCTTCTGCGGTAATAGTGGCCCGTGCTTTTGCATGGCGTGCATATCGCCATGACCCTGTAGGAGACAAGGCTCGTGAATTGTCTTCCAAACCCGCCAGAAGAGTCGTAGGGAAAAGACGGTCATCTGTAGTGTTAAGATTACCCTTGAGGGTGTGGAACCGGTCTTCCTTACCTACTACCCGTACCAGATCGCAGAAGGCACGCTTAGAGGGGTTTGTCACAACTCGTACGGTGTGGAAACGGTAAGCCTCGCCCTTGTAGGTACTGGTGTTCGCGACAACGGTACTCTCAATACCAAGACGGGTGAGGAGCATCTGGACCCCAGAAGCAAGCTGGCTGCTGGTAGTGGCATAAGTGATGTCGTTCCTGCCATACCCGTTATGCTCACCTGAGTGGCACGACCCATCCGTTGACCACAAGGCACCTAGAAGCAGAGCTATCTGGTCATCAGGGAGACCAAAGAACTCAGACGGGATATGCTTGGTTTTTGAAGTGGTACCCCAAAGCCCTAATTCTTCTAATCGAGAGCGTAAAGGAGACACCATATCTGAATTACCAAGGCCCGCACTGTGGGAGACCCGTACATAAGGTGCACGCTCTTCCGGGAATTCTACCGAATAGGTGGGGGTCTGGTAATCTGCCCGGCCCTCCCGATACCCGAGAGCATTCAGGCACGCAGTGAAGTCTTCTCGGACCTCTGGCAAGGTTGCGGTAAGGGAGATGCCATTCTTCAAGCTCCCGTCTCCAATGAGGTAACCGTAAGCTTTAACCTCTTCATTGGTGAAATCAGTACGAAAGTTAGGGACTCGCATGATTTTTGGGATCCCTATGTAGTCCCCCACAACCATAGCCCCTAGCTCCCTCCATGTGCCCCCACCTTTGGCAGTCCAAAGAGGGTGGTTGTCCGTAAGCTCTACCGACCTCCCACTCTTTAGTGTTATTCGGAAAACGGGTTGCACCCCATTCTCAATCAGATGGGATGCTTTTGCTGTTACTAGACGGGGTTCGGCCCCCTCGCGGTACAAGGCGGTGACCGTAGGGAGGGTACCCTGAGTATAAAGCTGTCCCACCGTCTCCAACTTCTTCGTATCGTGGTTAAAGATATACTGACCCGCTGTACAGCACTTGAACTCTGACGTGAAGCCTGCGTGCGTCCAGAGTTCGCCCGGCTTAATGCCACGACAAACCTGATCAATGTCACGCAGACCTGTGATAACGCCCCACGACTTCTTCTTCGCACTGAGAACGCGGTTGAACTCATCCCGCATTTCTTCGGTATCGTACGGTACGTTGGTTTTGGTACGGAAACCGCGATCAGAGGCAAGCATGTCGTCGGCTTTAGCCATGACGTACTGCATCGCCCCTTTATGGCCCTTGTACGTAACAGTGTCCCGGCCCTCTTTGATGTCCATGCCCTCGAACAATATCGTCGCCGCCGTTTGGAGTACGACCTGCATCTCTTGGTCTTTCTGGGCCTTGACTTCCTCGTCAACCAAGTTCTCAAAGTCGCTGTTCTTGTAAATGCGGCGGAATGCCTTTATCTCCCCCAGCCGGTCTATTACGGTTAGTTCACCGTTCTTCTCGAAGAAATCTTGGAGGGTAGTGAGCGTTGGGATTGCGCTGTAGTTGGGCGCGTAATGCTGGATGTAATTCCAGATGTCCATATCCTCTTCATCGACCAGAGAAAGACTGGACTGTGAGAGGTAGGTGTAGTTGCGCATCAACTCTTCTTGGGATATCTGCCCGTCCACGTCGAGGACAGATCGTAGTACCTTCTTCATATCATGCTCCTGTTAGTGGTGATTTAGAAGTCGCCAAGCGAAATGTCCATTTTCTCTGATTTTTTCTTCTCACCCGTCTTGGGGTCAAGGACTTCCGTCTTACGGCGCACCACCCCTTCGTACAGGCTCTTAGTTTTAATGCTGGGCGCAATCTTCCGTGTCTTGAAGTTCTCCGAAATGTAACCTTCCACCTCGGTGGACCAGCACAGATGGCCCTCCGTGAAGGGATGTGCGTGAGGGTTGATGACCCACGTAGGTTTACCTTCAAAGTCACGAATTCTAAGAGCCTCCAAGAGGACACCGGGAAGTGCTCGGTTGGGGTAGGAAACCACACACAGGAAAATGATAAGAAGCTGAGGGTCTTGGGTAAGGTCGCGGAGCGACGTAAAGTAGTCAACCTCAGTAGTGCCGCCATCACGGGACCGACTTTTCTCTTTAGAGAGCCAAGCGTCAAGCATCTGGCTGTCGTTAGTGACCCGTGCGAAGTAATTCAAGCCCTTGTCGATGAGGGCGTACCTCAAGTGGGGCATGAAGTCTCGCCGGGTGGACACAACGAACAGGTTGTTATCCATGAGGTCGGTGTATTCCGTCTTCTCTTTTAGATTCTTAGCCTCGAAAATCTCTTGCCCCAGCTTGGCTCGGTACAGGCGCTCAAGCGTGCATTTGCATTTGGCTCGGGACTCAGGGTCATTAGGGACAGGCAAAAAGCCGGTCCCCTCACAGAAGGGGCATGTGTCAGTCATCGCGGTTCTCCCTTGCATCTTGAATAAGGCTACTGAAAAGGTCGCCGGTGTCGCTTGTGCTGATGATTAGATCGTCGTCATCTTCATTCCCGAGAATGCGCTGCCCCAATGCGCCCTCGATGAAGCCCATCTTCTTCTGCAACGTCTTCGTAACGTGGTGGTCAATCGTAACACCACCCCACGGCCCCTCAGATATGAGGTGGATAGCGTACACGTTTTGGTGCGGGGAGCCAAT
>Ga0306866_1000194_pt1 | contig 23179 bp, 30 predicted proteins | sample AntRauTorckE5432_FD_190450 | JGI IMG/M metagenome (GOLD analysis project Ga0306866, IMG submission 190450) | Saline lake microbial communities from Rauer Islands, Antarctica - Metagenome Torckler E5 #432 (v2) (version 2) | ecosystem: Environmental > Aquatic > Non-marine Saline and Alkaline >...
GATAGGGCTTATTGCATCGTTCTGGCAGGCAGCTGAGCGTGTCACAATGCTCAAGAATCCTGGTGGGGAGTTAAGTTGCAACATTAATCCAGTGGTAGATTGTGGTTCAGTACTAGGCGATAACCTCGCAGCTGTTTTTGGTCCACCGAATGCGTTTATCGGTATGGTGGTGTTTACGATGTTACTAGCATTTGGTCTCCAGCGATTAACTGGCGGTTCTTGGAGTAGTTTTGTGCAAAAGCTGGTTGTCGTATTAAGTAAAGTCATGTTTTTGTTTAGCGCTTGGTTCTTCTGGGTGAGCCTGTACTCTTTAGGTACTGTCTGTATCTTCTGTATGTTCATCTGGGCTGTCAGCGTTCCTATAGGTATTTATGGCGTGAAAGATTATCTAGAAAGTCAGAAAAAACTAAAAGGACTGTACTCGAAAATTAACAATTTTTTGCAGAAGCACCACTTTACCGTTCTTGTCACAATTTATAGTGTAATGATTATTCTATACTTCCTGCGATTTCAAGATTACTATTTCGCATAAATATTGGCACTCGATAGGCTAAAGTGCTAAAATAATTAGATATGAGTAAACAAGATTATTATGAAACTTTGGGTATAGCCAAAGGCGCATCAGACGATGAAATAAAAAAAGCTTTTCGCCGGAAAGCGGTAGAATTACACCCAGATAAAGAGGGTGGAGACGAAGCAAAGTTTAAGGAAGTCAACGAAGCCTACGAAGTGCTAAAAGATGGTGCTAAGCGTCAGCGCTATGACCAGTTTGGTCACGCAGGAGTTGGTGGTTCTGGTGGCGGAGGCGGTGGTGGTAATCCATTCGGTGGCTTCAATGGTTCGCAGGGTGCAAACGTCAACTTTGATTTTGATGATCTAGGCGGTTTTGGCGATTTATTTGGTAGTTTCTTTGGTGGCGGAGGCGGTGGTGGTCAGAGACGGCAGCAACGCGAAGCTCGCGGTCGCGACGTTGAAATGATGCTTGAACTAGATTTTGAAGAAGCAGTTTTTGGTGTTGAAACAGAAGTGAAGCTAAGTTTGAATGACACATGCGATCACTGTAAAGGAAAAACAGTCGAGCCGGGTCACGAATTGATAACCTGTAAAACCTGTAAAGGTTCAGGTCAAGAAACACGAGTTGCTCAAACAGTATTTGGGAATATTCAGCAAACAGTCACCTGCTCTACTTGTAAAGGCGCTGGAAAAATACCTGAAGTCAAATGTAGTGTTTGTCAAGCAACTGGTGTTGAGCGCAAAGACAAGAATGTTAAAATCAAAGTTCCAGCTGGTATTGATGACGGTGCAACAATTCGCTTGCGTGAACACGGAGAAGCTGTCGCTAATGGCGCAAAAGGCGATTTATACGTCAATATACGCGTCAAACCGCACAAAGAATTCACACGTGAGGGTGATTTAGTCTTAAGTAAAGTCCACATTGACATGGTAGACGCAACTCTGGGATCAGAAATTGAAGTAGATACTGTTGATGGGTTAGTCACAATGAAAGTACCATCGGGAACGCAAAGTGGTACTGATTTTAAACTGTCTGAGCATGGAGTTCCTCATTTAAGAAGTGACAAGCGTGGTGCACATATTGTGACAGTATTAGTCGATACGCCAACAAAGCTTTCTAAAAAGCAAAAAGAGATATTAGCAGAGTTTAAAACCCACAAGAAAAAAGGCCTGTTTAATTAGATTAAGTTTATCCTATTGTGAATAAGCTAGAGCTAATCTATGATAACTACAATGGACAACAAAAATAAAGATTCTGATGCTCAACAAGGATTCATTACAATGATCATATTAATGCTTTTTGTCCTAGGCGCAGTCGTCTATTTTGCTTACCAGAATGTAGCGAACAGATAACTTGATAATAATTAAATAGAATGATATAATATAATAATATGGCAAAATACAAAACAATTATTGGACGGTATGAGTTCTTGGAGCTGAGAGAATTATTGTCTAAAGATGTTCCAGTTAAAATTGACACTGGGGCGTACTATAGTGCTATTAATGCAAAAGATATAAATATTGTCAAAAAAGATGGAGTTGACATCTTAAGCTGCATAATATTAGCAGGTCACCCATCCTATCCTTACGAAAGAAAGTTTGAGACTGGGAAGTTTGAAAAACGTAGCATCGAAAACTCATTTGGTCACTCTGAGTACCGTTACGTTGTAAATTTAAAAATTAAATTAGCAAATAAGGTTCTAGTATCTCAGTTTACATTAGCCGATAGGTCGACAAAGACATTTCCAATATTAATCGGACGAAAATTATTAAATAACCGCTTTTTAGTTGACACATCACTTTGTCATATTCCAAAACAATTTATGACAAAATACACCCCCAAGGCTTTAAATGATGAAGGTGGACATGTCTCATGAAAGCTAATCAGCAAAAATTTATCGTTGTGGTGCAAGGATTAAAGCTGAGTTTATTGGGTACTTTAGATACGATTAAAAACGAATACCCAAAATATAGCAATGTAAAGCTTTTATTTATAACTTCCGATGAATCTCAGCTTACTCAGCTCAATTCAAATAGCAAAATAGAAGTAAGACTAACAGACTATAGCAATAAAAGTTTAGCTAAAATCTTCAGTGAAGAAATGAGAAGTCAAATTGCTGGAGTTGTGTGTCGGGGTGATAAATACGTACAGTTTTTAAGAATATTACTTCCATATATGCCTAATAATGTTTTAGTTGCATCGGATAAGTCTCTTGAAATTACTACAAATAAGCGTCTAATGAGGCAAGCTTTTAAGGCTACGTATCCAGAAATAACTCCAGAGTATAAAAAAGTCAACGAATCAGATCTATACGAACGTAAGGAGTATTGGCAAGAATTTTCATTTCCAGTAATTGTAAAACCTGCAAGTTTAGCCTCAAGTATACTTATTCAAAAATGTGAAACAGTTGCAGAGCTTGCTAGTACTTTGAAGCAGAGCTTTAATATCATTCAGGAAATATATAACAAAGAAGGAAGAACAGAATCACCAGAGATTATTGTCGAAGAATTTCTGATTGGTGACTTTTATTCTGTGGATTCATATGTTTTAAAAAAGGGAGAGACTTTTCATCTGCCACCTGTTGGTTATCTTCCAGCCGAAAAAATTGGTATAAATGATTTCTTCCTATACAAAAGATGGCTTCCCACAGACCTATCAGAGAAGCAAATCAAAGATTGCTTTACAGCTGCAGATAAAGCTCTGAAAGCGACTGAGCTTGAATATTCTTCAGCTCACATTGAGATGATTTTGGTTGATTCAGAATGGAAAATAATAGAGATTGGTCCACGTATTGGAAGATTCAGGAATATCATGTATCGAGAAGCGCACGGTATTGACCATGGACTAAATGATCTTTTAGTGCGCTTAGGAATTGAACCACAAGTTAAAATACTAAAAAATCGATATGTTTCTGCATATAGTATATATCCGCACTACGAAGGTGTACTTAGGGAAATTACGAATATTCAATCAATAGAAAACCGGCTAAATATTAACTATCAACAACAAAACGGTTTTGTTGACGATATCGTGAAACAAGCAAAAGACGGAGGCCATTCATTATATGAAACTATTTTTTCAAACGATACAGCCAAAGAACACGGTTCTGCAGTTAGATGGTTCGAAAAATCAGTGAAAGCGGTAGTCATTGAAGGGAAAGTTAGTAAAAACTAAGTTATAATATGAAGATTGCAATATTGTCAAATGGTCCTGGGAATTATTCTACAAAAAGACTTAAAGAAGAGTTCAAGTTGAGAGGTCATGAAGTTGATGTTATAAAGTATAAGGACTGTTTTGCTTCAATAGAATCGAGCAATCCGCAAGTTCGCTACCACGGAGAAATTTTGACGGGTTATGATGCTGTAGTACCAAGAATTGCCAACAGTATGACTCGTTATGGAACAGCTATTGTGCGGCAGTTCGAAATGCAGGGAGTTTTTACGACAGCTAGCTCAATTGCAATTTCTCGTTCGCGTGATAAGTTGCGCAGCTTGCAGTTGTTGGCACGTAGCGGAGTCGGCATACCAAAAACAGTATTCACTCGTGATGGACGTGAAATAGATGACCTTATTGAACAAATTGGTGAAATGCCAGTAGTTATTAAATTAGCAAAAGGGACGCATGGCAACGGCGTTGTGTTGGCCGAAACCAAAAAAGCAGCCAAGTCAGTTATGCAAGCATTTCATGTTATGGACGACGATGGCACCAACATACTAATGCAAGAATTTATCAAAGAATCAGCTGGTGAAGATGTGCGTGTATTTGTTGTCAATGGAAAAGTAGTTGGTAGCATGAAACGAAACAGTCTAGACGACGATTTTAGAAGCAACCTGCACCAGGGTGGCGAAGGCACTGTGGTCAAATTATCAGACGAAGAACGTAAGACTGCACGTAAGGCTGCAAAAGCCATGGGCTTACCAGTTTGCGGAGTAGATATCATGCGCTCTAACCACGGCCCACTTGTGCTGGAAGTCAATTCCAGTCCAGGATTTAGTATAGAAAAGGTGACAGGACGCAATGTAGCGTCTAAAATAGTAGAGTATGTCGAACAAAATGCCAATAAATCAACCAAACGAGACAAAGTCGGCGCCTAACACCGCACCAGATTCGCCAGTTAAGAGGAATCCAAAGCGACTTATCTTTGCAGTTCTCATCACTTTATTTGGTGTGTTTATCATGGTGAGTGGCATTATTGGGTTAACCGATAATAAATCTAGGTTAATCGCTCCTGCAGGAACGCTAAATATAGAAATTGTTGATACTCCAGAGCTCCGCACATTGGGTCTCTCTAACCGTACTTCACTAGATGAAAACTCAGGAATGTTGTTTGTTTTCGATGAAACAAAAACAAGTAACTGTTTCTGGATGAAAGATATGCAATTTGCAATCGATATGATTTGGCTTGACGCGGAAAAGAAGGTTGTCACTGTCAAGGAAAACGCAACTCCCGAAACGTTTCCAGAATCTTTTTGTCCAAGTGGACCTGCTAAATATGGCTTAGAAGTTAAAGCTTTTCGTGCTGCTGATCTTGAAATTCAAACTGGTACAACAGTAAGATTCTAAAGTACATAATGTTATTAAAAAACAGTATATGAAACAGCTACAGCAACTAATTTTATCTGTAATTACCGTGTACGGGAGTAAGTACATAAAAACTATTAGGCTTGTTGTTGATCGTCGGAACTGGTTTTATTCTGCAGCCAGCCATACTCTCTCTATGGTGCTCCCACCGAAATTCCTTAGACGTAACGCTGTCCAGCCGACCATAGTGTCAACAATTATAAAACGTATATTGTTGTATTGATAAGCTGACCTATTACATGCTACACAGGTTTATTGTGCTAAAGTTAATATATGTCTACAGCTGTAGCAGCACTATTGTTTCTAGGTGTTCCATTGTCGCTTTTAGTATTCTTAAAAGCTAATGCAGGAATCATGTTTTTGGCTGGGTGTGCCGGTATTGTTCTGCTTGCTACACTCGATAATACATTTGTAGCGACTGCAGGAGCCGTTGTCCCGGGAGAAGGAGAAGCAACTATTAGATTAGCGGTCGTCATGTTTACAATTGTGCTGGCAGGGCTGTCATTTAGGGGCTCTGTACGGGGTATTAGATTTATTTCTAATGGTTTGGTCGTATTATTGCTTGCTGCTATGTTGTGGATACAGCTGCCACCAGTTGTCGGGGCTTCATGGCTTGTCGATACTATGCAGGAACGAGCATGGGAGCTAACACAAGATTTTCAGACTGTCATTATTGCATCTGGTCTAGGGCTTAGTTTGCTCGTTGTTATGACAAAAGATCATAAGCCTAAAAAATCAAAACACTCTTAGTTTTCTTCGTACTTTCTGTTGACTTCTGTTATCGCTTCATTATCTAGAATAAGATCTTTATCTTTTAGAACTTCAAGAAGCGAATCTGCCATTTTGATATCTGATTCAGTCAGCTTTTGTCCTTGACCACGCGTTACCTGCAAGGTAACAAGATCATTTCCTATGCCGATGTGTAGTAACTCAGGATTAGAAGTTGCTGCTAATAGTTCTTGTGCCATTCTAAGAGCAAAATGCACGTCTTTTGGCACAAAAAATGCTAAATAATAGTCTGTACCGTATGTGTCAGTCGTCTTTTTGAATGTCGCGTATTTTGAGCTAGCCATCGATTACTCCTATTTTCGATTACTTTCTAAAATTTCAGGCGGATCAGTATCAAACGATATGCGGTCTATAGAGTCTATATCTTCGTCCGTTACGTTAAATATATCTTGATAGGCGGGTTCGACACCACCATAAAGTGCGTCTTCCATCAGTAGTCCAAGTTGTTCGGCTGTTTCGTATATTTTTTCCTGAGAGTAGCCTTCGATTTCTAAAAATGATGGTATCCATGGCCATGTATCGAGTTCTATTTCGCAGCCGTTTAGTGTCCAACTTTCTCGCTTTGTATCTTGAGCGGATTTTTGTGTCAATCCAAGACTAGTGAGGAATACCTCAGCTTCAGACTGGTTATCAACAAGTATCGAAGCTTCTTTCATGCCAACAATTGAACGTTCGTTCAATTGTTTGAAGCTCATCGTCACTTTGTCCATTTCGTTACGGACACGAACCCATGCACCAATATCGTTTAATCGACGATCAGGAAAATCATAAGTTTTTCTACTCATAAGTCTTTCTGAATGGATCAACTTAGCGCCCGCTTTCTCTAATTTACCGCGCATTTCATCTAAGTCTATTCGTAACCATTTGGCTTCAATTTCTGTCTTCATGTTTACTAGTATATGCTATGACATTCAAAGATCTAACAACATTCTAGTTGCTTCCGGTAAATTGATAAGCTCAATAGCTTCTTCTATAGTTGTCCATTTATGGTCTTTTATTTCGCTTTCTTGTAACAAGATTTTCTGTTTATAAGTTTGCAGCGGATAGAGAACCGCTGTCTTACGTTGAATCACTCCTTTTATTGGTTGTTCGTACCAGTATTGCACCGGTTTAACTAAGTCTTCATGATTAACGTCTATTCCTGTTTCCTCCTTTAGTTCACGAACAGCGGCTGATTTAGGATCCTCTCCATGTTCTGCATGGCCCTTTGGAAAGCCCCAGAAATTGTCATTACTCTTGAGAAGTAAAAAATTTTTTATATTATTTCTATCAATATAAAACACCAATACCCCGTAAGAAATGTGTCTTGCTGTCTTATCCATCAAGGTCTTCCTTCTACATTAAATTGAATAGACACGACGCTATCTTCGATGATTGATTCTGCTTTACGTATTCTTGAAGGTAAAGCTATGAATAGGGGTCCGTTTTTGATAGGCATGATAGAACTTTCCCATGTAGTTTTCCCGGTAGTAAAACTCGCTTTTAGTAGTGCTGGCCACTTGGCTTTTACGATTTCCCTAAAATCAGCGCTCATTTCTTCCTGTAGCGGCACGTAATACCACCCCATCTTGCCAGGGAATTTCTGCACTTTACCAGTTATTTCGTAGTCGTTCATTTGATTAATCCTACAATTGTATCTGCAATGTGCTTCGGACTTGGTAAGCTATCAACAAGAACTATGTCTGAGTCTTCACAATCTTTCAAAAACTGCTGGTTTCTTACAAGCATACGTTCTAGTCCTACAGATTCGTCAGTCCAGCGTTGCGGTTCACGTGATTGCAAACGTGACTTTAATTCTTGATTGTCAGTGTATAGACCAAATATCTTATCGAACCGCTGAGAAAAATCAGCATAGTTATTAGCCCCACCGCAGAAGAAAACAGGGTCTTTATCAACGGAATCTAATAGTTCGTTCATTTTATCTGCACTCCAACCCCATATATGGTTTGCTAGCCATCCTCTTGGGTATGGCTGTTCAGGCACAGAGGCTGGTTTAAGTCCTGTTTTAGAGTTATACCAACTACTTAATCCTTGCTCGAAATCGGTGTCTATAACTCGGTAGCCTCGTTCCTGCAGTTCTTTACCAACAGTAGTTTTACCTGAGCCAGAAGGTCCGATTATTGAATACGCTGGCATGGTCGATTATATTTTTCTGAGCTTAAGTATTAAAAAGTTTGGTATTTTTTGAAGCTTCTTGTATTCTGCTGGTGATATTTCATTCATTTTTGGCAACGGTTTCGGCTCGTGAATAAGATCTATCACGAATCCGGCAGAGGCTACTTCGCTACTAATTTCATTCAGTGACTTATGCCAAATAACCCATTCGTTAAACAACATTTTTCTTCTTTTGTGATAGTTCCCAGTGATCTTTACGACGTTATTTACTTTATTTTTTCTGAGAGCGAGCATGCTTTCTGATACTTCATCGGTGCTGATCGTGTATTCCATCGCAGAGAAGACAGGATGATTGCAAGATATGAGGTAGTGAGAACCAGGTTTTAGCACACGGTATGCTTCTTTGAGTGCTGTAGTCCATTCTTCCAGATAATGAATCGCAAGGCTAGAATAAGCAAAATCAAAACTTTCGTCAGCAAACTCTAGTTTTTCCATATCCATCACTCTGTAGTCGCATTCAGGATAGCTACTCTCTGCAATCGCGATAAGTCCATCAGAAATATCTACGCCAGTAACACTTGCTCCACGTTTTTGCAGTTCATGGCAATCTTCGCCACTTCCACAACCTATACTTATTACTTTTTTGTTTTTTAATTCAGGGAGCAAGCTGTACATGGCTGGTTTCTCATATAGCGAGTGATATATCGAATCGTCTTCATCACGCACATGTTTCACGTAGTCTTCTGCGAAATCGTTATACCAGGTAATTGTTCGTTTATCTGTTGGCACTTAGTTCTCTATCTCTTTGTGTTGTTCTGGGTAAAAAGCAGGGCTGCAAGCCATGTATGATTCAAATTGACCTTGCCAGAAGTATTTTTCGTTCGTATCTATGAATAATGAATCACCAGTATCGAATTTTGTGATGCTTCCGTCACTCATTGTAATTTTTCCTGACCCATTTATTATGTATACAATTTCTTTACGTACTTCGTTCATAGCGTAGCCATTTTCAGGATATCTACCTTTGACCGATATGACGCTGCCGTTTATGTCTTTTATATCAAACGGGTACTCTGTGACCTTGCATTGATCACTATTCTGAATTTTTGCGGCTTGGTTTTTTGCAATTATTTTCATCTACTATAGATTATACAGAAAAATTTAAACTGTTATACTCGTAACTAATGAAACACACAGATCCGCAAGAGTTATGGAAGAAAATTGTGCAGCTGTTTCCCGATGGCGGTATTATCGCTATTTCTGGGTACGGTGGCTCTGGTAAAACTACTCTTGGAATTGAAATGGGAAGAGATAAAAAAGGCATACAGCTTATACATGTAGACGATTATCTAGACTGGCCGAAAGTATGCCAGCTAAATCAAGATGGTAAAGGTGTCGATTTTGAATCTATTCTGAAATCTCATATTGAGCCATTTAGAGCAGGCAAGAAACCAGTGGAGTATTTGGTTATCGAAGGCATAAAATTATTTAGCGAAGAACGTCAAAAGTTTTTCGATTACAAAATCTGGGTAGATACACCAATAAATCAAGCAAACGGAGATGGACAAGCAAGAGATGGCGAGAACCAGAAACTATGGGAAGAAGTATGGGTACCTAACGAAATAGCTTTTGAGAAAAAGTATAATCCTAAGGAGTTTGCTGATGTTTTTTACAGATGGAGTGAATAGAGTTTTGTTCCAGTGAGAAAGCGGCTAAAGCCTTCTTAGCCTTGCTTACGAAATGAAAATACCTATCGAATAGGTGCTTTCTTTCGCTTCACTGCGCCCGCGCCGAACTCATTTTGCAAAGCAAAATCTGAGTTAGTGTCACTGGACCATTCAATTCAAAAAGTCCCACTAGGGGACTTCATGAATTGGAGGGTCCAGTGAGAAAGGAAGAACCAACCCGTCTGTTACTATAAGCAACGGGTGGTTATCGAACTCTTCGATCGTGAGTTCAAAACCGCAGCGGGTTCTCTCCAACTAAAAAGCCCACCTATGAGGTGGACTGTTTAGTTGGAGGGTCCAGTGAGACTCGAACTCACGACACCCTGCTTAAAAGGCAGGTGCTCTAACCGGCTGAGCTATGGACCCGAGTTAGAATTGGTTGCTACAGAAGCAAAGTAACAGAGGTCATTATCTGACAAAACGCTCTTAAAGTCAACCGTAACTTTACTCAGACAGAATGATAAGATATAGATATGCAATTTTTATCTGATCATAAAGTCTTAAGTGTCATTATAGCCTTTATTTTTCTTATTATATTTATTGGACTGGGAAACTATCTCTATGTAACGTTTGCTGGAGGTAATGTTCCTGTCCCTGAAATTCCGAGAGAAAAAATAACAGTAGGATCTGGAGAGCAGCTTAATCTACTAGTTTTAGGAGATTCAACGTCGGTTGCACAAGGTGCTGACTACGATGAAGGGTATGTGATTAAAAGTGCTGAATTGTTATCAGAAGAATACCAGGTGACGCATCAAAACTTTGGAGTGTCAGGTGCGGTTATTAACGATGTTGTCGTTGACCAATTGCCCCGTTCAGAAGATTTTACACCTGATCTTGTGCTTGTAGCAGTTGCTGCTAACGATGTCACGCATCTGACGAGCTTGAAAGATATAGAGCGTGACACACTAACAATCATAGATGAACTAAAATCCCGTAATCAAGACGTCAAAATCGTCTTTACTGGATCTGCGTCTATGGGTGACGTTAAAAGACTTGGCTATCCATTACGCTGGATAGCGGGATACAGGACACGCCAGATTAATGACGTTATGCTGAAGACAGTCGAAGCTAATAGTAATGTATCATTCGCATATATAGCTCGCGAAACCGGCACAACGTTTGCCGACAAAGGTGATGAGTTTTTGGCGGCAGATAAATTTCACCCAAACGCCGCAGGTTATGAACTCTGGACGCAGGTTATTAGCGCCTCTCTCATCAACACACTCTCTACTGAATCGGAGTAGTCTTCCGTGTATACTTATAGGTAAGAACTAGAGGAGAAGCACATGTCTGGACATAGCAAATGGTCAAAAATAAAACGAGACAAAGGCGCTAACGACGCAAAGCGTGGTGCTATATTTACGCGATTAGGGAACCAGATAGCTTTGGCTGCTCGCTCTGGCGCTGACCCCTCTATGAATCCATCATTAGCACTCGCAATAGATAAAGCTAAGGCAGCCAACATGCCAAATGCTAACATTGAGCGATCTATTGCCCGCGTTACTGACAAAAGTGCTGCAGCATTAAACGAAGTTATCTATGAAGGCTATGGTCCAGGTGGCGTTGCAGTGATTGTCGAGTGTGCTACCGATAATATACACAGAACTTATCCTGAAGTTCGTACCGTATTCAATAAACGCGGCGGATCGATTGCCGACAAAGGTTCTGTCGTGTATCAGTTTGATCAAAAGGGAGTTATTGTAGTAAAAGTTTCTCCTGAACAACAAGGCGAAGACGTGCTGCTTACTATCTTAGACGCGGGTGCAGAAGACGCATTAGAAAACAAAGAAGACGGCGAAATAATTGTCTACACAGATATGAAAGATCTTGGCACCGTCCGAGATGCTATTAAAGCAGCTGGATTAGTACTTACTGACGCAGAATTAAGCTATGAACCAAATACCACTGTTGATTTAGACGACGAAAAAATGCAAAAATTAGAAAATATGCTGGACGCATTTGAAGATTTAGATGATGTCGTAAACACTTATACGAACTTGGCATGAAGTTATTTTTATCATCAGAAAATGTTGGTAATCATTCCGAAGTTTTTCTTGAATTAATGGGTGGAGTTAGGTTGGCATACGTTGCTCATGCAAAAGATGATGCGAGTATTTCTGATAGGCAGGCTCAAGTCCTAAAGCACAAAACGCAATTTGAATCGTATGGGTTAGAGTTTTGCGAGATTGATTTGAGGGATTATTTTAATCGCGAAATTCCCCGTACTATTTTAGATAATTTTGATGGAGTTTGGTGCCCTGGAGGGAATACATTCTTATTACGTGCAGCAATGAAAAAATCTGGATTTGATGATATATTAATTGCAAAAATTAAAAAAGGTAGTGTTGTATACGGCGGATCAAGTGCAGGATCGGTCGTTGTTGGGCCAACTTTGAGAGGAACAGAGAACGGAGATGACCCAGGAGCAGTCCAACGCTTCTATAATAGTAATCCAGTTTGGGATGGATTAGGACTTGTAGATTTTGTCACAATTCCGCATATTGGGTCAGATTGGTTCGGTGATGAAGCAGAGAAAATGAAAGAGTCGTTAATTAACAATAATATTTCATATCGTGAAGTGAAAGATGGTCAGGTTATAGTAATTAAAGATGATACAGAAGAGTTTCTCTCTTGAGAATTCTAGGGATTGATCCGGGGTCGGGGATTATTGGGTTTGGTGTGGTGCAGGACGGACGTAAACCGAAAATGCTTGATGCTGGTGTCATCCGAACTACAATAGGGAAAGACGATGCAAGTCGACTGGTTGAGACGTATGAAGGTATGAAAGAAATTATCGCAGAAACCAAACCAGATGTAGCTGCCGTAGAGAAACTATTTTTTATGCAAAACATAACGACCGGCATGAAGGTGTCGCAATCACGTGGCGTGATATTACTTGCACTCGCTGAAGCGGGCATACCTATCTATGAATACGCTCCAAATGAAATTAAAATGGCCATGACAGGGTACGGACATGCCAAAAAAGCCCAAATTCAGGAAATGGTAAAAGTACAGTTAGGATTAAAAAAACGTCCACAAGATGATGCTGCAGATGCACTCGCAGTAGCACTGACGCATTTGGGCCAACCCGACTTCTTGTTAGATAAAAACAAGTAGAGCATCTAATGATGTAAACTAAGTATATGATTGCAAGACTAAGGGGAAATATATTAGAGCACGACAAGACGCAAGTTGTTGTGGAGTGTGCGGGTGTTGGATATGGTGTGCATGTGTGCGTTGATGAGCAAGCGACATTGCCGGTTGGATCTAGTTGTGATTTATTCATTGCTGAGCAGATCAAAGAAGATGCGCATGAATTATTTGGATTTTCTAAGCGCTCACGTAAAGACTTATTTTTGTTATTAATTAGTGTGAATGGTGTCGGTCCTAAGGCAGCAATGGCAATTATGAATATTGGATCAGAGGGTCAGGTACGATCAGCAATTGCTTCGGGCGATACTAAGTTCATAACTGCTGCAAAAGGTGTAGGCAAGAAAGTTGCAGAACGTGCAGTTGTTGATCTAAAGAGCAAAGTCGGCTTAGTAGCTGCAGAAGACGCAACGGGTTTTTTGAGCGACGCAGCAATTACTGATGAAGCCGTCGAAGCATTAACAGCACTTGGTCACACACCGCAAGACGCAGCAGAAATCCTCCGCGGCATCGACCCTAGTCTTCCAACTAACGAAAGAGTCATGCAAGCCTTAAAAGGTGTAAGATAATGGCGATAGAACGAATAGTTGATCCAGGGCAGGGTAATGCCGATGATCCAGATGAAAATGTGCAAGAAGAGCAGCGGATTGAGAATATCTTGCGGCCGACTGCTTTCGATGACTATGTTGGTCAAGAAAGGATCAAAAAGATCCTAAAAGTAGCAATTCAGGCTGCAAAAAAGCGTGAAGAATCTTTAGATCATGTATTGCTGTATGGCCCACCAGGACTTGGCAAGACAACACTAGCTAATATCATAGCTAATGAAATGGGTGCTCAAATACGCGTCACTAGTGGACCAGCCATAGATAAGGCAGCCGATCTGGCGAGCATATTAACTAACCTAGGCGACGGCGACGTACTCTTTATTGATGAAATACACCGACTTAATCGAAACGTTGAAGAAGTTCTTTATAGTGCGATGGAAGACTATGCAATAGACATCATGCTCGGCAAGGGGCCAAGTGCGCGCAGTCTACGACTAGATATACCAAAGTTCACACTCATAGGAGCAACAACGCGTACTGGTGCGCTGGCTGCGCCATTACGCGATAGATTTGGTATGTTACATCGATTGGAATACTACAAACCAGCAGAAGTTTCTTCTATCGTCCAACGCTCTGCAAAGATTTTGGATACGGAAATTCACCCCGAGGCGGCGGAAAAACTATCAACTCGATCTCGCCTCACACCACGTATAGCCAATAGACTGCTGAAACGAGTACGCGACTATGCTGACGTGAACGGCGATGGAATGATTGATACGGCAACTACAAATCAAGCATTAGAGCAATTAGAAATAGATGAGCATGGGCTAGACCCTGCAGATAGAATGTTATTAACTGCAATTATAGATAATCATGGCGGTGGACCGGTTGGATTAAATACGCTGGCTGCTGTGCTGGGCGATGAAGTAAGTACAGTCGAAGATTTTTACGAACCATATTTAATGCAAATAGGGTTTTTAGAGCGTACACCTAGAGGACGCAAAGCAACCCACAAGGCATATGAGCATTTGGGCAAGACTCTACCTGATAATGTAAATAGTGATAAAGATACCAGCACTACCTAGCTAAAATTGCTATACTACAGATATGGAAGAACGACAACCAGCATCAATGCATTCAACAATTGAGCATACAGATGAAGATGAAACGAAGCTATGTGAAGTTTCTAAGCATCCTTTTGGCATAGTGAGCCTCTATGTCGGATCGTTTTTTGGCATCTTGGCCGGTCTAGGGCTCGTCTTTTTTATGCTGCCAGCGGTGATCGAAGACACGGACCGCGCTCTCACAATTGCACTTGTTTTGGCCGTTGTACTCATCGTTTTAGCGATAATAGTATTGTCATTGGCAACACTCGTCTACAAACAAAGTCGTATTATTGTGACCGATAGAAACATTACTCAAATATTGCAATACAGTTTGTTCAGCCGTAAAGTATCTCAGCTAAACATGGTAAACGTAGAAGACGTTACTTCTGTGCAGAATGGTTTTCTCTCGACAATGTTCGGGTATGGAGAACTTAATATCGAGACAGCAGGTGAGCAATCTAACTTCAAATTCACCTACTGCCCAAGACCAGGCTACTATGCAAAAGTTATTCTTAATGCGAGAGAAAAAATCCTCGGTCAGCAAGATGGCGATGCACGAGTAAGACCTGGCCCAACGACACGTTAGAGCACAATTTACGCGGTGTACCTACTCATTAAATGGGTTATTTCTGTTTGGCACAAGATTAGCATCGACTTGTATCTCTTGATCGTTTTGCGTACTCCGAAGCTTTTCGACGATGTCCTCGTCTATGCCGTTGTAGTTGATACCGGTACTTAGTTCGGTGTAGACATTCTCGTCTCGGGTAGGGTTTAAATAGGTGCGGGTTTGTAGCAAAGAGAGCATTATTGCTATCGAGCTGATAGTAAACACTAAAAGTATTCGATGCTTTGTTAAGAAGTGAATGAGCTCTTTCGATGAGGTAGTGATTCTGCCGAAGCTAGTTGATAGATCGTTCATGGTCGGATGTACGCCTTTGCTGAAATTGTTACTGAAACAGTAGATGAATTAACGCTTGTTGGTGAAATTTGAATATTTTCGACTTGCACAATACGTCCATTAGTCTCTATCTCTCGAAGTAGCTGCAGTAGTGTCTCATAGGTAATTTCGTTGATCTGTAGAGTAAATGGATATTCGTATACGCCAGGATTTCCTTTTGATGCGACGGTTCCTGACAAGTCAGATGGCTCACTTCCACCACTGAAAGAGAACGCTGAAACTTGTGAAAACGGAATACCTGCTTCACCTGTGGCGGTGAATATTATATCTGCTATAAGCTTTTCCTGCTCTTTTTTCTCTGGCAATAATCTATTCAACAATAGAGTGACATCATCAAGATTTTCTACATCCTGTTGTGCTTTCTGGAGGCTAAGAATTTTTTCGCGGCTGACATCTCGTTCTGCTATAAGAGTAGATACTTCGCTGGATTTTACTTCTAGCTGATCACTGCCCCATAAGAAGGCACCGACAACAGAAAGGAGAGATACGAGTAGAAGCCCTAATGAGATAAAGAAAAATTGCTTTGGTCTCATATTATTGCGTCTCCGCTTCATCTTGTTGTTCTCTCAACTCTCGGGCCGCTGCCGCTTGTGCAGCTACCTTGCGCTTTGCTTCAGCGGAGCCAGTAAAGCTAACTGATACTGAGGCGTTGAATTGATAAATATTATCGGTACTGCCAATAGGTGTAATTGAATTGACATCTGCTGCTTCAAATAATTCCGATTGTACTAGATTACTCTGCAACACTGGCGCTAGATCTGCTCCAGCTAAACTGACATCAAGAGTAAGAGGGTCTGTTTCGCCTCCGGTTAAAGCAAGACTATTTATAATTGTCCCTTGTGGCAGTAAACTTCCTATTTGTGGAACAAGTTCAGAGAAAACGATACTACTGTCGAATAGTTTATCCGCGGCTCTGAGGCGAAGCGCAACGCTTGATACGTCTTTAATTTCGGATTCAAGCTTAAGGACCTGCTCATTATTAGAAGTTATTTCAGACTGAATAACTTCTTCTTCGCTCCCAACAAATCCTAAGCCACCAGTCATGATGATTGATACAATTCCAGCTGTGACGAATAGAGATATGACAAAACTGAATAATACTCTATTGCGTCGTCCATACAGTCGTTCCTTACGTAATTCAAAGGGTAAGAGATTAATCATTATTCTCTTAGCTCTTTCGGGGTAACGAGCCCAAGTCCACCAGCAGTAGTATAGAGCGTTGTTTCAAGTTCATGGGGCGGTTGCAACTTGCCAAATGATAAATTATTCCATGGAGCACACAGTCGAGTAGGGACACGGGTGCGAGAAGTAATATAACTCGATAGGCCTGGTAAATTAGCTCCGCCTCCAAGGATAATAATTTGTCCAATTGGCCCACTTGTATTATTACGCTCAGTAAAATAGCGCATGACTTTTCTGATCTCACTAATAAGTTTGTTAATTTCTTTTTCAGCAGCCCCAACGATGAGATCTTGTTTCTTGCTCTTTTCTAGTCCATAGCGAGTTTTGACGCTATGAGCTTGCTGATGCGTGATATTGAGAGCACTAGCAATGTTTTCTGTCATCCGTTCACTCGAGCAGTCGACAGTCCCCGTGGCACGTATCGCAGAGCCATCGTAAATAGATATATCACAGGCTGTAGAGCCTATATCGACTATCAACGTGTTGACGTCATGATCTTCTGCATGAATGACAATTCGAGTCATCGCTGAGATGTTTGATTCCACTAAGGCTAGTTCTAGACCAAGTGCTTCAAATACACCCAGGTACGAGTCGACAATAGGTCGTGGAGTCGCAACAACCTGTACTTCTATTGACTCGTCCTCTAGGATACGAGTGATACTAAAATCGTAATACAGTTGATCGAGCGGCAAGGGAATGGACTGATCCACTTCCGCAACAACAGCAGACTTAATATCTGCATTACTCATCTTCGGCAATGTCAGAACTCGACTAAAGCTATTAGCATTAGGAATTGAGACTGCGACACGACGAGTAGACAATGATCCGACCAGTTGTCCACTTATGAGATTATGTGTAGCTTCGATTATGATGGCAGGGTCGACCACAACTCCGTTGCTATCTATTGCAGACTCATCAAAAGAAGTCGTGCCATATCCAGTAACAGTAGTCTGTTTATTAGACTGATTAATCTGCATGATTTTAACGGAACTTCTTCCGATGTCGAGTCCAAAAACTGGTTTGTCTTTATAGAATACTGGCATATGTTTTAAGCTTAAGCTGTTTACTGATTAGTATACCTCAAATACTCCTGTTGGCCGAATAATAAAACGATAATTTTTACGATGTAGAATTTAAAAAGCTACTGTTTTCTAAGACAGTAGCTTTTTAAGAGATAAGCTAGGATTAGTTTAGGCTAACTTTTCTATATCCATCTTCTTCCCGCTCTAGGAAAGTTGCGAGATAGTACTTGTCACAACTTGCACCAACATCGGTTGTTGCAGTTGCAGCATCACAGCCATATGCAGAGTAAACATACTCGTCAGTTGTGTCTGGGAGCGCTGGTTCTGTTAGTGTGTCAGTCGTTGCAAATGATTCTACAATCAGTGTGCCGTCTTCGTCAGTAAGGGCACCTACGTCAATACCAGGCAATACTTCAATATCGCCAGTTACATCAGCTTCGTTAACACCAACTGCAACTGTACCGTCAAGTGCACCGTCTGGGTAGCCACCGTTTTCGTTATAGAATTCTTCTAATTTTTGATACACACTGTTAATGTCGCTCGTACGTACTGTATCGCGGCCTTTTGCTTGTGCGCCTTGGAAGTTCGTAAGAACTAGTGTTGCTAGAATACCGATAATTGCGATAACGATCAAAAGTTCGATAATCGTGAAACCTGATCCTGCTTGTCTTTTTAATTGCTTGAGCATGGGAGCCCACCTCCTGGATGTTATTTTTTATAAAGCTTATGCTTATACAATAGAGTATCTTATGATTAAGGCTGAATGTCAAGCAATTTTTAGCCTTTTTTAAAGAGGAAGTACTAAATATTGTTCGCCAGGCTGCTAATAGGGCCAATAACACTTGCTGCAATAAGTCCAACCATGCCGCCCATCACGACAATAAGTATTGGTTCTAAAATTGAACTAAGTCCTTCTACGGCAGCATCTACTTCTTCTTCATAAAAATCTGCAACTTTCAAAAGCACTGTGTCAGTTTGGCCAGTTTCTTCACCGATAGACATCATTTGGCTGACGATTGGCGGGAATACTTTACTTCTGCTAAGAGGTTCGCTTAGCTGCTCACCGTTACTGACTAGTTTTGCTGCATCCATGAGCTCTTTTTCGATAACTGTATTCCCGATAGCACGAGCGGTGACTTCAATAGCCTCTATGACGCTCACTCCTGCTGTCATAAGACTAGCAAATATACGAGAGAACCGTGCGACCGCCAACTTGACAACTAAAGTTCTGATCGCTGGTATACGAAGTAATAACTGATCTCTTGTCATTCTCCCGCGGCGCGTGCGTAGGAATTTAGTAAGAAATATAGTCGTAATAGTGACGACGGCAATATGTATATACCAATAGCCAAGTAAAAAATCACTTATTCCAAGCATCACCTTTGTCATAGTTGGCAGCTCTCCGTCGGTGAGGTCCGCGATTATAGTGCCAACCTTTGGTACGACGACTGTCATAAGTAATATAAAGACAGTGATAGTAATAAATATTAGAACTGCCGGGTAGGTCATTGCGCTTTTGAATTTGGCACGAATAGAGGCATCTTTTTCTTGCTGAACAGCAAGCTTTTTAAGAATATCGTCTAGGATACCGCCCGCCTCTCCGGCTCTGATCATGTTGATATATATTGAGCTGAAGGTTTTTGGGTGTTTTTCTAGTGCATCTGCAAATGCCATACCGCTTTCGACGTCTTTACTGATTGTCATAAGTTGTTTCTTGAACGTTGGATTCTGTGTCTGGGATTGCATTGTAGCAAGTGAACGGACAAGTGGCACGCCTGCATTTATCATCGTTGCAAGCTGTCTAGTAAAAATAACAAGGTCTTTTAATTTGACCTTGCCACCTTTGTTCAAAAAAGCCATAACGTCTAAATTGCCACCTGCTTTTTTGACAGTTATAGGTTTCATGTTCAATCTCACGAGGGAACTGCGGGCTGCTGATTCATTCGAAGCCTCTATTGAGCCACTTTTCTGTTTTCCTGAAGCGTCAATCGCTTTATAGGTATATTTAGCCATTGGTTACTCTCTTGTTACTCTCAATATTTCTTCAATACTTGTCATGCCGAGAATCGCCTTAATAAGTCCATCATTTTGCATCGTCACCATGCCGCCTTCAATAGCTTTTTCCTGAATTTCATCACTTGTGCCATTAGCAACAATCAAGTTTTGGACAGCGGTCGTGTTGCTTAATACTTCATAGATCCCCATTCGACCTTTGTAGCCAGTTCGTTCATTCTTAAGATCTTTTTTAGGTCGCCAAAATGTAATTTTACTAGATTTTTTTCTCCCAAACTCTTCTTGAGCAGTTTGTGCAAGTTTTAGTATATCGTCCCATTCAGCTTTTGTGCTGATTCCAAAGACTCTTTCGAGATCTTTTTTCTGTTCTTCTCCTGGAACATATTCTTCGCAATCTTCAGCAACAAGTCTTCTGACAAGTCGCTGGCCAATCACTACTCGCACCACGCTGGCGATCAAAAAAGGTTCAATATTCATGTCAAGAAGTCGTGGCAAACAGGTGGCTGCGTTATTAGTGTGAAGTGTCGAGAAAACCAAGTGTCCAGTTAAAGCAGCTTGCACACCAAGTCCAGCTGTTTCGCCGTCACGGATTTCTCCAACCATAATAATGTTTGGATCTTGTCTTAGTAAAGCGCGTAATCCAGCCACGAATGTCATGCCAGCAATTGGGTTGACCTGTGTTTGATTCACTCCTTCAAGTTTATATTCAACAGGGTCTTCTATAGTGGATATGTTTATGTCAGGTTTATTTAGCTTGTGCAGTACGCTGTGTAGTGTGGTTGATTTTCCAGAACCAGTTGGTCCAGTAACCAAAATCATGCCGTGAGGTTGATGAGAAGCATCTTCTATATCTTCTCTTGCTTTTCCCCAGAAACCAAGCTGTTTTAGACTAAGTGGTTCGCTAGATTCATCTAAGACACGCATGACCACTTTTTCACCCTCAGATATCGGTAGAGTAGAAACGCGAAACGCAAAGACACGACCGTTCATATTAATTTTGAATCTTCCGTCCTGCGGTGCACGGCGTTCATCAATTTTCAGACTAGAAAGGATCTTTATACGAGAGGTTAGTGCAGCCATAGTTCGTTTCGGTAATCTATTTGCTTCTTTCAAGACTCCGTCAATTCGATAGCGTATGAGCACGTGCTTTTCCCTGGGTTCTATATGTATATCACTGGCTCCAGATTTTACCGCATACTCAATAATAAGATTGACAGTTTGTGCAATCGGGGAATCTTCAGCTATATCTTCTTCTGTAAGATCATCTTCATCTTCCGTTTCATCAGAATCTGTCACTATTTTGGATATCTCGGAACCGATATTGCCGCGATAAATATCTAGTGCCGCTAAGACACTGAAACGAGTAGAAATAAATATCTTTATATTCTGGCCAAATAACTTGTGTAAAACGTCTATGGCCTGTAGATCGTCAGGGTCCACCATGGCAACACAGCGAGGTTCTTTTGGGTCATCAATGGAACCCTTGAAGATAACCATATTATAGAGTTTTGCAATGTTTTCTGGCAGTTGCTTCAAGACTTCTTTATTGATTTCTTTTGGATTAACATCTATAAAAGGAACGCCAATTTCGTCTGCAAACATTTGTACAAGCTCAGAATCAGTGGTGATGTTTTTGGTCACAACAAGCTCTTCTAAGTTGGCTTTTGGATTAGACGCTTCCGTTTCAAGCGCAGCGATTTGCTCTGCGTCAATTTTCTTGGCGTTTTTTAGCAGTTCAATAATTGTACTATTTGGAATTGGCATGTGTTTATTGTGTACCCATCACTACTATTTAAGCAGTTATACCCCTTAAGCTTAATTGTATCATAAATTATGACCTAAATAGCTTGGATTCCAGCAGCAACGCTTAGGTGGTTTTATGGTGACTTTTCAATGATATAGATAACTTATCCACAGGAAAGTAAAGTGATGGAGAATGATTAGTTGATTATAACTTAACAAGTTATGTATACATAGTAATGATGCTTGTGTATAGTATCAATTAGTCTACGTAAAAAATACGTAACATAACAAGTAATTAAAAAAAGAGGGTAGATAAATGGCTAAATCAAAAGGTGAAGCAAAAGGAATGGGAACGAGAGGCAAGGATGAGGAAGGCAAAAGCAAGGCTTTATCGCTCGCCGTTGATCAAATAGAAAAACAGTTCGGTAAAGGATCTATTATGAATCTTTCCGGTGATAATAAGATAGATATAGAAACCATTCCTACAGGGAGTATTTCTTTAGACCTCGCACTTGGTGGCGGTATTCCAAAAGGACGTATTATAGAAATTTATGGTCCTGAGAGCTCTGGTAAGACAACACTTACACTTCATGCTGTCGCAGAGATTCAAAAAGAGGGTGGTATGGCTGCATTTGTCGATGCCGAGCATGCACTTGATCCAGCTTACGCCAAGAAACTTGGCGTTGATATAGAAAAACTACTTGTTTCTCAGCCAGATAGCGGTGAGCAAGCTCTGGAAATTGTTGAGACATTGGTACGTTCAAACGCCGTCGACTTAGTTGTCGTCGATTCTGTAGCAGCGCTCGTTCCTCAAGCAGAAATTGAAGGCGACATGGGTGATAGCCACATGGGCTTGCAGGCTCGTTTGATGAGCCAAGCCTTGCGTAAACTCACGAGTATTATTAGCCGGTCTAAATGTACGGTTATATTTATCAACCAATTGCGTATGAAAATCGGTGTTATGTTCGGTAATCCAGAGACAACAACCGGTGGTAATGCGTTGAAATTTTACGCATCGGTTCGCATGGACATCCGTCGTGCCTCACAGATCAAAACAGGCGATGAAATTATCGGTAACCGAGTGCGAGTAAAAGTCGTCAAGAACAAAGTTGCTCCGCCATTCCGCCAAGCAGAGTTCGATATTATGTACAATCAAGGTATTTCTGTAGAAGGCGACATATTAGATCTCGCTACAGAAAAGGGCATTGTCGAAAAAGCCGGCGCATGGTTTAGCTATGGCGGGGAAAACGTTGCTCAGGGTCGTGAAGCTGCCAAGCAGTACTTGAAAGATAATCCAAAGACCTTAAAAGAAATAGACAAAAAAGTAAGAGTCGCGACAGCAGAAGCCTCAGTGTAGAACATTTCGTGACAGGGATTAACCATGCTTTAACTGGTGCTATGATAGGATTTTCAATCGGAAATCCTATCTTGGTTGTGCCATTGGCTTTTGCTTCTCACTTTGTACTCGACACAATGCCGCATTTTGGAGAGAAATTTGGGCAGAGAACAAAACTTTCGAAATTCGTATGGACTCTCGATGCAATAATGTTGTCTTTCTTCTTATCGTATCTTTTAGTGAGCTCTCAACGGCTATTGCTACTTGGTGCTGTACTAGCAATATCGCCTGACTTTGCCTGGATCTATCGGTTTACAGCCATAGAAAAGCTTGGTTCATTGCCTCCTCCACCGGCTAATAAATTCAATAGTTGGCATGTGAGTATTCAGAAACTTGAA
>Ga0306866_1000195_pt1 | contig 23127 bp, 25 predicted proteins | sample AntRauTorckE5432_FD_190450 | JGI IMG/M metagenome (GOLD analysis project Ga0306866, IMG submission 190450) | Saline lake microbial communities from Rauer Islands, Antarctica - Metagenome Torckler E5 #432 (v2) (version 2) | ecosystem: Environmental > Aquatic > Non-marine Saline and Alkaline >...
AGATCAGGCCAAGGAAATCAGACAAGAAATTAGCGCTTTGCAAAAAAACATCTTGGGTATTATGGAAAATGACAAAGTTGACCGGTTGTTTGGGTCCGGAAAAATAATATCTAAAACCAAACGCCAAACTTTTGCTTATAACGAAAAGAAATTGAAAGAAATCCTTGAAAAAAAGAAACTCTGGGATGCAGTAGTTAAAGTCAATCAAACTCAGCTCAACAAAGCCCTAAAAACCCTTTCTGCTCAAGAGAAACAAGCCGTAGAAAAAACCAAAGAACTAAAAAGCGAAAGCTACGGATTGAGTGTGAAAAAAGATAAGGATTAGTATTCACCCCATTAAATAAGCTCTGCTTAATTCAAAATTTATTTTAAATTATTTAACAGGATTAAGTATTAAATATTTTTCTGCATCTTTTCATCAGTACTAGTCTTCTATTAGTGTCCCTTTAAACCCCTCTTCCCCATTTAAAATCCGACTTAAATTTTTAATATCTTTACCTTTGGCAATGACAACTTTTAACCCAATTTTTTGGGCATGTTTGGAGGCAATTGGATCAAAAGGCATATTCAAGCCTGGGTCCCATTTATTACCAACAATTTTACGAAAATCTTTCCAGTTAATTTTCTCGATTTTTTTTGCATTTTTGAATTTTTTAGGATCTTTATCATAAACATATTCAATATTAGATAGATTTAATATTTTTTTAGCCCCTAATCTTTCAGCTAAAATTGCCGCTACGAAGTCAGTTGACCAACCTGGTCTCCAGCCAGCTGCTACCATTATCTTCTCTCCCTTTTCGAAATGAACTCCCAAGTCCTCTTTAGTGCGAGGGTTTTTATTTATTCTAGGATGAGCGTACTGCCTAAAGATAGTTTTAACTAAATGGGCATTTAGTCGAGTAGAGTGAACTCCCAACCAGTCCATATCATCTTTAGTTAGTTTGGTGACCTTTTCAGCTGCCTGTTGGTATTCTCTGGCGATATAACCACCTCCAGTCACTAAAACAAACCTCTTGTCTTTTTTCATTTGATTTACAAGTTCTTCCCGAAATTTCTTTAAAAATTTCCAATCGATTTCCTTTGGAACAATTAGTGAACCGCCAAGAGATACCACAATTATCTCATTTTCTTTCTTTCCCATACTTTACTTATGTTAAATATTAAATGCTAAATTTTAGTATTAAATATTAAAAAGTATTAAACTTTTAAAATATACTTAATACTTTATATTAGTCCCCACAACATCCTGCAGCCTGATAACCTTTGTTTTTTGCTTCCTTCACTGTTTCAAAACAAACTCGATTTTCTTCTTTAATTTTTTCCGACCAATGACAATCAGGAGTATGGTATTTATCTGAATTTATTGAACCAATAAAATTACAATTTTCATTAGATTGCTGAATATTTTGAGATCCTTGAATTTTTTCAGTCAAGCCCTTTCTTTGAACAGCAGTTCCTAGAGCAATGGCTTTTTTCTCTTCTTCAGTAATGGGCTTATTATTGCTAATTAAAACCTTGATGTCAGAAGTCTTCTCTTCTCGTTCCTTTAACATTCCCGCCCTAAAACTAATCAAAGCTACTAAAATTACTATCGCTAGAAACAAAAATCTTTCCTGATGATTTTTAATAAATTTTATCATATACAAGTTTTAACTTTCAAACTTTATAAACTTTTAAACTAACTTATTGACATTTTCTCTCAAAAGTAATATACTTTTAATATTCTAAAAATATAAATTTTCAAACATATGTCCCAGAAAAAAGCAGGTGGCTCTACTAGATTGGGTCGAGATTCCATATCAAAACGATTAGGAGTTAAGATCTTCGGTAATCAAAAAGCCAAACAAGGTTCTATTATTATCAGACAAAGAGGTTCCAAATTCAGAGCTGGAGAAAACACCAAAAAGTGCGGTGATGATACTATTATGTCTTTAAAAGACGGAGTAGTAGAATTTTTCAACAAACGAGTTAAGAAATTTACTGGAAAGGTAGAAAAGGTTACTATTGTCAAAGTCAAATAAAATCTGAAATAAAGCGTTTGACAAATTTCTTTAAAAAACCCTTCAATCGAAGGGTTTTTTGTTTTAGTTATTTTTCTTTTTTCAAAACTGCTTTGATTAATGAAATAAATAAAGGATTCGGTTTTAAAGGACTAGAGGTAAATTCAGGATGAAATTGACTACCCAACATAAAAACATGTTTTTCTTTCGGCAATTCAGCAATTTCCATTAATTCTCCATCTGGTGATTGTCCTGAAAAAATCAACCCGGCTTTCTTTAATTTTTCTATATATTTAGGATTAACTTCATAGCGATGACGATGTCTTTCTTGAATCTTTTGCGCTTTATACGCTTCATAGGCTTGAGTATTTTTTCTTATTTTGCAAGGATAATTGCCTAATCTCATAGTAGCTCCATAGTCGCTATTTTTCATTTTTTCCTTTTGTTCTGGCATCAAATCAACTACCAAATTTTTAGCATTAGGCTTAATTTCAGCGGTGTTGGCATTTTTCAAACCAACAACATTTCTTGCATACTCAATAACCATTAATTGCATTCCATAGCACAATCCCAAATAAGGAATGTTATTTTCTCGAGCATATTGAATGGCTCGAATTTTTCCTTCAATTCCACGACTTCCAAAACCACCCGGGACAATTAAGGCATCATAATTTTCTAAATCTTTCAATTTTTTATCATCTTTTTCAAATTCTTCGGCATTTATCCAATCTATAATTGGTTTTCTGTCTTTTGAATAAGAGGCATGTTTTATGGCTTCAATAACAGATATATATGAGTCAGATAGAATACAATCGCCAGTTCCAAAATATTTTCCAATAATTCCAACTCTGATTTCTTTTTTGGCTTTTTTAATTTTGTCTATCATTTTTCGCCATTTTTTCAAATTACCTTCTCCACCATTTTTTAATTTAAGTTTTTTTAAGATATTTGAGCTAAGACCATCTTTTTCAAAATTCAAGGGAATTTCATAAATACATTCACTGTCTGGTGCGGAAATAACTGAATTTTCTTGAATGTTGCAAAAAAGTGCAATTTTTTCTTTTCGAGGTCCATCAATAGCTTTTTCGCTTCTAGCAATAATAATATCTGGTTGAACTCCAGCTTCATTTAAAGCTCTGGCAGCTTGTTGAGTTGGCTTGGTTTTCATTTCACCAATTTTTTTAGGGTAAGGAACAAAACTAATCATCACAAAAAGCACATCCTCTGGATGCTTCAACTTCATTTGACGAGCCGCTTCAGTAAACAAAACATTTTCATAATCACCAGTAGTGCCACCCACTTCAGTTACCACTACATCAGCTTTGTTTTTCATGCTAGCATTTTCTATCCTTCTAATAACTTCGTTGGTAACATGCGGAATAATCTGAACACATTTACCTTTATATTTTAAATTTCTTTCATTATTAATAACATTCCAATAAATGCTTCCTGTAGTCATATAGTTGCTGCTAGGCATTTCCACATTCAAAAATCTTTCATAGTTTCCCATGTCTTGATCAGTTTCCAATCCGTCAGCCAAAACAAAAACCTCCCCGTGTTCAGTGGGATTCATTGTTCCAGCATCAACATTAACATAAGGGTCAATTTTAATTGAAGTCACCTTATATTTATGAGCTTGAATAATCTTAGCAATCGACGAAGCAGCAATCCCCTTACCAATACCGGACATAACTCCACCAAAAACGAATATGTACTTAGGATTTTGCTTTGACATAATTTTGATTGCTTAAAAATTATTTTACAGATCTATCTCCAAACTCCATTTTGCCTTGCCTCGCCAAAACTTATTGAAGGCGGGTTGTGAAAATTATAATTTTATCCACCTCGACAAGCGAAAGCGAGACGGGCATTAAAAGCGGAGTTTTAAAGTAGTTCCTTTGTGTATTAAATCAAAGGACTGCAACCCAAAAAATGAGAACAGTCCCCTTTTTTATTTTAATCTTAGCTTCTTTACAAAGTTTCTTTAACTTCAAGTTTTATTTTAGCCTTGGTTTCGTCAGAAATTTTAATCTCAATTTCATATCCACCAGTTTTTTTAATTGGCTCTGGGAGAATAATATTCTTTTCGCTAATTCCATCTTTGCCAATTAATTTAGCGATATCTTTTTCTTTTATAGCCTCAAATAGTTTCCCTTTTTCTGCCTTCTTTTTAATAGAAAACTTCTTATTTTTAAGTCCAGTTAATACTTTTTTTATTTCTTCGAGTCTTTTCTCTCCTTCCTTTTTTGCCTTTTTCAAATTTTCTTTAACTTGTTTGACAATATTTTCAGAAGCGGGTTTAGCTAATTTTCTAGGAATTAAAAAATTACTAGCATAGCCAGCTGAAACTTCTTTAATTTCACCTTCTTCTCCTAGTTTTTCAACTTTTTTCAATAAAACTACTTTCATTTCGAACAATTTATTTATTACTTACTCTAAAAATTCTAACAAAAAAAATTAATTTTGCCAATAGAAACTTTAATCTTCTTTCTTTTTCAAATCACTAATGGTGGCAACTGCAATTGCTCCTTCACTACACGCCGTTATAATTTGTCTGTAGCCATTTGAATTAGTAGTAATATCTCCAGCCGCATAAACTCCTTCAGTGTTAGTAGATTGATCTGGATTAACTTTTATAAAACCGTTTTCATCTAGTTCTAAATCTAAATTTTCAAAAAAAGAATTGTCTGGTCTGGAACCAATTTCTATGAAGACTCCATCAAATTCATGTTCCTTTGATCCCTCCCATTCTTTATCTAGAACAATTTTTTCTACTTTCTGATCTCCTTTAATTTCAGTTAGATTAAGCTTAGGCGCTAATTTAATATTAGGAGTTTTTTCAACACTGTCAAAATATTTTGGAATAGCAGTAGGCTCATCTCCTCTAAAAAATAGCACTACCTCCTTCGCATATCTTGATAAAAGCAAAGCAGCATTAAACGCTGAATTTCCTCCTCCAATTACTGTCACTTTTTTTTCTTTGAAAAAAGGTCCATCGCAAGTAGCACAATAAGAGACACCCTTTCCAGACAATTCACTTTCGCCTGGAATATTTAATTTTCTGAAAATAGTTCCAGTAGCCAATAAAACCCTCTTAGTTTCATATTCTTCGCTGGAGGTTTCAACTTTAAACCCCTTGTCAATCTTCTCTATTTTTTTTACCTGAGCTTGCTTTATTTCTCCTCCTAGCTTTTCGGCATGTTCTTTCATTTTTTGACCTAATTCCATTCCAGGAATAGCTATAAAACCAGGATAATTTTCAATATTATAGCTTTCATTCATACAGCCACCCTGCTCTTGACCTAAAACCAAAACATCCAGATTGTACCTAGACGAATAAATAGAAGCTGATAATCCAGCTGGCCCCGCACCTATTATTATTAAATCTTTCATAACATATTATTATTTATTAATTTTTCATGGTAAACAGAAAAAAACAAGATGCCCTGATATAAAAAAATGATAAATTTCACAACCCGCCTTTAATAAGCTTCAGCGTGGCAAGCAAAACGGTGTTTGGAAACAGTCTCTGAATTAAAGTAATCAAATCTAGAAAAGATACATTTTTTTGTTTGAAATTTAGAATTTTTAATTTGTTTGTTTCTCTTATCCTTGTGTTATTCCCTTTTTCAAATAAAATTTCACTTTATTTTCCAAGTCTTCTTTTTCTTTCTTTAAATTCTTTAACGATTTTGCTAAATTCTTTTGGTTTAAAATCAGGAAAAAGTTTATCAGAAAAATGATATTGAGAATTTTGAGTTTGCCACATTAAAAAACCAGCGCTGTTATGGGGATCATTTTCAGTCCCAGTTCTAATAATTAAATCCACCGGGGGCAACTTGCTAGAAAGAAGTTGATCTTTGAAAAATTCGGCAGTAATCTTAATGTCCTTTTTTTCTTTTAAAATCCTTTCTTTTATTTTCTTAACCGCGTACAAAACGTCTTCATCACCATTATACGCTAACATAAAATTTAAAAAATTATGAGTGTGATTTTTTGTTTTTTCCATTCCCTCAGACAATATTTTCCTCAAACCGAAAGGAAATTGTTTCTTCCAATCCCCTATGATGTTTATTCCAGTCTCGTTTTCATAAACATCTGGGTCATTTATTAATTTTTTAAAATATTTTTCATAAATTTTCAATAATTCCCTTTTCTCATCCAAAGGTCTCTTTGTTATATTATTTTTTGATGATCCCCAAAAAGTCAAATGTTTTATTCCATTTTTCAGAGCCTCTCTGCTTATTTCCTCAATTCTGTCAGCTCCAGCAATATGTCCCTCCCAAGGCTTTAAGCCTTTTTTCTTAGCCCAACGACGATTTCCATCTGGAATAATGGCAATGTGAATTGATTTTTTATTCATAAGATTGATTACGATTTGGAATTGTTATAATTCAAAAATAATTATAGCACTTACTTGGGATAGCTTCAATAGTTGAATTAATTAATGATTTCTAATTGAGATATATTCTGCAATTTTCAATAAAAATTCTTCAGGCAAGTCATTTTTTGTTTCAAGTTTTTTTATTATATTTATCGCTTGTTTAGAGAATTTATCAGCTAATTCTTCAGAATATTTAAGCGCACCAGTTTCAATAATTACTTCTCTGAATTTTTTCAAATCAGTTAAATTTAAATCTTTTTTACCTAAAAGATTTTTAACAATCTTCTTTTGCTCAGCACTACCGTTTTCCAAAGCTTTCAAGAGTAATAAAGTTTGTTTACTTTCTGTAACATCAGAGCCGATAGGTTTTCCAAGCTTCTCTGCCTCTCCGAAAACACCTAATATATCATCCCTTATTTGGAAGGCCTTCCCTACTGCACTTGAATAATCTGAAATATTTTTTAGTAATTTCCTATTTTTATTCCCCGCCAAAGTTAAACCTAAATGTAAAGGTCCCTCAAAAGTATAAAAAGCCGTCTTGCCTTCGTGCATTCTTAAGATCTCCTCTTCTGTTGCACTTCCCTTGGCTTCCATCACAACATCCAGCATTTCTCCAGGAATAGTAGTATAAACAACTTTTTGAAGTTGTTTCAAGGCGTCAACAATAATTTTAGAAGAAAAATTAGATTCAAACAAAATTTCATTGGCCATAGAGGCGGCTAGATCACCGGCTATAATAGCCATAGAAGTTCCAAAGTGTTTTTGATCAATTTTGGGAAAATGCTTTTTGGCAATTTTTCTGTAATGTTCATGCACAGTGTCTACTCCATGTCTTTTGTCGTCTTTATCTATAATGTCATCATGAATCAATAAAAAAGAGTGAGTTAATTCAATTGACATCGATGTTTTGATAATTTCTTTTCTATTTTTTGAGTCAATTTTTCCACCTCCCAATAAAAAACCATAATAAACCATGGCCGGACGAACTCTTTTCCCCCCAGAAATAAGAAATTTTTCAATAACTTTAATCGCTTCTTCGGCCAAAGGATCAATTTTTCTAAAAGCTTTTTTCTTTTCTTGAAAATATTCCTTCAGCAAAGGATCAAAACCTTTTTTGTATTGTTTTAAATAATCTCTAGCGTTCATGTGTTCAACTTACAATTTACAATGAATTTTAAATTTTAAATAAATATTTTTAAATTATAAAATTGAAAATTTATTGAAAATTGGTTTATTAAAAATTGTAAATTTGTCAAAGACTTTGTGACCCCTACGGGAATCGAACCCGTGTTACCAGGATGAGAACCTGGCGTCTTAACCACTGGACGAAGGGGCCGGATATCGACCAAAGACTTCATAAGTTTATTAAAATAAGTGAGATTTGTCAATCACACACTTATTATAGTTAATTGTAGAGCATTTTAAAATCTCGATGGGACTTTATATTTGATAACGTTCTTCACTCGAACTCATCACATTTCTTCAAAAACTTCTTGCATTCGTCCAAATAATCTTCTAACTCATTATCAGCCTCTTCAAGCTCTTCTAGGTTTTCTTCCAACCGATTGATTTCTTTCTTGTTAACCTCTTGTTCTTTAGCTTTTTTGATAATATCTTCCTGCTCTTCAATCAAATCATCTAGATAGTCTTCCCTCTCTTCAGCTTCCTCACAATTCTCTTTGGAATCTTCTTCGCAAATTACTTTTGTTATTAAATCTTCTTGCGTTAATTGAGAACCAAAATGTTGAACCAACAAATAACTTTTTTGACTATTTTGTTCAAATTCCAAAATAGCCACTCCTATTTCTTTAAAATTTTCAGATAAAATATTTTCCCGATGCCCCTCACTGTTCATCCAGCCTTCATGAACCGAATCGGCCGAAAAATATCCTTCAGCTAAATTTTCCCCAAAAGATTTATAATCATAATTATTTTTTTGGGCAAAAAACCATGGCTGCAAGCCTCCAGGAGAAACATGATCAAAATAATCATTGTCTTTCATATGTTGAGCTTTATCAAGAGCAGAAATCTTTAGATCATCATTCTCCGTTAATCTTTCTAGTCCAGCATCTTCCCTTGCTAAATTAACTAAATCTACAATATCTTCTTCAGTTCCAGAAAAACTCCTAATCGAATTATAGCTCTCTTCTTTCGTGTTTCTTATTATTCCAGATTGGTCTCCCTTATTAATTTTAGTTCTTTCTTGAGCCTCTGGAATGATACTTTTAAAAGATAAATCTTTTAAATCAACCAATAAAAAAAAGCCTGCTAATAAAAGGAGAAAAAAACCAACCTTAAAAATTTTTATCAAATTAAAATTTTTCATATATAAGGTGTATTATACTTTCAGTATAATCTTTCTAAAAAATATGTAAATATTTACTATTGTCAAGTTTAAATAATCATGATAGAATTTGGTTTGAAAAAAGTTATTATATTGAATATTTAAGAATAAACAAAGACAATGAAGAGCAAAATTCACCCCAAATATAACCTAGAAGCAGAAGTTAAATGTGCCTGTGGAAACACTTTTAAAGTTGGCTCTACAGCTGAAAAAATTGATGTCGAAATTTGTAGCGATTGTCATCCTTTTTACACTGGAAAAGAAAAATTAATTGATAGTACTGGAAGAGTCGATAGATTCAAACAAAGACTTGAGAAAACTAGTGCCATCAAAACTGAAAAAAAGGCCAGCAAAAACAAGAAAAAGAAACCCTCTGCCAAAAAAGCTTCTGAAGAAAAAAGCAAAAAATAGTTTGAATATTTTTTTATAAAAATTCCTGTTAATTAACTTTTGAAGTTTCACAGGAATTTTTTGTATTTTAAGGATAAAACTGTTATTATGTTTACACAGCGCTGTGTAAAAATTTTGAATCAATTTCAAATAATTTATTGATCATAAATTAATATTAAATACCAATCAAGTTATGAATCAATCAAGAATAGATAATATTAAGGAAAATTATCAAAGAATTAGCAAAGAGCTAGAAAATCCAGCTAATTTTACTGATCCTGATAAATTAAAAAATTTGAACCAAGAACTAAGCGAAATCAAAGAAATTTTTAATAAAATAGAAAAATTAGAAGAAACACAAAAACAATTAGCTGAAAATGAAGAAATGATAAAAGAAGAAGATGGTGAATTGCAAGAAATGGCTAACGAAGAAAAAGAGCAATTGCAAATAATTCTTTCAAAAAATGAAAAGGAGCTAGAAAAATTATTATTACCAACCGATCCGAGAGATAAAAAAAATATCATCGTAGAAATAAGAGCAGGAGCAGGAGGCGATGAATCCAGTCTTTTTACTGGAGAACTTTTCAAAATGTATTCTCGATATGCCGAGAAAAATGGTTGGAAAACTGAAATTAGTGATTCTCATCCCAATGATTTAGGTGGTTTCAAGGAAGTAATTTTTGAAATATCTGGAAAAAATGTTTTCTCAAAATTAAAATTTGAATCTGGCGTTCACAGAGTTCAGCGAATTCCAGAAACCGAAAAACAAGGCCGAGTTCACACTTCTACCGTCACCGTAGCAGTTTTACCCCAAGCTGAAAAAACTGATTTAAAAATAAAACCAGATGAATTGAGAATTGACACTTTTGCTTCTTCTGGACCAGGCGGACAATCTGTCAATACTACCAATTCAGCTGTTAGAATAACCCACATTCCAACCGGAACAGTAGTTTCTTGCCAAGACCAAAAATCTCAAATTCAAAATAAGGAAAAGGCTATGCAAATTTTAAGATCGAGAATTTTAGCTAAAATAGAAGAAGAGGAGCAAGCCAAAGCTTCTTCTGAGAGAAAAGAACAAATCGGAACTGGCAGTCGAAATGAAAAAATTAGAACCTATAATTTTCCTCAAGACAGAATTACGGATCACCGCATAAAAACCAGTTGGTCAAACATTGAAGTAATCTTAAATGGAAATTTAGATGAAATAATTGAAGAACTTCAACAAAAAGAATTGGAAATGAAAATGCAAAATGAAAATTAAAACTTTATTACACCAATCCCAAGAAAAACTTAAAAAAAGCTCTTCGACCCCCAGTCTCGATGTTGAAATTTTATTGAGCTTTGTTTTGAATAAGAATCGAGAACATATCTTAGTCAATTTAGATCAAGAAATTTCTCTAAAACAAGAAAAAACTTTTAAAAAATTATTACAAAAAAGACTCTCCAAAGAACCAATCGCCTACATAATTGGTGAAAAGTTTTTTTATGGCAGAAAGTTTGCAGTTGATAGTCAAGTATTGATACCTCGACCAGAAACAGAACTTTTAGTTGAAAAAACTTTAGAATACGCTCATAAAAACATCTATCCGTCAAAAAAAACTTTTGTTTTTGATTTAGGAACAGGCTCTGGTTGTATTCTGTTAAGCTTAATTAAAGAGTTTTCAAAAAACCCCAACTTCTCTACTTTTAAATTTATTGGCACAGATACAAGTTCTCGAGCTTTAAACATAGCCCAAAAAAATGCAAAGAACCTGGAAATCAAACAAATTGATTTTGTAAAAACCAATTTACTGGATTTTGCAAATAATCAATATTTAGAAAAAATAGAAAACTCTCAAATAATAATAACTGCCAATCTTCCCTATTTATCCAAAAAAATTTATCAAAATTGCCCAAAATCAGTAATTAGTTTTGAACCCAAAAAAGCTCTTTTGGCTGAAGATAAAGGTTTGGATCTTTATATAAAACTCTTAAAGCAGATTAAAAACAAAAATATTGCCCAAAATTCTTTTAGTTTTTATTTGATTTTAGAAATTTCTCCCGAACAAAAAGTCTTAACTCATAATAAATTTCAAAAAATTCTACCCGAAGCGGAATTTTATTTTTCCAAAGATCTAGCTGAAAAATGGCGTTTTGTTGAAATACTGATTTAAATGATGTATAATTAGTTTCGAAGATAATTATTTTTAGCGTGTTATTTCTTTATCGTAGAACAAACATTCAAAAATCAATACGCAATATTCATTATTAAATATTTTTTTAAAATGCCCAAGTTAGCAGTGAACAAAAAAGCTAAATTTGATTACAAAATTATAGAAACTTTCGAGGCTGGTTTGGTTTTAAAAGGTTATGAAGTGAAATCTATTAAAGCTGGACATATTTCTTTGAAAGGAGCTTTTGTGACTTTTCGAAAATCAGAACTTTATTTAACCAATGCTAATATCACTCTATACAAACAGGCGGGAGACATAGCAGGCTATGACCCGACTTCTCCGCGAAAGCTCTTGGTTAAAAAAAGCGAAATCAGAAAATTAATAGGTAAATCCAGAACAGAAGGCTTGACATTAATACCACTTTCGGTGTATAATAAAAAAGGCTTAATAAAACTAGAAGTTGCCTTAGCTAAAGGAAAAAAACGATTTGATAAGCGTCGAACTATTCAAGACCGAGAAGACAAAGTTAAAATTGAGAGAGCCTACAAAGAAAGGCGATAAGTATCGCCAATTTACAATTCTCAATTTACAATCAATGATCAACTTTATAATTTTCAATTAAATACATTTTTAGTATTGAAATTTAGAATTAATTCATTTAATCATTGGAAATTAACTAAAAATTGTAAATTGGAGATTGTAAATTAATAAACGGGGGTGTTAGGCTTCGACAGGTTAAGTATTTTGAAATCTGCAAATTGAGTCATACGTCTCACTAAAAACGTATCAAACTTATAAGTGCAAACTTATATAACAAAGCAAAAAGTGCGTTAGCATCTGCTTTCACACCTAACTTTGCTGCTGCTATAGCTTAATTTAACCTATAGCCCATCGGCTAGCTGATTTCTAATAGGCTTATGGAACTTCGGTTCCTTACCGGTGTCAACATTAGAATGCCGTTAAATTGTTTTCTTTTGGCAATTTAATCAAGCCTCACAAAAGAAAGCCTTTATATTTTTTTGTTCATTTAAAGATATACTGGCTTCAAAATAAATGAACTATATTTGTAGACGATTTTAAAATTTTATCACTGGACATGGGTTCAATTCCCATCACCTCCACAAATATTTATTTAAAATAAGTTGGAATTGAAGGGCGCGCGAGAAAGCGAGCTGGCCCCAAAAGGGATCCCTTGTGTCAAGCTTTTAGTGTGCAGCGCCCAGTCTTTGAGTCGGAGCGAGAAGAATTCCCATCACTTCCCCACTTCGGCAAACTCAATATAGACACATTTAATTTACTTGACGTAAACATGTTTAACTTACTCAATGTAAACACTTTAGATTTAGGATATTTTAAAGTAATTTTCGATATAAAATATTGCTTAAATAAGTTGTTTATGTTAAACTCTGATTAATAAATAACCATTAAGATAAAAAAATTAGAAGACAACCATTTAAACCTACTCCGCAAAAACCAACCAACAAAGTTAACGAAGCCGTCAGGGCTGAAGAAATTAGAGTAGTTGGAGAAAGAGGCGAACAACACGGAATTTTGAGTCGAAAGGATGCTTTAAATTTAGCTAGAGACGTTGGCTTGGATTTAGTAGAAATTGCTCCCAAAGCCAATCCTCCAGTTTGCAAACTAATTGATTGGGGAAAATTTCAATATCTAGAAACCAAGAAAAAATACGAGAACAAGAAAAAGCAGAAAAAAACTAAACTAAAAGGAATTCGCTTTAGACCCAACACTGGGGATGGTGATTTGACTTTCAAAGCGGAACAAGCAACCAAATTTCTCAAGAAGAAAAATAAAGTCAAAGTTCAAGTTATCTTGAGAGGGCGCGAAAGAGCTTTTTCTGAACAATCCAAAGCTCAACTGAAAGAATTTATTGACAAAATTGATTTTCCAGTTAAAATAGAACAAGACATTAAGTTTCAAGGTAATGGCTTTAATGTCATTATTGCTCCAGAAAAAGAGTAGATTTTTTTAGTGATAATTTTTTATTTAAGATTTTTCAAAAATATGTTAAAACGCAAAGCAAGAAAAGCAGTTTCCAAAAGATTCAAAACCACTGGAACAGGAAAGGTTGTCCGAAGAAAATCCAATCAAAATCATTTTAATGCCAGACAAACTCCTGATCAAAAAAGATCTAAACGAGGAAATCAAGTTGTAACTAATAAAAAAATTTCAGACTCCATCAAAGAAGATCTTTTGAAATAATAATTTCACATAATTATAAAAAATCAATTTATAACACCCCAAACAATAACTAATCAAATAAACTGAAAGAATTGCACATTTTAGCATAGTTCACGGAGGATTCGAGTAGCGCAGAAGATGTATTAAAAGATACATTGAAAAGCAAAGCAAAATCTGACAAAGAAGTATGCAAAATGGGAAATTCTTTATTCAACTGTATGCCAAGAGTCAAGAGAGGTGTAATCGCCTCAAAACGAAGAAACAATTTACTAAAACAAGTCAAGGGATTTAAATGGCGAAGAAAAACTAACTACCGAGCTGCCAAAGAAGCCCTAATTAAAGCTGGAAAATACGCTTATCGAGACCGAAAAGCCAAGAAAAGAACTTTCCGAGCTCTTTGGATTTTAAGACTAAATAACGCCTTAAGACTACATGCTTGGAAATACTCAACTTTCATCAAACATCTTAAAGATAATAAAATTGAGCTAGATCGCAAAATTTTATCTAGCTTAGCTGTCAATCAACCAGAAATTTTTGAAAGATTGATAAATAAATTAAAGACTAAATAAAAAAAGAATAAAAAAATATCCTACAAAAAGCAGGATATTTTTTATTGAAAAATTTCTTCAAACATCAAAACGCCCCATTTATTTTTAAAAATTGAGGCGTTTTTTTAGGAATATTATTCCAGAAAGATACTATTTTCAAAAAAGTTAACCAGTTAAACTAAAAGTTTAAAAGGATTTGATCTTCAACTCTCTAATTCTTTAAAAGTTTTTTAGTTAAAATGTAAAACAAAAAGAATAACACTAAGACCCACATTACTAATGGAATTAAGTATATTAAATAATATTTTTCAGCTATTTTCGTATTTAAAAAAAACCAAATAGAACTAGCTAAAATTACCACTAACAAAGTAGGAACTTCCGTTTCTTTCCAAAAAAATTTAAACATTTTTCCCCTCCCTTCTTATATTTTTTATGATTTAAAATTACTAATTTTTAATTATTTTAATCAATAAAACAAGTGTTCATAAATTATTATCCAAAAAAATTAAGTGTTTGCAAATTTTTTCATTTTCAAGAGATTTTCTCGGCTTCAATCTCGATAAATAACATAACTAAGCCTAAAAAATTACACTCTATTTCATTTTTATCGCCTTGTTTTTTAAGATTTCTTCAATCTTCTTTTTGTTATCCTCTTCTCTGATTTTGATTTTCCTCTCTTCTTTGCATTTTTCACATTTTTGAACTAAAACCCATTCACCATTTTTTAAAAAAGCATTAACAGGTTTCATTAAACCCATGCATTTATTTTCTCGATCACCCGGATTGATATCCACATGTTTGGAATAAAGACACTTTGGACAATGGTTAGTATAACCGTCCCCCTTCACTGTCTCTCTGCACTTTTCACACTCAAAATCTTCAATCTTCCGCTGAAATTTTTTATTTTTCATATTTTTAATACTTTTTTGTTATCATATACTAGAACATGCCAACAAAACCAATTAACTGATTTTATATTTTTATCTTAGAACAACTTGCTTTATTATACAAATTTTTTTAGAATAAAAACATGAAAGTTAACAATAAAAAAATTATTATAAATTTGATTTTGATATTGGTTTTTATCTTGCCATTCAATTTTTATTATATCTTCAACTTCTCCACCATCAAGGAGGTTCTGTTTTTCAAAGAAACGTTACAATATTCAATCTATGCCTTTGACATAGTTTTTTTGTTTATTCTATTTTTCTGGTTAAAAGAAAAAATAAAAAATAATTCAATTGAGAAATTTATAAAAAATAATTGGTTTTTATGGCTATTGGTCTTCTATTTTCTCTTTAATTCTTTTTTTGTTTCCCTTAACCCCTTCTCTTCTTTATATAATTCTCTAAGAATTTTGGAAGTTTTAGTTTTCTTTTTAATCCTAGTTAACACCATTAAATCCAAACAATTCCTAGAAAAAATCTTTAGCGTTATTTTTATTTCTGGAATAATTCAATCAATTATAGCTTTTTTTCAATTTATTTTTCAAAAATCATTAGGCTTAAAATATTTAGGAGAAACTGTTTTATCTCCCCAAATTCTAGGAATAGCCAAAATAGAAGACAACGGAGAAAAATTTATTAGAGCTTACGGAACTTTTCCTCACCCCAATTTACTCGGAATATTTCTTTTTCTAAGTTTATTCTGTGGAATTTATCTGTTTCTACACAACAAAAAATTTAAGACCCCAGCCTTGAAGTTTTTTTTACCTTTATGTTTTTTTATAATTTTAATCGGTATATTATTAACCTTTTCTCGTTCAATTTGGTTAATAACTTTTTTATTAGGACTAACCATAATCTTAAGATATTCCAAAAATCTTTTCAAACCAGATTTTAGAATAAAAAACTCAGTTATCTATATTTTTATTATATTTTCTTTTACTGTAATTATTTTATTAGTTTTTTCTAAAGTTATATCTATCAGAATCTGCTATCAAAACTGCCAAGACCAATCATTAATTTTTCGTGAAATCTACCTAAACTTTTCCCAAAAAATAATTCAAAACAATTTTCTAACTGGAATTGGAATTGGTCAATTCACCTCATTTTTCAAAGAAATCAATCCTTATAATTTACCTGAATGGAATTTGCAACCAGTTCATAATTTTTATTTATTAATAACCAGTGAACTTGGCATAATAGGCCTATTGCTTCTAATATTTTTTATTATAAGCAAAATCAGCTTTTCTTTTTTTAAAAAAAGTCTACTCGAATTTCTATTTGTCGCTTTTCTTTTTGTCGCTTTTTTCGACCACTATTTTTGGACTCTCCCTCAAGGTCAATTTATTTTCTGGCTTACTCTTGCTTTATTGACTAGTTCCAGTAGAATAAAAGAAGTAATTAAAAAATAAAAAATTCGTAATCTCTGACTTTATGGAATTTACGAACTTTCAGTCTTATGACTAATTTAAGCAAAACCTACAATCCCCAAAAAACTGAACAAGATATTTACCAACTATGGGAAAAATCTGGGAAATTTAATCCTGATAATTTAGATTTGCCTAAAAACGCCAAATCCTACACTATAATTCTTCCACCACCAAACATCACAGATAAGCTTCATTTGGGACATTCTTCAATGCTAGCTATTGAAGATCTTCTAATCCGTTATCATCGGATGAAAGACTTTAGGACTTTGTGGCTTCCAGGAACTGACCACGCTGCTATTGCCACTCAAAATATAGTAGAGAAAAAATTACTCGAAGAGAAAAAACAAACTCGTTACGATCTTGGGCGAGAGAAATTCATGAAAGAAGCTTGGAGTTTTATGGAAACCACTCAATCCACTATTCTAAACCAAATCCGACGAATGGGAGCTAGCTTGGACTGGTCACGTTTAGCTTTTACTCTTGACAAACCAAGAAAAAAAGCAGTTGAAAAAATGTTTATTGATATGTATCAAGCTGGAGCAATTTACCGAGGGGAAAGAATAGTAAATTGGTGTCCTCGTTGTCAATCGACTTTAGCGGATGATGAGGTTGAGCACAAAGAAGAAAAAGCCAAACTATATTGGCTTAAGTATGGACCCTTTGTCTTAGCTACTTCCAGACCAGAAACTAAACTAGGAGATACCGCGGTTGCTGTTCATCCTGATGACAAAAGATATCAAGAAATGATTGATAGAAATTATGATATTCAGGGCGTTTTGGGTGAATTTACAATTAAAGTTGTGGCTGACAAATCTGTTGATCCTGATTTTGGATCTGGAGCAATAAAGGTTACTCCGGCTCACAGTTTTATAGACAACGAAATAGCCGCTAGACATAATCTTCCTTCTAAAAAAATTATAAACGAGGACGGGAAAATGATGGAAAATTGCGGTAAATATTCAGGAATGGAGGTTTTAAAAGCCAGAGAAGCTATTGTAGCCGATATGAAAGAAATGGGATTGATTGATCATATCGACGAAAACTATAAACACTCTACTACCGTTTGTTATCGATGCGATACTATTATCGAACCACTTCCTTCTGAACAATGGTTTATCTCTGTTGATAAAAAATTAGACCAACTAAATGGGAAAAGCCTCAAAGAGAAAGCCCTCGAAGTTGCGCAAAGTAAAGAAATCGAATTTATTCCGGAACGCTTCAATAAACGTTACCAACATTGGATGGAAAATCTTCATGATTGGTGTATTTCTAGACAAATTTGGTTAGGACATCGAATTCCCGCTTGGCACAAAAACGGAGAAATAAAAGTTCAAGCCGAAAGTCCTGGTAATGACTGGGCTCAAGACCCAGACACCCTAGACACTTGGTTTTCTTCCGGAATGTGGACCTTCTCCACTCTTGGCTGGCCTGATAAGTTTAAAAATGAAAAAAAATCTGGTGATTTAGCTAAATTTCATCCAACTCAAGTTCTTGAAACTGGTTATGATATTCTGACTTTGTGGGTTTCTAGAATGATTATGATGTCTCTTTTTGCAGTAGGAGAAATTCCCTTTAAAAAAGTTCATCTTCATGGGATGGTTTTGGACCAGAATGGCAAAAAAATGAGCAAATCTAAAGGTAATGGAATTGATCCAATCGAAATGATTGATAAATACGGAACAGATGCTGTCAGGTTAGCTTTATTGCTTGGAAGCACAGCCGGCAATGATGTTAGAGTCTCAGAAAGAAAAATTGAAGGTTATCGAAATTTCATTAATAAACTTTGGAATATTTCTAGATTTGTTTTAACTCAGCTAGAAGACATTCAGCTCTCCAAGTCAAAAATTGCTGATTTAGATAAAAAAGATTTAACTTTAACCGATGAATGGCTTATCTCCGAGATGCATCATTTCAATAAAAACATCCAATCCCTAATAGAAAACCATGAATTCTCCGCTGCGGGTGAACTTCTTAAAACTTTCACTAGAGATAATTTTGCTGATTGGTACCTGGAAATTTGTAAAATAGAAAAAAATAAAGCTAAAAAAATCATTTTATCGGAAATTCTAAAAGATTTATTAAAACTTTGGCATCCCTATGTTCCTTTTGTAACAGAAACAATTTGGCAAAAAATCAATCCTTCAATGTTAATGACAGAAAAAATGCCAGATAAAAACAAATATAAAAAATACTTTAGTCCAGACGAAACTTTTTCTTTGATAAAAGAAATAATAATTGCAATTAGGAATGCTCGCGCTGAATACAAACTTAACCCACAAGATAAAATTAAAGTGATTATTCAAACCAATAAGCTTAAAGAAAAAGTTGAAGAAAACAAAGAATTAATTAAAAGACTAAAAACCTATGCTGAAAAAATTGAAGTAGTTGACAAGGGAGACGAAATTAAAAATGCATTTTTCCAGCAGATAAAAAATGTTAGAATCTATATCCCCTTAGAAGGTTTAATCGATTTTGAAAAAGAAAAAAATCGTCTAAAAAAAGAAAAGGAGCACTTAAAAATTTTAAGTAACCTGCTAAGCAACAAATTAGATAATGAAAATTTTATCAAAAATGCGCCCAAACAAATCATCAAACAAGAACAAGAGAAAAAGGAACAAATAGAAATAAAAATAAAAAACATTGACAAACAAATTGACAAACTCAAATAGAATTAACACCCCTTTGTATATATTTATTTTAGGTGGAATCGCGACTGGTTTTTTGAGTTTGATTTTTTTTATTTTTCTGGATATTTTTTTAAACAGTTTGAGATGGACTGAAATTCCTTTTTATTCAGTCTTAATTTTAGTTGTAATTGAAGAACTTTTCAAATTTAAAGTCTTAAAATTCATAATAATTTCGAAAAAGGCTTTCGAAATCAAACCTACATACATTTTTGAAGCTTTGTCTTTCGGGCTTGGCTTTACTTTTTTTGAATTTATTTTGATTTATTTGCAATCCCAAATTCAATCAATTCAGCCGACTTCTGTTCTAATTTTATTTTTTGTCCACTCTATCACTTCTTTATTTTTACTTACTGCCATTAGAAAGCAAAAAAGATGGAACCTTATAGCCCTGCTTTATTTTTCTCTAGCAATAATAATTCATTTAGTTTATAATCTTTCAATAACCTAAAAATTATTTAAATATGAATAAGTTCACTCACATTTTAGACAAAATTTAAAAAATGCAATTAAGTTTTAAGTACGGTCATTGCCAAGGTTTCTCAAGATTGTATAATTATGGGTTAAAATATTATCCCAATCATATGATCACTAAAGAAGCTGAACAAAGAGAAAAGATTTTGTTGTTCTGGAGAAAGTATGGTTTAGAAGCCACAACAGAAGCTTACGATATTAAAAGAGCAACTTTGTATTATTGGTGGAAGAAATACAAAGACTCAGGCTATTTACTAAAAAGTCTAAACCTAAACTCTCAAGCTAGAAAAAATAACAACAAAAGAATAATAGATCCTCAAATTCTAACTGAAATTAAAAGACTAAGATTAGAAGAGTGTCCTAATATGGGGAAAAGTAAAATTAAGAAAAATCTAGATCTATTTTGTCAAAAAAACAATTTACCAATTTATTCTGAATCTAAAATAGGCAGAATTATTAAAGAAAAGAAAATCTATCATCATCGTCAAAAAATCTCTCATTTCGGAAAAATTAAAAAAGTTAAAAGATCCACAAAAGAGCGTAAACCCAAAGGTTTTAGAGCTAAAAATCCGGGAGACTTAATAGAAGTAGATACTATAGTAAAATTCGCCTGGGGAATTAAAAGATATATCATAACCGCTGTCGATGTTCATTCTCGTTATTCGTTTGCTTTAGTTTACAAAAAACACGACAGTCATTCAACTAGAGATTTCTTTCAAAAGCTAGAACAAGTCTTTCCTTATCAGATCAAAAAAGTTCAAACTGACAATGGAAGTGAGTTTCACAAATACTTTAAACAATATTTAAAAGAAAGAAAAATAACCCATTATTGGAACTACCCAGGCAGACCATACCGACAAGGACATATTGAAAAATACAATCGAACTATTCAAGAAGAGTTTATTGATTGGAATGAGATTTTGCTAGAAGATGTTAATCAATTTAATCAAAAACTAACTGATTGGTTGATTTGGTATAATACTAAAAGATTTCATTGGAGTTTAGCTTTGCAGACTCCAGTGGATTATTTAATAAATAATAATCTGTTGTCTAAAATGAGGTGGACTGATACAAAATATTTACATTTTAAAAAATAATTGTTAAAATAACTATAAGGTATAAAAACTAAAAATTTATTAATAACATGACAAAACAAAAAAAATCTTTTTTCGAAAAATTAACTGGAATTCAAAAAATTGATGATGAGAGCGAAATTGAAATAAATAATAGCTCAGAGCTAGAAGAAACAATTCAAAAAGATGACTCATATGATTTTCCGAAGAAAGAAGAAAAGGAATCTAGCAATAATTTCTTTGAAGAACCTGAGGAAGAATTTGATCCACCAGAAAAAGATTTTGAGGAAAAAATCTCGAAAGCAGAAGAACAAACAGCTAGCCCTTTCAATCAAGAAAAGCCTTCCAAGGTAGAGGAAAATCAAACTGAAGATCCAGAAATTGAAGCAGAGGGTCAGTTGACCATAGACGTTTATCAAACTGACAGAGACATCGTCATTAAATCGACCATTGCTGGTGTAAAACCTGAAGATTTAGACATTGATATTAATAGCGAAATGGTTACCGTCAAGGGAAAAAGGAGTCAAGAAGAAGAGATTGACTCCGAAAATTATTACTATCAAGAATGCTATTGGGGGCCCTTTTCTAGATCAATTGTTTTACCAGTTGAAATAATAACAGAAAAAGCTGAAGCAACTATGAAAAACGGCATACTGACAATAAGATTACCAAAAATGGAAGTAGCCAAAACCAGAAAACTACAGGTCAGAGGTTTTTAGAAATATTTTTTAACTTTATTTTATATCTAAAACCAGCCTGAGCTGGTTTTATTTTTAAAAAACACAACTATGAAAAAATACTTGGGGTATTTATTTTTATTATCTTTATTAATTTTTGGCTATTCTGTAAATATTTCCAGTGCCTTTGAAAATAAATTAGATGCAAATAAAATAGGCTTGCTGAAAACCAAAAATCTCCAAAACATTTTAGAAAAAACTTTTTATCTATTTGGTCTAGACAAAGAAAACGCCATTCCTTTTTATCTTAAAAATTTTATCAATTGGGATCATGAAATGATTTATGACCCAAATTATTACGCTGAAATAGAAAACATCTATCTATTTGATAATAAAAATTTACTGAAAAATATTCACTTAGACTTAACTCAAAACTACGAAGAAAAACTTCATTTTAAAAAAAGTTCTAATATTTTCCTCAAAGAAAACGAAATTAAGGATTTTCTTCAATCTATCACTAAAGATATCAATCAAAAATCAACTGATGCTAGATTTAAAATAGACAAAGATACTAAAAAAATAACCATTTTAAAGAAAAGCCAAGTGGGTACAGAACTTCAAGTCGACGAAAGCTTCGATAAGATTAGAAAAAATTTAGTAGAAAGTCTTGAAAATTCATATATACTCTTGTCTGTTTCAGAAATCACTCCTGAAATAAACAGTCAAGAAATAAAAGATTATGAAATTAAAGAATTAGTAGGAAGCGGTAAGTCTGACTTCACTGGATCAAGCAGCACTAGAATTCACAACATTAAAACTGCTGCAAAAAGATTTGATGGTTTGGTTTTAAAACCAAAAGATGAATTTTCTTTCACCACTATTCTTGGTGAAGTTGACGAATCAACTGGTTACAAAGAAGAACTGGTTATTAAAAAAAATCAGACTGTCCCCGAATTTGGCGGAGGCATTTGTCAAATATCCACCACTATGTTTAGAGTAGCTTTAAACAGCGGCATGGAAATAACCGAAAGGCACAATCACTCTTACCCGGTTCATTATTATGACCCCCCCGGAACTGACGCTACTGTTTATGTTCCACAACCTGATCTTAAATTTAAAAATAACACTAATGGCTATCTCTTGATTCAAACAGACATAGACGAGGGGAATAAAAAGTTCTATATTGATTTTTATTCCAAGGAAGATTTATTTGATGTTGAAATAATTGGACCAGAAATAATAGAAAGAACTTCAGAAGGCAAATTAAGAACCACTTTAAAGCAAATCGTCAAAGATAAGAAAACTGGTAAAGAAATTTTTCAGAATGTTTTTAACAGTTTTTATGATAATCCCGCTAATTATCCAAGCCCAGACGACATTATTTTAGAAAAACCTAAGGACTGGTCCAATAAACAATGGGATGAGCACTACGCAAAGTTTGGGGCTATAATTGAAGAAATGAAGAAAGCAAATTAAATCTTACTAATTGAGCTTTTAGATTTCAGCTTTTTGATTGTTTGCATTTAAATTACGTAATCAATTACTTACATATCTAAAAAGCACCCAAATGAGCTGGGACCCAAAAAGTAGACACAAAATGTCTACTTTTTTGATATATAATAAAAATAATTAACTTAAAAAATATGTTTACTCAAAAGCAAATTAATGTATTGCTAAAGAACAAAAATGCTAGTAACTGTAGTTCTGACTAGTGCTGCTCACCAAAAATTCAACCCAGGTGGTCCTCTTCGGGGCTAGTTCGCTTTCTCTCGCTCCTTCCGATTCCCTCTAGTCGACCAAAATCCAAATAAAAAATCACCTGGAAGG
>Ga0306866_1000199_pt1 | contig 22516 bp, 27 predicted proteins | sample AntRauTorckE5432_FD_190450 | JGI IMG/M metagenome (GOLD analysis project Ga0306866, IMG submission 190450) | Saline lake microbial communities from Rauer Islands, Antarctica - Metagenome Torckler E5 #432 (v2) (version 2) | ecosystem: Environmental > Aquatic > Non-marine Saline and Alkaline >...
GTCGTTAAAGCAAAGTTAACAGGTGTGTCGCTTATATCTGAAAGAACAACTCCAGCGGGAAACTGTAGAATCCTATTTGACGCGTTTGCAGTAACCTCTAAAGCTTGTATTTTTGTTTCTTCGTAAGCTGTAAAGTTTGAAAAAGTTAAAGTAGTATTACCCGTTAAGTTTAGTTTAAATTTAACCGCTAAAGACCAATCAATGTTAACAGTACCTGATACATCGCCCAAATCTGTTATGGTAGTAAAAGCAACGTCCAGGAGTTTTTTAGGGTCTATTTTTTGAGGTTGATCTGATGCGTTTTGAATTAAAACTTTTGGAGATACAGGTATAGTAGCTGCCTCGCCCCTTGAGCTGAAATAAGTTAAAAAAGTAGCGTTTAAAAGATTTACATTATCTATTTTTTTTATCTCTCCATCTGGTCCAGCGGGATCAACAATTAACACCTTTGAACTTACAGGCAATAAATTTGCAGTAGTTAATTCATTAGGATTTACTACCTCAGAAATCCTTGTGTTTATTGCGTCTATTTGATTTTGTATCGACATGTTACGAATTTACGTTATTTATATTGATTCTTAATAATATTTGTTTTATTTTATTCATCGATGACAAAACCATTTGAATCTAAGAATAAACCGTTAGTTATAACGTAGCTACCAACCGCATAATCAGGAATAGTATTAAGCGCATAAGGGTTATAAATTTGATTTACATTATCAAATACCTCTAGTTTTTGTAAAGTAATATTCATTTTATACAAGTTGCTCGCTCCTATCGCTTCTATTTCGGGTGTGCTGTTTTTTGCTAATTGCATACCGTCGATAAAAATAACGTTGTTAACCAAAACTTTACTTATTTGCTCGACTACTCTGTAAGGAATGCCGTAAAAGCTAAAGTTAAACTGATCGTAAACACGACTTTCTAACTGAATTAATTTGCTATCTGATTGGTAGGTGTCTATTTCATCGCTTGGCGCATATACAGGGTAAATATCATAAGGAACTCTAAAGCGACCTATAAATCCAGTACTCCAAACAATATCGTTATTTTCACTGCTCCCATATACAAATAGGTGGTTTTTTTCATGACTATCTGATACCTCTATTGCCTCACTAAAAGCACTTCCCAATGTTGGGTTTGCCAATGTTCCGTATTCTAAAACTATTTGATAGACGCCGTCTAAATCAGATATATCAAAAGCTATCTCATACACTTCATAAGGTTGAATGTTGTAATATGTAGACGCTATTATTGCGGTGTCAGATAACGCGCTAATCAAGTTGTTAGCGGTTACTATTTCCCAGCGTTCAAATTCTAAATTATAAACAATATCCGTTATAACTTCATAACTACTATCTACTCTTATATAACTACCTACTTTATAAGCGTCTGGATAGTTTCCGTTTAAATTATAAGAACCTGTAATTCCTCCAGCCTCGTTGTAAGTGTTTCCGTTTGTAAAAAATACACGTAACCTTAAGTCTATGCCCCTATATTTAAAAGCGTCTCTACTCTCAAAAGCCCCTATATTACTTGTCTTAACTTGAAATGGTGCTGTGTCTATTTCTGTACCATTGCAGTCAACTAGTTTTGCGGTATTTTCAACAAAACTAGATTTAACTTGAATACTTAAAATGCTATCACTAGGCTTAAAAGGACATAAATAGTTAAAGGATGGATAGTTTAATTGATTTTGTGCAATTAAATTATCAGCGTTATAATTTTCATTAGGCACTATATCCCTAGTTAATGTAAAAGGTAAGGGATTACTAGGACTTATGTAAAAATAAGGTGGTGCGCTGTTTTGTCCCGGCTGAAAGTCGCCTATCACATAAACGCTACTCACAACACATCCAAACGGGTCTTTTGCATAAACATTATACGTGCCGTTTAGAAGACCACTAAAGGTGTTTGATGTCTGAAAGGTTACGTTATCTAACGAAAAGGTTAAAGGTCTCACACTGACTGGCGTTACCCTTGCATAATCAACACTTATATTAACCCCTTGCGGTGTAGCATCCTCAGATATTTCTAAAAGATTACCAGTAATAAATACGGGTGTAGACTGAAATAAAGAGGCTCTAAAAGCTACTTTATCATCTGCTGTTCTTATATCGATAGCGTAACTTAATGCCCTACTATATTCAAATTCTATAAAAGTTGCAGCCGTTTGAGTTAATCTAATAGGCTCAAAAATCTCTGTAAATTCAATGTTTGCGTCTATTCTCACGATAACTTTAGCACATTTGTCAGTAGGATTTTCTAAATAAGATACGTTAGTAATTACTAAAGATGTAACGTTAGGAGTAGTTGACACCGTTGCGGTTGCAAAAGAATTGCTTATAGTATAGCCATCAAAAACGTTATCTTCATCCGCTTGAATAGTTACAACAGCATCATTTATTTGTACTTCAAAAAGGTCTGTTTGGTCGTAATCAACTTGAAAGGCTTGCGCGTAATTCTGAGCTAAAATAATGTTATAATTAGGGTCAGAAATATCAGGAAGAGAAACCTCAAAATTATTTATTCTTTGCGACTTAAATGTCTCTAATCCTGTTAAAGTGTTGTAAACAGGATCAAAAAGATTTATAGTGTCTCCTGATGTAGCAAAATCGCTGAATGTAATTACTATTGTACTTGCCATTTTTTTATAAGTTTATCCGCTGCTTGCTAATATGATCCCGCTGCTTGACCTTGTTAAATTAATATTTTAAAATTCACTTTGATTTAAACTAGCTTTTAACACCGTGAAAGTTCCTTCGTCTTTAGGCTCGTAGCTCATTAAGTAACCGTAGTTAATTTGTTGTTGGTCGTCTTCAAATCTAATTAATTTGTAATAATTAGGAACGCCGTTAGTTGTACCGCTTAATAAGCTAAGTTGATCATCACTTAATTTATACTTAAATGTTATTTCTATAGGCTCAAAAAGCGGTGCTTTAAAAACGTTATTTACATAATCACCATTTTCAGCTCTAGCCGTTCCTCCTATTAATTTGGTAACTAAAATACTATTTCTAAAAGCACTTACAAATCTAGTTTTTAAACTTTGAAAATAAGTTAAGTAGCTTAAATAATTGCTATTCCTAAACAGATTGTTTATCGGACTTAACCTTAAATTATAAGCAGTTTCAGGGCTAAATATTCCAGTAGGTAACTCGCTAAAATCAACACCAAAACGCCTGTTGAAATATCTAAATTTTTCAACTCCTAATATATTTGTAGATAGCTTATAGCAATCGATAAAAAAGTTGTCTTTATCTTGCTGGGTGTCTTCAGTAGGGAAGCTTTCAAATTGCTTTCGTCTTGTTAACTCGATACCTATTGTGTCGGCTCTAATGTCGCTTAGAAAGTCTTTTTTTGTATCTACATTTCTAAAGCCATGAGTGAAAGAACTGTCTGTATTGTACTCGTCTAATCCCTGATTTTCTTCATAATCACCACCTTTTTTGTAACCTACGTTAAGACTGTTAAATATTAGTTTTTCGTTGTATTTTTCTATTACATCACTAACGCGCCCTAAGTCTAAAAGAATATCAGGTCTAAAAAAGTAATCTAAAGGCTCTAGCACTAGCCTTTCTTGCTCGTTTATTGTTTCTACGCCGTAATAGCAATTGAAAACAGACGCACAACTTTCAAACAAATGCTTAAGGCTCAACTCTACACTATCGGGAAAATTTCTTATCTTCTTACCGCTTGTGATTAATACGTCTTTAAACTCGTTGTTTGTAAAGTAATCGGTTTTAAAAACGTTGCTACCTGTTATTATTTTACTTAACCTTTCGCCAGCTTTTTTTATTGTTAATCCTGTAAAGCTTGTTGAAGGGAAAATACTTCTTTGGGTGATTTCTATTTTAAAGTTTCTTTGCGTAACCTTCCACTCTATTAAGTCATTTGGATTTGTTGAAGATCCTAAAATAGTAAAAACAAGAACTAAAGTTTCATCTACTTCTAAAGGTTGATCTATGGTAAAGGTTTGATTTATTGTTTGGCTCTCTCCTACTATCCTATTGTAATTAAGGAATATTAATTGCCCTGCTGGTTGCGGAACAAATATAAACTGGTTGTTTTCATCTTGATATTTATACTTATACAATCTAACGCTCGCCGAATCTCCGAATCCATTTGTAAAAGCAATATCACAATCAATAGTTATTTTTATATTCCTATTTGCATTTTCCTTAGACCTAAATAAAAAAGGGTGCGTAGCGTTTAATCCGTTTGGTAAAAATTGGTTATTAGGAAATAAATTTAACGGAGAAGAAAAAACACCCTGAACAGACGGATCTCCTGAAAAGGTTTTATTTATTTTGGGAATGTAAAATTCAGGTTTAAATATGTTAAAGCCTTGACCTATAGATATAACCTCGTTAGGTTGTTCTAGTAAGCTGTTAACCTCTAAATCACGCCCGTTAATGACGCCACTTTCCAACTCTAAAGCATCTAACGTGTCACCCTTAACGCTTTCTAAGGTTTCTAACTCAAATTTGTCACTTAATACTGCTTTTATTTCTTGAGTTAAGCCTCCGTTAAATAGATTTACTTTAATGCCTAGCCTTGTTTGTGTCTTTTTTAATAAATCGATTTCGCCTAAATAATCGTTAGTCCAAACTTCATTTATTTTAACTTGTCTTTTTACAAAAACTCTAGCCTCAAAAGCACCTTCTGCTCTTTCTGTTGCCAAAATAAAGTCATAGCCATCTTTAACGAACTCTAAATCTGTCGCAAAGTCGTATAAAATGCCGAATGAATTACTATCCCTAACTAATGACCTGGTGTCTTCATCCCATCCTATCGGGTCATTAAATAAAGGCTGAACACCTTGCGACCTACTTGAAAGAATATATCTTGCTCTGTACATTAATTATTTGGTTAAATCTAATAATTTGCGTAAATATACACTATTTAGATTGATTATAAATAACTTTATGGAATTGTTTTGAGTGTTAATTTAGATTATATTTGACAAAACAAATATTATGAAAAGCGAAGTAGTAACGCATAGCGAATGCGCTTGTATTTATGGACACGATGTTTTTAGCGATAAATGTCTAAAAAGAACTTATTTTATTTTAGACCCCATCAAAGACGATTATAAATATCTTAGTATTTGTAATGAATTAATAAGGTTAAAAATTGCTAAAGAAAAAACAAAAGAAACTAGTTATTTCACTAATCGACGTTACTATGAAGACGTTATAGAAAGTGTTATATTGGAGCATATAACAAAATTTAATTACTCAAATCGTTTTCAATATTCAAATGAATTATCAAGCAGAAGTGTAACAATAGTGATATGCAGTAGACCTTTTGTTTGCAAATCAATTAACCTTTTAGATGCTATAAAATTATATTTAGATAATAAAAGCCATACTTTAAAAGACGCTTTAATTCGTGAAATACACTTATACCTTAGTGATATTCAGTATAAAAAGTATAAAACTAAATATAAAAAAACCATTACGTTACTTAAAAGATTTGACAACAAGTGGGGAGACGAAAAGACACTAGCTTTAAATGAGCTATTTATTAATATATTAGAATTAAACATTAAACTAAATCAATAATTATGACACCAGTAAACAACAAATCACTTCTAGCCTTTATTTTCGGACAAATGGAGAAATTAGATGCTAAAGAAATCGATAACGAAACGGCAAAGAGTCAGGCAAACCTATCAAAACAAGCTAACAACGCTTTAAAATATGAGTTAGATAGAGCTAATACTATTATGAAATTGAAACAACACAATAAAGAAAATACTGACACATTAGAATTAAGAAATGTTGAAAGTAAAAACTTTGAGTCTTAATTTTATACGATTGTACCATGTTTTGCAAATCGTGATTATAGCTCGTAAATGATCTATATGCAATAAAACCCCTTACAATCAAGTAAGGGGTTTTTAATTTTACATCATTTTAGAGGCAATATAAGCGTCTTTACTACCTGTCTTTATGTTGTTAACTATATTCATTCTAACGCCCTTAAAACCCTGTTTAATACCTTTCTTCATCTCATCACGTACACCATGTAAAGCTGTATCAAAATTCATTCGATCGATAGAGTTAGACAAGTTTTGTCCGTTGTTTTGTAAGCTAGCCATAACGCTGGCTCTGTTTAAATCTCTCATGTAATCATCTGCATTAGGTATGATGGTGTCAGAACTCTTAACGTAATCTAACACGTTACGTCCTGAGTATCTAGTCATTGTTCCATCCGCTGAAAGTTTGATCTCGTCTCGACCTCCATCGTTTACAAGTGCCATACCGTCTTTACCTTGTCCTTTTTTCTTACCGTCCTTAAATCTTGGTATAGGTGTAGCTGCTACTACTGCAAGTTGTGCCGCACCTATTGCAGCCGCTAAAGCAATTAATAAAGGATTTGCACCAGCGTTAACGATGTTTACAGCCGTTTGAACTCCTATTTCTACAACTGCCATCGCTTTGTTAAATATAGCTTGCTTGCGTTGTTCTTCTCTCTTTTTCTTTTCTAACTGTGCGTTTTTTGCATCTCTTTCAGCTTCTATTGCATCCCTTTGTTGTTCTGTTAGGTTTTCGTTGTCAAGTATGTTAGCGTACTTATCGTTGTTCCTTTGTATCTCATCGTCTACACGCTGTATAGTGGCATCATATAAGGCTGATCTTAAATTACCTAATTCTTGTACGAACTTTCTAATTCTTCTAAACTCTTCGCTGTTTACATCTATTACATCCTCACTAGCTTCTTTTGCATTATCTACTTTTTTATTAGAAAACTTAGCCCTTATCGCTGCCAATTTCTTTTCTAATTCTATTTGCTCGCTTACGGTTAAATCTTCGTTTGATAAAAGCTTTTCTAGGTTTAAAATTTCCATCTCAAGAGTGCGCAAAGCATAATCTTTTTTAAGTTGGAAGAGCCTTTCTTCATGCTCTTTTTGTGAAATTTCTTTATCTAGTAGTAATTTATTAAGGCTTTCTAATTCATTGTTAAAAGATGTTTCTAAAACCCCTTCCCTATTTTTTATTAACTCTTCAATTGTAAGCTCTTCAAGTTTTAAAAGTTGTATTCTATCGTTTAAAAAACTTGCTTCTAACGTTGCTTTTTCATCTTCATATTTTGCGTCTATTAAAGATTTCTTTGCTGTTGAAATTCCTTTCTCGTTTATTTCATTATCATAATTTAATTTTGCAAGCTCCTGCCCTTTTACATAACGGTAAGATAGTTGTGTTAACCTGTCGTCATCGTTGCGCTGTTCATCTTCAAAGATATTATCTGAAAGCTCAATTTCTTGTTCTAATAAGTATTTTTTTAACTCAAAGGTATCTTTTAAAGACTGTTGTTTTACTTTTTCATCTACATCAACCGTTCCTCCGTTGCCTGAGCTGCTACCACTTGGCTCAGTTTCAAAGTCTTTTAAATTAAAATCCGATAACTCCTTTAAAGCACCTAAAAGCGTTGTTGCTTCTTTTTTTGATTTCGCTAAGGCTTCATTAAAAGCTCCAACAGATTTCTCTTCGCTTTTATTGTCGTATATTCTAGGCGTCTTATTTGCTAAAACCTCTTCCGCCTTTATTAACTTACCTTTAATTATTTCTTGAAAGGTAAGTTCTTGATTTAATTTTATAGTTAACTCAAGACGTTTTTCTTCTAAAAAACTAGCAGTGTCTTCTTCATTAAGATCAGCTCTCCTTGCCATTCCTATAATGCTTAGACCAAAAGTTCTGCCATCGTTTTCTCTTTCGTCTAAAAGTTCTTTTTGAGACATATTTAATTTATCTAACGCCCTCACTACATCGGTTATTTCTTCAACGGCCCCTTTAAAAAACCTAGATATAGCCCCATCTCCATTATCTAATCTAAAAATAAAAGACTCCCAGGCGGAATCTAATATCTTTAATTTAGAGTCTAAAGACTTTAATTGCTTGTCTGTCAAATCTTTTAAAGCCCCACTATTATTACGTATAGAATCGGCATTAGTGTCTATTATGTCGCTGTTATTAGCTAGTACAACGCCTAACGCTGCTGATTGCTTACCCAATAGATCACTAGCTAGCGATAGTGTTTCTAAATCAGTTGCACCATTTTCGCTACTTTTATTTATCTCTTCTAAAGCATCGTTTAATGTTTTACCTGAGGTCGCTAGTTTTTGTTGGGATGTTCCTAGCAATCTACCCGCTCTTTCTGCTTTTATACCGTTATCGGATAAAATACCAATCAAAGCACCTGTATAGGCTAAATCTTTGTTTAATACTCTAGATATAGGAGCTAGATACTGAAATGAATCGCGCATACGTTGAAAGTCCAACGATGTAGAGGTTCTAATAGTAGCGATTACATCAGCGTACTTTGCTGCTTCATCACTTCCAGCTCCAAATGAGTTAAGCATTTGAACTAAAAACTCCGCAGCCTCGCCACTGGTAGTCTCTAAACCAATAGCTAAATCGTTAACTGGCTTGAGTAAGTCCTTTATTTCATCTTTTGTTTTACCCAATGTTACGAGGTTTTCCGCTAATTCTGCTACCTCATTACTCGTTTTAATAGAAGCTCCAGCAACTTTAATGATTTCGCTTTCAAGGTCTGCGACATCCTTACGAGATACACGCATGATACCAGAGATATTCTGCATAGCTTTGTCAAATTCTCTTACTCTTTTAAATGTGTCTCTTATTGCATTTGCAAAAAGGTAAACGCCGCTTACTAAACCAAAAGCACCCATTAAGCTTCTTAACGAACGCCCCATGCTTGCAAAACCTTTAGAATAATTACCTACGTTTCTTTGAAACTGACCAGCACTAGCGTCTACTCTTTTTAAAGTAGAATCTAAAGAATTTACTTGTTTAGCTAATCTTTGCGCGTTCTTACTTGCTAAACCTTCGGAAGATGCAACGTCTTTATATTCCCTTCTTAGCCTTGCTAGTTTAGCGGTCAAATTGCCATAAGCCCCAACTAGTTTACTATTTTCTTGAACGGATTGTTTAGTTTTTAAGTTAGTTATTCTTAACTCTTCACGCTTTCTAGCTAATTCAATAACTATTTTATTTTCGCTAATCGCTAGTTTTTCATTTGTTGTGGATAATAGTCTTGAGGCTTTCTCTAGTTCTGTTAAACCTTGCTTAGCAGCCTTTGCAGTACCTTGCTTTGGTAGTCCAAAAGGATTACCTCCACTTTGTTTGGTAAGGGCGTATAGTTCGTTAAAGGTCTTAATTAGTCCCTCTAACTCAATCTTAAGCTTTCCTACTTCGTCAAAGGCTTTTTTGCCTACAACTACATCAATTTTATCGTTTGCCATTGCTTTCTTTTGTTGCGTGTTTACTTAAAATTACAAATTCTTTAACGCTCGTCTCTTTAGGATCGAGTTTATATTTTGCATCTGTTATCTTACCTATAAGGTAAATTTGCTCGTAGACGTCTTGTGTTTCGTCGTTACTTGGTGTTAACTGTTTTAATTCTAATTCCTTTAGACTTATTTTCGTCTTCATCGACTGTATTTGCCTGTTAATTCTGTCTAATTCCTCAACCGTTCTACCTTTTAAAAGTACATTATCACTTTTAAGGTTATCTATAATTTCTTTTTCTACCTCTTTACTAACTTCTGAATGAAAATATATCTTACATCCTATAGTAACTCTTTGAAGTCTTAGGCTCAACTTGCCTATTTCAAGCCTTAAACGCCATAAGATCATATCATTTGCGCTATTGGTAAGCTCTTGATACTCTTCTATTATATTATCCCATGTTTCGTTTAAATCTGGTACATTTTCAGCGTGCTTATCTTTGAGTAAGTAGGTCAAATCTTGCGTCTCCATTACTTTGTAAAAAGACCAAATACTTAAAGTCTCACAGTCTGTGTTTGCTATTTTAGAGAGTTCATAACCCATTTTCTTATCCTTGGTAGTATCCATTCGTAATTTACTTTATGTGCATTTTCTTTGGTTAATCCTATCATTTTTAAAGCCTCTACTGGGTTCTTATCAAAAAAAGGATGGCTTGGGTCGCGTGTAAAAAAATCAATGCTGTTATTTTCAAAAACCGCGTCTATTGATCTAAATAAATTACCGCTTGCGTACAGATTAAAAGGGCTTCCAGCTCTCTTAGGGTAACCTTTACCACTCATTCCAGCCGTTAATCCTTGCGTTACTGGCGAATAAGTACCTATAATGTCTCCATAAGTATCTATTCCATGAAATAATTGATCTTCGGTGTTTAATTCAACAATCGCTTTTCCTAATTCGCTAACTATTTTATCAATCTGATCAGGTAAAAATCTATGGATAAAGCTTATTTTATCGTAAAATTCTCTTATCGTTCCCATATTGGTATTAAAAAACCCTACCTAACATTAATTAGATAGGGTTTTTATTATAGATTAAATTCTATTATGCTACAACTACTACAGTAGCTTTATTTGACTTAAACAAAACACCTTCAGTGTCTTCAAAAACCCCAGTGATTTGTGCGCTTACACTTTGACCAGCCGTTACGGCTCCTAAAGTAATTTCTAAGCCTCCTGTAGCGTTTACCGTTACGGCTGTCGCTGTTGGTCCTCCTATTGTAAAGTCAGCTAAATCTAGCTCAGTAGAGGTTAACGTTCCGTCGTATTTGCTCACAATCTTACCGATAACAGTAGTCGCTCCGTCTGCTGGTGCTACTAAAGAAATCTGTAATTGATTTACACCGTTTAGCTCTAGTAAACTGAAATCGATTTCGTCTGAGTTGATAAAAGTCTTACCGTTATCCATTTGCTCACGATTTGTAAACTGAAATTCAACACCTGTTTTTGTGGTAGTTGCTCCACTTGCAAAGTCGATCATCATTGCGTTAACCATACCAGCGGAAAAGCCTGTGCGCTTTCCTGATTTAGAGGTTGCAAATAGTGCGTTACCTGAGCTGTCTATTAAAACTACATCGTAAGCATTTTGACTGTTAAGACTGGATAATGCGGTGTCGAATAAAAGACCATTTACATATTTGAACATAAAACCATAAAGACCTTTAGTCGCCACGGCAGTAACACCACCTGAACTCGTTTCTTTTTGATCATCTGCATTTTGTATTTCTACGCTAAAAGGATTACTCGCCACCTTTAGTTTCCCAGCTACTTGTAAAGCTCTTAAGCTTGCTAAAGTAAAATCTGACGGTAATTCTGTACCGCGATTTAAAAACAACGTAGCACCTCCCGCCATGTCGTTAAAATTAAACTTGCAGTGTGCAAGACCTAAGCCTTGAGCGTCTGAAACACCACAATTTAAAAGGTTTGAAATTACTGATAAATTTGCCATTATTTAATTATTTTATTTGATTTGTAAAATTGAACACCATTCGCTTCTAAGCCAATCTTTTGACCTATTTTAAATCCAAATCCCTCACGTATTACCGTGTACAAAATTGTTTTTACTTTTGGTGTTGCTACCTCTGTAGACTCTTTGACTATCTTACTAGCCTGTTTTTTTCTTGCCATCTTTTTAATTTTAGCAGTTATTCATAAAAGTTGCATCTATCGAGACCCTAACAGCATCCCATAAATCAACTACTTCATCATTCGGTGATGTTATAGCGTAGTTTGGAAAATCATTAAACGTAAACTCGCTTTTGTTTATAGTTATATTCCTACTCTTATTAAGAGCTTGTAGAAATACTTCCATAAAAGGATAAAGGACAGGTTTAAAAGTACTTTCCATTCTATCGGGATTCAATAAGTCGGTGTCATTCTTTGTGAAATTAATAGCAAGAATAAAGTCGCACGTTTGTGATACTTCGTTTACTCTATTAGTTTTCTGACTTGGAATTTGCCAAATTAAAGGATAGGATTTATTTTTGTAAATAGTTAGATATTTGTTAAGCTCGTTTTTGTCTCCCCAACCGTAAACAGGTTTTTGTGTTCTATTATCAAATAGATTCACAGCTATCATTTTGGCTACTTCGACTTTAATTATGTCTTCAACAATTATCATATACCCATCTTATTTTCATCTTGATAGATCAACTTGTTTATATCTGTGTATGTACCTACATTTGTTTGCTCGTAGTGGTCGATATACGTTAGTAAGTCAACGTAAGCCCCTGAGTTATTACTTCTAAAATAATCTGTAATAGTTCCATAAGATGTATGAAACACCCTTGGAAAATTAATATTATATTTGTTGTAACATTCAAGGTCTCCCTGATATTGATCAATAAATAAATTCCATTGATCAATGTACAAAGGAGTAACAGTCACTAACTCACTTGCTTCCGTTTTAAGCTTACTAACCCCTCTTATAAGGTAAGAATACAGATCGTCGGATAGATACTGACAGAAAATGTACTTAACTATTAAGCCTTGCGCATCTGCTAATCCTTTCCACTCTTTTTCCTTACCTTCATAGGTGTATGTCTCGCCATTTACTAGCTTTTGTAACCATACTGGCGCACCTTCGTCAAGCACGCCGTCTGTATAGTTATCTACAATTGTAGCCCATAAACTAGGCTTTAAAGCGTTAGTAATCAGCACGCGCTCATGATAAGATATAACATCGTCCAACGTCGATTCTGTTTGTATTACGTTTGGATTACGAGTCGTTATATTATTATCTGGGATGTTATTAACACCGCTTTTAAAGAATGTGCTGTTTACTATCATTTACTTTTTCTTTGCTAGTTTTGATAGACCCTTCTTAATCGCTTCTAGCTCCTGAGTGAACACCCTTACAGTGCGTCCATCAATTACAATTTCACTTGTATTTTGCTTGAAAAATCCTTCTGGAACTACTTTTTTTACTTCTTCTTTACTTGACATCTGTTTGTATTTTAAGATTAATTATGCTGTTTCTAAAGCCGCTCTAGCTGCTGAGAAAGTACCTTTTACAATAGCACCAAAATAGTTATTTGGTATATATGCTGTGGCTCTACCTTCACACAAAGCGGTTAAAAGATTCTTTTCAAAATCATCTCCAGAATGCCCGTAGTTGATGTTTAAATCTTCACGAACCTTCACTTTATATTTTGATAAATCACCTACTATAAAGTCATCAGCTGTAACGCCGTTGTTCTCAACTATTCTGATACCTTTTATGATAGTACCATCTGACGTAGAGAAAGGAGGCATTATATAATGGTTATCACTTCCTTTCGTTAAGTCCATTGCAGTAACATCGCTAGGATTCATCAGGATGTAAGTAGCATCAAAGTTATTTAAAGAAACTTGATTTAAAGCTACTCTAAGAACATCAAAGTTATTAGCTGATTCTATTGCATTTGCAAGTGATCCCGCCGCAAAAGCTGTCGCGTTTGTCTCTAGTCCACTTAAGTTGTTACCAGTTCCATCACCGCTTAATAATTGTGCATCAAAAAGTAAACCTAATCTTTCTGTTAGTTCGTCCTCTGTATCTGCTACAAAGCCATCAACGTCTTCCATCATTTCCTTAGACATCTTTGCTCGTGCTGTCATTTTCTTAACGGCTGCTGTACGCTCGATGTAATCAAAATCAATCAAAGGCTTAACCGCTCCTTCTGCTGTCATTCCTGGCGCGCCATCTGGTGCAACGCGTTCAACGTAAGTTACAACGGCTGCTGTAGTAGTTGATACATTTACCAATTCAAGTATAAATGGATTGCGTCTTGCTGGCTTACTTCTTTCACCGTCTCTTTCAAAACGTGCAACACGTCCAGTTGTGTTAGTTGATACTAAAATAGTACCAGCCGCTTTAGTAGTTGTAGAAAGTCCAGATCCTTGCTTTTCTCTAATTTCAGAAACTTTTTCTGCTGTCATTAAAGCTTTAAAAGCTGAACCAATACCATCGCGCGCACCTTGCAAATCTCCTTTTCCTTTCATTTCTTGTAGAGTTTCCCCTTGTTTTACTAATTTAGCTACTACGTCATCATACTGAGCTTTTGTAACGCTAACAGGCAAAGCATCAATAGCAGCCTTAACGATAGTAGAAACATCTTCTTTAGATGTCTTTTCAGTGATTTGTGCCTCAACTTCTGAAACTAATTTTGTTTGATACTCGCTATTAAGCTGAGCCATTTTGTCCGCCTCTAGTGCTGCGAACGTTTCATTTGTGTATCCCTTTTCTTTAAGGAACAATTCCCATTTATTCATCTTTATGAATTTAAGTTAATAAAATAATTCTTTGTTCGCAGTGCTTTTGCGGCTGCTTCTTTAATCGCGACAGTGTCTTCAGACGGCTGTCGTTTATTTTCTAACTGTCCAGTTGCGTTGTTTGATCCAAATACAACTAAACTGCTTTCTTTTACATTTTTTGCTTCTTGTACTATAAAGAAGTAATTAATCTCTTCAAACTCTTCTTTGTTTGCTATTTCTTTAATGTAAGTGTCAAAATTTAATTTCTCTAGCTTATCGTTAACGTTATCGCTGTTTAACGCAAGCTCTATCTTTACATATTGCATCCTTACGCTTGCCTCTATCTCATCACCACTATTAAGCCATTCTTTAGCAGCTTCATTAATTACCTTGTCTTTAGGTATTTTATAGATTAAAGCTTGTGTATTACCATCGTAGTCCTTACCTATTGATCTGAAAGGTATTTCCGCAACGATCATTTCGACGTGTTCCTTTCTTGTAATTACCTTATCGATTTCTAGTTTGTGATCTGCTACTAGATAGTTCTTTCCTTGCTGTTCTTGTACTGTTTTACTCCAAATGCCGTTTAAATGTACATCCATATGACTATCTAGTACCTTTGTAGTGTTTACTACGATGTAATAAAAGTCATCATTTAACTTAATATTTTTTAAGGTCTCTAGGTGCTTAGTTACGTTTATTAATTTACTTTTAACGCTTGCACCTTTGTCACATGATTTAAGCGTGTTAGCCATTTTAAAAGATAAAATATCTTCTTTGTTGTCCTTTAGAGCTTTAAACAAATCAATCTTATTATCAAACGTTTTATTTAGTTCTTTACAATTAAACATTTTCTTTCCCTTTTAAAACATCAACACTTAGTTCTTCACTACCTTTTTTAACTGCTAGCTTTTCTTTAAGTGCTTTGATTTCTTCCTTTGTTAGTTTCTTATTCATTTTCCATTAAATTTATGCCTAAGCCCTCAAATAAAGCATTTGTATCTTCAGGAGTCATTCCAGCACCTACAAAGTTTTTATAAGCTGTGGATAGTTTTAAAGCCTTATCGGTCTTTATTGTTTCGATATGTTGCATTGGTGCAAGGTGATCAACTGAATATCTTAACGGTCTTTCATCGTAGCCATCAAAGTGTCCCGACATAGTTCTGCATAGGTCTGATAGTATTGGCTCTATCCCCCCTTGTATTAGTTCAACCTCTGATTCCTTTTTGTTGGTGTATGTTGATCCATCAAATACAGGGATTAAATCCTTAGGAACGTTTAATGCGGTTGCGATTGCCGCTGCTGAAGTCTTTAGTATTTCTTCAATCCCTAAGTCTTTAGCGTTTATATGAAGCGACTTGTAACCAGTCTCTTTATTTAAAAACATTGATCTGTTTTGCCCGTGTTGCATTCCGTATTTGGAATTTGCCCTTTGTATCTTACCTTGATCCTTTTGGTCGAAGTTCTTAGCAACCCCTGGCAGTGTGCTTGCCATAGCCTGATTAAAAAACATTTCTCTACCGTTGGACTTGATAACTATATTCTGAGCCTCAAAGGCTTTTATAACGTTAACCGCTGGCTGTAATACACAATCCAAACGGCTGGGACTGGTAAGTAAGAAATCTTTATTAAGTCCATTTGCTACATCATAAAATCCCATTACATCCCTATAATTAAAGTCTTGGTTAGATGTTGAATTACCTTGATTTCCTTTTTGTATTTCGTATTTAAATTTGAACTTATCACTTTCAGCTATCTGCTTTCTAGTGAGTAATTTTGTTTGAAAACTACTATCGTTGTACGTTATGAATTTAGGATTTAAATTGTAAAGACTATCTACTCTTTCAATATTCCGTTCAAATCCAACAGCTCCAACAGGTGCCATAAAAACATAACCGCAAGAAATATAGTGAAATAACCATTCTTTTAAAAAGTCTTCTTTGCTTTGAAAGTAATTAGGGTTTTCTATTCTTGCAACTAAAGCGTCGTTAGTTTTATTTTCTTTATCTCCTTCACGGAAAAAGTGAGCCTGTGCTAAGTGATTACCTATTTTATCAATTAATCCAAACAAGATAGGGCAATGCAAAGCGGCTTTATCAGCCGTATAGCCATCTAACGCTGCTTTTTGATTGCCGATTTCGCTATAAAATAAAGACCCATTAGTGTATCTAGTTACATTAAAACCTAGTCTGTCAAGTAATCCCATTTACAGTTTTTGAATATACAATGCGAATATATACTTTTTTTTCTTATTTATAACTATTCTAAATAATATTTTATTAAATAAAAAAATCCCTACCAAATTAATGATAGGGATTAGTTTAAAGTAAGATTTAAAATTATTCTCTGATTCTCTTGGTGTCTTTTATTTTTTGTATAGGTTTAAGGTAATGTGTATTTTTTAAAAACTCTTTCTTTGAAGTATAAAAACAAATACTTATAAATGGTCTATGGGCTGCATTATAAAAAACATACTGCCATTCATACACTGGCTCTTCTTTTATTATTTCAGCCCATAAGCCTTCTTTAAATATCCCCCAACCATCGCAAAGCATATGACCATCTTTAAACTCAAAATTATTGGAGGTTATTTTACATATCTTATTTAATAAAATCGGATAGCTTATTTTGTTGTGCTTAAAATTAACACCTTTTTTAAATCCTCGTCTCTTCGCTTCTGCTATAAGAGCTGTTGATACTTCTTCGTCGGTTGCTGGCATTTTATCGAATGTATCGATAAAAAATAATGTTTCAGAATATACACCGTTGTAAAAACCGTAAGTATTTTTTGATCCATTCCAAACCATTAAGCAATCATCGTAGTTGTTTTTATACTTATACCACTTACCAACCTCTAGATTTACCTCAAACAAAGCGGGAAAGTCTTTCTCTATCCTAGTCTTAAAATCTTGACAAGCGTCTTTGTGGTAGCTCTTAATCTTTTCTTCTGTTACTTCTATTTTCATTGTTTTAGTTTTTAGTATTTTTTTTTATATTTTCTCTTAGTCTTTTAAATTCATTGAATTCTATCAAATTATTGTTAAATAAAAGACTTACTGCATTTAACAAGTCTAATTGAATAGGTGTGTAATTTACCATAATATTGTTTTTTTTTACTCTAAAATACTTTGTTTTATTAATAAGGGATAATTATTTAGTAAAATTATTTGTTAATCTTTTTATTTGATCAAATGTAAAACCATGGTTGTTTGGTTCTTCTGTAGTTAAACCGCAGTCTACGTTTACGTTAAAACCATTTTTAATAGCTTTAGAATCTGCCTCCTCTTTGTTTTTAGCTATTAAGTAAAGTCCATTAACTGCTGCTTGTTGGTAAGGATAGAAGTAATATTTCATAATATTGTTTTTTAAGTTGTGTAAATATAATACTTATTTAATTTAGAATGATTATAAATTAAGGTCTTATGGGCTTCATCGGAATTTGATATTGAATACCTACAAACCCGCTGAAGTCTACCTGTAAAGAATCAAACGTATAATTTGCATCCTCTCTGTACAAAGTGTTTTTATCTATCCTGTGAGATAGTTGTCCGATCAACTGCACTTTAAAATTAGCTCCTATCGGGTAAGCTAAAGTAAATGAAGATGCAAAGCCTATAAATGCTGCGTCTACCTTTTTATTAACCTGAGTTAATTCTCTTACTGTCATTCCATAATTGAGTAAAGCAGTAGCCTCTAGTTTATCAGTCCAAAAGATGTTAAATTGATTAAATGTATATCCTACATTCAAAGAATATCGATTGTAAGAGCTTCCGTTAAGGTCTGCATATTCATACTCAACGCCCACAATATAATAGCCCAAATCTCTTTGGTTGTCTTGCAAGTCCATTCTTAAGATAGTGTTATGTGTGAATGGATTATTGCCGTTGCCGTCTCCGAAGATAGCAAGCCTTGCGTCTTGATTTATACTTACTGCTATGTCGCTCTGGGCGTTGGCAGTTAATGTTATAATCAATAATAATAATGTTGTTTTTAAAGTTTTCATTTTGTTTTATTTTTAGTTAATGTGTAAATTTCAATGATTGCTGCGTCGATTACTGGACGTTTAGAACTGTTTTGATAACTCTCTTTAGTTGAGTAGTTAAACATCTTGCTTATCTTCTCGTTGCTTAGTCCTAGCTCTTTGCGTACTTGTTTAATTGTCATGTTTTAAAATATTACCTTTTCAATTCGTGGCTGAGGTGCGTTAACTATCTTGTATTTTGCGTGACTTAGTGCGCTTTTTTTTGTTAAGAAACATTCCTTATAATTCATTATAGACTCGTAGTCGCTATCTCCCATAAATATTGTTAGGAAATATTCAAATTGGGTTCTGTTTCTATAAACTTTTTTAATCTCTACTCTGTTACCTTTGATTAAATAGTTATATTGTTTGTTTGAATTTGTCATCATGTTTGTTTTAATGTTCATGACACGAATATACAACCATTTTATACATTACCAACTATAAATGGTATTATTATTTGTTATTTCCATAATATTATTCTTATAATTCCTCTAGCAAATTTACAGAGTTGTTACATATTAAACATACTCCACTCGTTGCTGATAGATACTGTAAATTGTTTGCGCAGTTGTGCTTTTCTTTCATTTCTTCTGTTTAATTCTTTTGTTAGCTTGTGTTAATTCTATCGTACATAAGTCTCTTAATAACGCAAAATGTCCGATAGAATGTCCGATAGAATTTACTCTTTATGAATCGAATAACTCTCTCTTAAATAATGCTAGTCCAGTAGTAGCGTCTGGTGCGTCGTCATGCTTAGACTTGCCATCTTTAGTATAGGCGAATATCTCACGCATATAGCTATCGTAAGGAGTGCCAGCCTCGTAGTCGTCTCTAAATACAAAGTACTTCTTTAGATAACCGCTGTTACCGACTATGCGGTGGTGTTTGTTTCCTTTGGTTGGTATGATGTCCAGGTCAATAGTTACCCGCTCTTGGAGATTAGTGCCGTAAATATAACCCATTGCATTACTCTCTACTACACACCTATCAACTTTTAAGTCGTTGATCATTGCAGCGACTAAAGGAATGGTAAAGTTACTTACTTCTTTGCTATGCACTACGTCAATGATGTATATCATATCGCCTATAAGCATTCCTACAGCCATACAAAGACTGTCTAAGCCTTGATCTGCTACATCTACGAATGCTATAGTAGTGTTTCTATTTTCAGTCTTTAGATCATCTAGTTTAAAGTAGTTAAGACTAGAGCGTGTAAATAGTGCGCCCTCTACATTTGTAATCCAGCCGCCTAATATTACTTCGTGATAATATTGCGGATCGCTTAATCTTCTACGCTGGTAGTTTTCGTATATGTTATCAGGGATAACTTCACGGGGTACATCTAAGTAATTAGTGTGAATATACATCACGTTGTCAATGATGCCGTTAAAGAAGTCTGGAACGTCTTTAGGCTTAAAGTATTGCTCCCATAACCAAAAATCCCTATCAGTAGGATTAAGAATTAATATAGTTAGGTTTCTTTTTTTAGGATGCCTAATAGATAAATGTATCTTATCAAACACCTCAAAAGACGGTATTTCTTCGCTTTCATCATTTACCCAACAGTTGAAGTCTTTTAAAGACTTTAGGTTTGCGCTTTGAGTTCCTGAGCCAGCTTTTAAACCCTTAAAAACTATTTTACCACCCGTAACGCCCTCTATCCTGTTAGTAGTTTCTCTTACGAAGTCTCTATAATTTAGTAAATCAATCTTTTCAGACATCTCAGGTACAGTAGAATCTGCTCCACTTACATTTGTGAATCGCGTGTATAGTGTTGACCATTCATATTGAACTAAGGCCTCAGCGATAAAAGTAGATACGCCGTATGATTTAGAACCTAAACGCCCGCCAGTAACTATAACTAAGTCGACTTGCGGGTGTTTTCCTTGTGGTATTTCAAAAAGTGGTTGTAGCTTACTGCTTATCTTCATCCCTTTGTCCTATGAACTCAATTTTGTTAGGTTTAATTAATGGCGTTTTTTGCGTGTTGTCTTTCTCGTAGAATCCATGCTGCTTACTTAGTCTGTCTTGTGCGCTGTTATATCCAGTAACACCAATTGCACGCATAACCCTATTAGCAACATCTATCTGCTTATCTGTGGAAGTGTCTGACTGCAAAACCTCAAGACACGATTCGTATTTTTCAATTAAGTTTTTATCTCTTGCTACTGATTCAGATAACGTGTAAAGAACTATGTTTTCTAGTTTGCTCTTTAGTTCTTTTACCCTTACTACAATCTTACTATTAGCCATTAACTCGCTAGCGCGTACATTTACGCTCTCAGGCGTACTTTTAGAACAATCATAAGCAAGTCTATAAGCATCGCTATAAGTCGGCTGTATTACCACTTCTTGACAGAATTTTTCTTGCTTAGTTGTTAGTGCCATTGTTTAATTACGTTTATTTAATTCCTTCAAATAATAAGCATCCCTTGCAAATTCTGATTTAAAATCGCTTTCAAATTGTTTTTTTGCTTTGTCGTTTTCTTCTATCTCTTCTTCAACGCCGTAAATATTTGATATTGTTTTTGCGTATGGCTTAAATTTATCCATTAGAAAAGTATTAAAATTTATATTTGATTGTAAATATAGTTTAATTTATATTAAAAACGTTTATTTGATTGAGTATTGATATAAAAAATATCGTTATTAACGATATACGGTTGTTACCTACAAGTGCTTAATTCAGTTCATTAAACAAAGTTGGTGATTCATTATCTTTTTCTTTTATTTTTTCTTCCAACGCTTTTTTATTACTCAATCGCAATACTATTATTTACTTCATTACCCCAAACATCCCAACCTTGTTTGGATTCTCTACAAAACATTTCAAGTCTTGGTCTGTTACCTAATAACTTTACTATCCTATTTCTTACTTCATCAGGTTTTTTGCTATGCTTTTGTCTTTCTGCTTCTACAAGTTGTCTAACATTATGTTTTTCAATCATTGAATGTGCCTTTCCTTTTGTTGCAAGTAGACAAATCTCGCTTCCTTTCATGGTCCATTTACCCATAAAACAAACTTGATTTCCTTTGTTCGTTTTTTTGTTCCAAACAAAACCAATAGTTTTATATTTAAAACCCCAAGCATTTATAACTTTCATTGCTTCCTCCAAGTGTGCATCAGTAGTCCACATAAATAAAACACTATTGTCAGCAGTTATATTATTTACAGGAATTTCGCACATCTCTTTTATACTCATAGTATTATAGTGTCTTTCTAATTCTCTATAATCCATTTTACCGTCTGCTTTCTTTTTACTACTTCTTAATCTATCGCCAAAAGACCAAGCGGGGTCTGCGTATATAATCTCATATTTCTTACTCATAATCTATATTTTAATTTTTGTAAAATTAATTTGCCCTCGCTCTAAAAAACAATAGAAAAGGTTCGGTTATTAATTTAAGTTCTGTCTTTTAAAGTCGCACCAGTAGGTAACACGTAATATATTTAATGGCTAAAAAGCCACTAACCATATTACCATCAGTTGTACACAATTAAAATTTATTACGTTCTTGTTCATATTTACGTAAGGCATTTAAGCAATCAACAAGCATTTTTTGAACTTCATCATACGCAACCTCTTTATTCACACTCATTCCTCTGCCAAAGTATTTATACCAAGAAACTTTAATATCATTGTATTTAAAGTTATAAGGTTGCTCGTATTCATCATCCCAAGAATATGCCTCTAACTTAAAGGTTTCACATTCCCACCTTGCACCAGTATTACTAAATGGGCTATCCATTTCCTTTTGGTTAATATTCCGCATTACTCTATCCCATTCTTTAGAAATCATAAGTAAAGAGGCTTCTAATATTTCTCCAACAGCATATTCTTTACTTTCTTGTCCAAAAAATGCTTGTCCTAATTCAGGTTTGTATTTTTCCATTACCATAAATTTTAAAAGATGTACAACACCGTATAAAAACAAAAGCGGGTCATTGCTTTATTGGTGTCTAGTTATTGTTTACGTGCTAACCGCATTAGTGAGGGGAGCATCATTTTATCCGCTTCAATTTTTATACAACACCGTTATATAAAAATGTGGCTTAATTAGCGTTTACTTACCGGGTATTGGCTTTGCTCGATTTTACTCCATTACAGACACGCTAATCACCGCACTTTCGGTTATACTAATATTCTTTAGGCAATCGTCATCGCTTACTTAAATTGGTAGGTCAAAACTACCCGCCACACTATATTTATAACACTGTATAAAAACAAAAGCGGGTTATTGCTTTATCGGTGTATAGTTATTATTTATATGCTATCCGCATTCGTGAGGGTAGCATCATTTTATCCGCTTTTATTTTTATAAAACACCGTTAACTACAATGCTTGGGATAGTTATCTAACAACCCTTTTATATTATCGGCACCAACAGGGTTTGCAGAGTGTACAAATATTTCAGGCAATTTATTTTTATTGTCCATACAATAATCT
>Ga0306866_1000203_pt1 | contig 22370 bp, 20 predicted proteins | sample AntRauTorckE5432_FD_190450 | JGI IMG/M metagenome (GOLD analysis project Ga0306866, IMG submission 190450) | Saline lake microbial communities from Rauer Islands, Antarctica - Metagenome Torckler E5 #432 (v2) (version 2) | ecosystem: Environmental > Aquatic > Non-marine Saline and Alkaline >...
TTTTAGCGCTGTAATACCATCACTAATATGCAATCAAATTCTTTTAGATAGTCTGTTTAATCTGACTCAAAAACTAGAACTTTATTTTTGATGGTTGATTTTTTAATTTATTTCAGGAAAGTGAATACCATAGTCTTAATGTTTTAATAAGTTATTTGTTAAACCCAGCTAGAATGAACAGTTTCGTGGCCTTCAACCGAATTGAAAATACACTGTTATGGAAATTGAAAAATTTATTTACTGCCTTGAAGCCGTTCCAGATATAGAGACTATCAACACTACTGAAGTTGTAAAAATCTTAGAGGATATTGCCTTAGTACAAGACATTACAAGTATTTACAAAGCTTGTGATACCATAGAGGGATTGGAGGAGAGCTTGAGTTACTTGCTATATGAAGATCATAACTTTAAAGATTATGAAATTATTTATCTTGTTATACCCGGCGATGCAAACACTATTTTGTTGAATGACTATTACTATAGCATTGAAGAGATTGCAGAACTTTTTGAAGGTAAGATGACAGGGAAAATCATACATTTTTCCAATCAAAAAGTTTTGGATCTGACTGATGAAGAGTCACAGTATTTTTTAGATGTTACAGGCGCAAGAGCGATCTCCGGTTATGGATCTACCACTAGCAAAATTTCAAGCACCACTACTATAGACAGAGTTTTCTTCAGCATGTTTCAGGAAAATGATGATCTTACAGAAGTTGTGGAATCCATGTTTCAAAAGCACTATAATCTCTGTAAATTACTCGACTTTAGGTTGTATTATTAGAAAAAAGCTTGCACCAATTCTTCTTCAGAAATAGCATTAAAATAGTCAGAACTTTTCAAATCCCGCAAAACAGATAGGAGTTTTCCTTTCTGATGTTCTTTTCCTATCAAACCATTTATTAGTGGTTGCAGATCTTTATTGACGAAGAAATCACCGAAAATTTCTAAACCGGTAATTATTCCTTTTTCTACATTAAAGTGAACTTCCACAAAGCCTCCTGGGGTTTTTATGCCATTCTTTAAACCATAGCTAGGGGAATAGCCATAGTTCCAATTCCATTGGCTGTATTTTTCGTCTGCTAGTTTCTGAATAGCTGCTTTGTCAAAAGCATTGATTTCATAAGGAGTTGCATCGGGATACAAATGTGTGATATGCTCCAATACACGTTCACCAAACTTTTCAACGCCGATGTCCTCTTTTAAATGATTGGAAATATTGGTAACTCTACTTTTTACTGATTTGCGTGCTTTGCCCTCAAATTTTAAGGGATTTACGTTTAGCGCATCCGATATATCTTGTATTTCCGAGGCATATAATAAAGTACCATGATGTAAAACCCTTTGCTTTTCGTGATTAATATGCTCAGCATTTCCCGAAAACTTCTGTCCATCGATTAAGATATCATTCCGACCAGAAAAGTTAGCTTCCACACCAAGCTGCGATAGAACATCTATAATAGGCTGATTGTATTTTTTGAAATCTACTTTGGCGCCTTCTTCACCATAACCCATTATAAAGGTATAATTGAGGTTACCCAAGTCATGATATACGGCACCTCCTCCTGTAATCCTGCGAACTACACTCACAGCATTCTTTTTTACATACTCTATATTTATTTCTGCCAAAGTGTTCTGGTGCTTTCCTACTACAATGGTATTGTCGTTTTGCCAAAGCATAAAAATGTTTTCATCAAAATTCTTTAAAAAATATTCTTCCGTAGCTTGGTTGAAATAGGGATCGAGACTTTTATTGAGTATACAGAGCATCTTATTATGTTTTAGAAGTGATTTTTTAGTGTTACATAAATATAAAATGCATCTGCCAAACACCACACTATTTTAGCATTTAACTTTAAAAGCTAAGAGATGTTATTTTTTATAAATTTAAAAAAGCTGAAATAGTTTTCTCATTAAAAGAAGTATCAAAAACAAAAGTTGATAACAACATAAATAGCTTTCTCTAAATGGTGCAAATCAATTTCAGGACTTTTTAAAGGTGAAACGACAGAGTTCGTTTAAGATATCGTACTAAAGCTTTGTAAACCTTAAGCTCTTCACTTAAATTTTTTTCCTTTTTCGTTAAACTTTTTGTTCTATTAAATTCTTTATGTGCTTTACGAAATAAGCTATCGAAATTTTCAACTCTTATGAAGTTAAGATACAACGCACTTGTGATTCCATCTGGTGATTCCAAAATGAATTTGCTGTGGTCAAGATTACTTATTATTTCTTCTAATTCCATCCGTTATTTGCATTAGTCCAATCAAATAAAAATACTAGTTGTTCAAGTTCTAAAATTGCCTTATATAATGTTCTATGATTTTTACTGTAGTGATTTTTTGAAGCATTATTACCTAACAATGATTTGGTAATACCAAATTATATTTATAATGCCGTATGAATAAATTGAATTATTTTTTGATTGATTGATTGAAATCAAAAATAACTAGCATAGCCTTAGCTACGGTAATTATTTTTGATGAAAAGCAGGCGAAAAAGAAACGATTTATTGCGTCATTATAGGTCTAAATTGGTATAAGTACATCATCAAAAAGTAATTCGTGAGCAATATAATTTCTATATTCAATCAAACTTCTTGAGAGATTAATGAGATCTTCTCTTACTCCATTTTTTTAAGTTCAGTTGTTGTTCTACCAAGAGCCCATTTTGCCATTTTCTCTAAATCATATTGAAATTTTCCTTGAAGAAGTTCTTTTTAGAACAAACTCAAGAATTTGTGCAACTCTTATAAACATTGAATACTCTTCGAAGAAACTTAAGTTTTCATATTTTTTTGTACTATTTTCTTCCCCTTCTCGAATCTCCTACTTTTTAAGATGCGGTAACTCTTCTTTTTTAGCTGTCATATTTTTGGTTGGTAAATTAGGGCTAACATCCATATAAAGCCTATTCAAATCTTTGGTCTAGGATAGATATATCAAGTACACTGTTTTATTTCCGTTTAAACTAACACTTTCATATATGTTATCCAACGAACTTTTTACTAATCACTAAAACTCGAGTATACTATCCAAGGCTTATTTGAAGAGCTTTTGAATTGTGGGCTTACCTCCTTAGGAGGGTTTAAATAAATCGATTTTTAAAAATTTAAACTTTCCTAAAATATCTTGTGCATCATTTCATTCACTACATTTATTCAAAATTTAAAACAACATTACAATGGCCAAATCGCAAGATTCAAAGAAAAACGTAAAAAAAGAGGCAGCATTAACTCCTAAAGAAAAAAAAGCTGCAAAACTGGCTAAAAAAGCAAAGCGCACCTAAGGTTTTAATCGCTTATGAAAAAGCATTTTTTTAGTAAATCGAAAGACGAAATCAATTCACTATCACTGGTTAAACCAACTTTTTATTTTCACACTATTGAAGATAAATGCGTTGGCTTTATATCATGGAAAAATAGTCTTTAATGTATAGGTAGTCTTGTCTCTAAACGTCAGGATCGTTTCAGTTCGTGAATCATATCTTCTGTAGACGTGTCAATTAGATAAGTTTAAGAAGCTAACCTACAACATGTTCAATTCTAACCTGATAAATCAAGTGTATTCTGCAACCTTACCGACTACCCCCACATAAAATTTCTGCAGCTCTTTCAAATCTTTTTCATAGTCACCAGTCGTGTAAAAGGGTTCTGAAATCTTGACCGTTTTTGAAGGGTAATCGAAAGCTACAGCGGTAATTGGAACTTTTGCATCTTGGGCGATATAATAAAATCCACTCTTCCATTTTTCTACTTTTTTTCTTGTTCCTTCAGGAGCTATAGAGAGATGGAATTCTTCTTTAGAGTGAAACATATTTACAATCTGTTCCACTTTATTTTGCTTGGAGGACCGCTCAATCGGTACTCCACCCATCCATTTGAAGTACCAACCCAATGGAGAATCAAAAAGTTCCTTTTTGCCCACAAAACTAATGGGTACTTTTATAATATTTCTCGTGAATACACCTACAAAAAAATCATGCCAACTTGTATGAGGAAAGACTATAACGACCGTCTTTGGGATGGCTTTATAAAATTGACCCTTAATTGACCAACCTAGAATAGTTTGAAATATAAATTTAGCTAATAGCATTGTAGAGTAGTAAAGTTATTATGGTGATTAATTTTCTATAATCCTGTTTATCTTTTACGTTGTATGTGGTCTTATCCCGGTAAAAGTACACCTCAAATCGATTATTATTAGAATTTATAGAATAAATTCTTTATTTACTATTTATCATTTAAGTCTTTATTACAACTAACTCAATCTTTAGAGTGATCTTCAATAAATTAAAAACCAAATCATGATTCAAAAAAATACCTACAAATTCAACTTATAAAACTCTGTGCTTAGATGGATACCATCTAAAATAATAGAGAAAAGAGATATTTTTAGCTCAGTTTTTTGATTCGACTCATTCAATTCTAAGGTGTTTCAGGCATTTCTAAAAAAATTCATACCGACCAAGGAGGTCGCCAAAAAAACAAATAGGTAAGGAGTTTCACCTTCTAAATGAAGTGACTTATTTCACGAAAGTTTTAGTCCCAATGTCAAAGCCTATGTGTTTTCTAGCTCTTTCTTTTTATTAAACCCTATGCGCCCAGCAGTGACTGAAATCAATAACATGACTGGCATAGCCACCTTCCAGTGGGGACAAGAAAAATAGGCACAGACCATAAGCCCAAAGGCTAGTCCGCTTATCCAAAAAAGTATGATGTGAGCTTTTAGCATGATATAAAAATTAAATTCAAAAGGTATTTCCTAAAAACAAAATATCGAAACGTTTATTGTCTACGGCTTATGGAAATCATCTGTAAACAATAATTTCAAATAAAAGTTTGACTATAAAAGCATGAAAATTATAAGTTTATTCAAAAAATACTGAAGAAAAAAGCTCTTCTCCATTTCAGTTCTTCTTAAAATATTTGATATCTAGATCATGATCAATTGCTGAGAAAAGTTGAAAATTAGGATCATCATTTTCAGTCAAAACGGAAGCAAATGCCTTTGGTAAAACTTCTTCTACAGCATAATCTGTGTTTGAATCTCTTAAGTCAGTTTGCAACCAATTAGAGTCAAACCTATTTATTCTCACACTATTATTTTCAAGCTTTATGGCGATATCATCAATAGGCTCATAAACAGCATACTTTGAAGCATCATAAGCAGTGAGTTCTGGCTAGTCTTCTATTCCAGAGGTATACGTCCAAAAGCATTTTCTATGAGTGTTGGAATAAACATGGCAGTTAATCCATACATCGCGTAGACATTTAGTTTAAAACCAATTAGCCAACCCTTAAAACTATGTACAGCATTGATTTTCCAAATTACAAACTGTTTACACTGATTTATAAAATTTTGCAAAGCTATTTTAAAAGTAATATCTTGTTAAGCCATTATTAAAAGTAAACCCTTGCGCTTAAAGTTTTATCTTTCTCTATTAGTTATATTATGTTGTATTAATCTGGCCGAAGCACAGTTAAATGCACAAGTCACTGGTGATGCGATCGACCAAGGTAATAATTGCTACACCATCACTCAAGACCAAGAGTTTCAAGTTGGTGGGGTATGGTATAACAACCCTATTAATTTTGATACAGATTTCACTATTTTCTATCAAAATAATTTTGGGTCTAGAGATCTCGATGGAGCAGACGGTATGGCCTTGGTATTTAAGGATAATCCTACTCCCATTTTGGGAGATCCAGGCGGAGGTTTGGGGTATTCAGGTATAACTCCTTCCTTGATTATTGAATTTGATACTTTTCAGAATACCGACTTTGGCGATCCTGTTGGGGATCATATTTCCATAATGCGCAACGGAAATCCCAACCATAATTTAAGTACTAATTTAGCAGGACCTGTCTTGGCCAACGAGACGGATCCAAATATAGAAGAGGGGATTGCATATGAAGTAAGAATCGAATGGGATGCCTCTACCAACACCTTAAATGTGTTTTTTGATTGTCTGTTACGCCTTACCTTAATTGATAATGTAAAGAACACTATTTTCTCAGGTGATGATTCAGTTTTTTTTGGATTTGTGGGTTCTACAGGAGGTGATACTAATATCCATGAGGTATGTTTTAATCGGGTTTCCTTTGTAGATAATCTACAATTGGATGATGAGGTTATTTGTGAAAACGGAGAGGTCCAAGTAGATGCTACTATTCCTAGTGGATTTACCTACAGTTGGTCTCCAACTAATGGGGTAAGTGATCCAAATATTTCTAATCCGGTACTGTTTCCAGACGTAACTACAACCTATACAGTTACAATTAGCGATGTTTGTGGAGAAACGACCACAGAAGAATTAACGGTTACAGTAAAACCACTCATCACTACAGAACCTGTTTTCAATCCTGTTCCACCCATCTGTGAGGGGGACTCCTTAAATCCGTTACCCACAACATCAGAAGATGGGATTACTGGAACATGGTCACCTGAATTGAATAATTCTATAACTACGATCTATACATTTACGCCTTTAGCTTTGGAATGTGCGCCTGAAACCACCCTGGTTATTGAGGTCATTCCTTCTGAGCTTCCTATTTTCACTCCTGTTGATCCCGTTTGTCCTGGTGAGTTTTTAGCAGATTTGCCTACAATTTCAAACAACAATATTACGGGGAATTGGACACCCGCTATAAATAATAGGCTTACAACAGTCTATACCTTCACACCAAACTCAGGACAAGGCTGTGCAACGTCTACAAGGCTTGAAATTCTTATAACCGATCCCGATATTCCCACATTTAATCCCATTGATCCTATTTGTGTAGGAGAAACCCTCCAAGATTTGCCCATAACTTCCAATGAAGGCATTACAGGATCCTGGTCACCTGCCTTAAATAATATGGTCACCACTGTCTATTTATTTAAGCCAGATCCTGGTCAGTGTGCTTCAGATAACGTAAGTCTAGAAATTCAAGTCATTGCTATAAGTCAACTTTTTATAGATATCGATCTTAGTTCAGAAGCGTTTACTGAAAACCAAGTTGCAGTAATTAATGTTTCAGGAGGGACTGGCGCTTATGAGTTTCAGTTGAATAATGGCGATTGGAGAGAAGAGAATACCTTTAGTAACCTTCAAGGTTGCGAAGACTATGAAATAAGAGCTCGTGAAACTTCAGGCTGTAGTAACATAGCAATTGTTAACTTTCGGGTTTTAGATTATCCAAAGTTCTTCACACCTAATGGAGATTTTAGAAATGACAGTTGGAATATTGAGTGCCTAAAAGACCAAGCAGAAGCAAGGATTAGTATTTATGATCGCTATGGGAAAATGCTGGCTTTTATAAACCCGAGTAGTTTGGGCTGGGATGGCACTTACAATGGTGCTTTTATGCCAACAAATGACTATTGGTTTAGAGTGGAGTACCTCAACAAAGAAGGCCAGCCAAAAGTCTTTACCTCAAATTTCACTCTAAAGCGCTAATCGAACCTAAGCCGTATTCCTTTTTGAGACTTAAGTTTGATTTTCATCGCGTTTAGTTGCAAACAGAAGAACAAAAAAGATAAATTTTAAGTAGTTTCATATTTAAATTAGCACTCTTATGAAAAAGGTAATCATCGCTTCAAAGAATCCCGTCAAAATCCAATCCGTTAAAAATGGATTTGAAAAAATGTTTCTTGACCAAGACTTTGAGTTTATAGGAGTATCGACACCTTCTGGTGTTGCTGATCAACCTATAAGCAATAGTGAAACTTTTCTTGGAGCCAAAAATAGAGCAAATACTATTTTTGGCAAATTTAAAGACGCTGACTTTCATGTTGGAATTGAGGGAGGAATAGAACAGTTTGAAAATGAAATGGAGGCTTTCGCCTGGATTTTTATCCTATCTAAGGACAAGTGTGGAAAAGCGAGAACAGGAACTTTTTTTCTTCCCAATGAAGTAGTTAATCTCATAAAAGAGGGGAAAGAACTCGGGGATGCCGATGATATTGTTTTTAACCGTCGCAACTCCAAACAAGAGAGTGGGGCTGTAGGAATTTTGACAGGAGATGTTATCGACAGAACCAAGTATTATACTGAAGCGGTAATTTTAGCCCTAATTCCATTTAAGAATGTGGATTTGTATTAGATTTTTCTTACAACTTACTTTCCCATGCTCAGTGGATTCCTAGGCGCGCTCTCCTTTAATCATCGAGACCAATGCCGAGAGGTAAACAGATACTAATCGGGTAAGGTTTGTCTCTGTTTTCAGAAAAACTCGTTATATCTCTGTAGTTTTACAGCATAAAACAATATTTTCGAGGTGATTTTAAAATTCTAAATAGAAAAAAATGATCACAAAACTCATCGTTCTATCCGTTTATGTAGCTATTTTATTTTTAATTGGAATACTCGCCTCACGGAGAGTAAAAAGTATGAGTGATTACTATTTGGGAGGTAAAAAAATGGGCTTTTGGGCGGTTGCTTTTTCGGCTAGAGCAACTGGTGAATCTGGATGGCTATTGATCGGTCTTACGGGAATGGGTGCCATTGCGGGGTATTCTGGTTATTGGGTGGTTGCTGGTGAAGTCCTCGGTGTTTTTCTGTCTTGGCAGTTTATGGCCAAAAAATTCAAAAGGCGGACGGATAATTACAATTCTATTACTATTCCTGATTATCTCCAAAGTCATTTCAAATCCTCTACCAATACCCTTCGAATTTTATCGGCCTCTGTTCTCGTGGTTTTCGTCATCATTTATGTCGCCTCCCAAATGGATGTTACAGGAATTGCATTTGAATCTATGCTCAATATTGACTATCGAATTGGTGCCTTAGTCGGTTTTAGTATTGTTCTCCTCTACATTTTTGTCGGTGGCTTTGTTGCTGCAGTTTGGTCGGATATGTTTCAGGGTGTTTTAATGTTTTTTGGCTTGGTTTTAATTCCTATTGTGGTTTGGTTTTCTATGGATCATGGTGCTGGAGTTACCGAAGGCTTAAATGCTATTGATCCCACTCTCACCCAAATAATGGGTAGAAGTGAAGACGGATGGATGAACTTTTTTACACTTCTTGGTTTCTCTATGATTGGTTTGGGTTTCTTAGGATCCCCCCAAGTTTATGTTCGCTTTATGTCTATTGAAAGTGAGAAAGAGATAGATAAAGGGAAGTGGGTCGCCTTGCTTTTTACGCTCTTAACCGATGCCGCAGCAGTAACGATAGGTATTTTAGCTCGAATTTATTTTACAAAGGAAGGGCAGGATCCTGAAGCCATATTGGGAACTGGTGGTGAAGACGTTCTGAGCATGATCACTCATGAGTTTTTACCCACCATTCTAGTAGCGATTTTTATTGCTATTGTACTTTCGGCCATCATGTCGACTATCGACTCTCTTCTCATTTTGGCCTCTAGTGCCGTGACTCGCGATTTTTATCAGAAAATATTCAGACCAGATTTAAAAGATAAAGACTTAACAAAATTTTCAAGACTCGTTACTGTTGCCATGGCCATGGTTGCCCTTGGCATCGCTATTTTATTATATAATCTGTATCCAGACAGACAGGTCTTTTGGATTATGATTTTTGGATGGTCTGGAATTGCCGCTACGTTCTGCCCTGTCATCATTCTATCTCTTTTCTGGAAAGGCTATTCAGAACAAGGTGCGATTGTTTCCATGATTACGGGGTTTGTCTCAGTGATTCTATTCAAATTTGTATTTGCCAATTTGGAAGGAATAGGACCTTATATTCAAGAATTAGATGTTCTGGCACCCTCTTTTGCCTTGGCCATGATAACAGGATATATCGCTTCAAAAATATATCCCCCTAAGCCTAGTCATGATAGGTAAAATTAATTTTATATCTCTAACTGTTTCACAGGATCAATCCCCTTTTGGATTAGATTTAATGTACACATCCATCTGAGGAAAAGGAATAGTTACCTTATTTTGAATGAATTTTTTGATAATAATTCTTCTTATATCGCTTTTTACTTTATTAATTCTAAAGATATTTTTACTGAAAAATAGGATTTGAAAATCCAGTGATGAATTTCCAAAATTAACCAATCTAGCCTCAACCAGATCTTTTTCAAAAATATCGGAATGTTCTAAAGCACTTTCTTCAAGAATTTTAAGGACTAAATCTACATCACTACCATATGAAACACCAACATCAATTCTAAAGCGAGTTTTCTTTGTTTGGTGGCTCCAGTTTATTACTTTATTTGTAGTGATTAAAGAATTTGGAATTATAATGGAGATGTCATCTGTGTTTAAGCCTTTAGATGTTCGTAAACCAATCTCTTGGATTTTAACTACATCGCCATCTATTTCTAATATATCTTCAATTTTAATAGATCTTTCTGAAAGTAAAATTATTCCTGAAATGACATCATTAAAAGTCTGCTGCAATCCTAGTCCAATTCCAACAAGTAAAGCAGCTGAACCGGCAATTAAAATGGTGACTTTAACTCCAAATGTTTCCAGAATGAGGCCAGCAGCAATTACCCAAATCACATATTTTATTAATTGGAATGAAGCATAAGAATCTCCATCATTGAACTTTGCTAGTTTCTTTTTACGAAAAATAGATCTTTTAATTAACCATAAAACTATTTTCGTCACAACTATAATTAAGAATATGACAAACAGCGAAATAATCTTTAAGTTATATTGTCCAATACTTATAATTTCAAATTCTAAAATCTTCTCAATGTCCCCCATATCATCGTTTTATTTATTACATATTTAATAAAGACATTCTTGTAAATTTTTTATCCATTATTTTTCATTTTCAAATTTTTATATTCAAGCCATTTTTTAGCTGTTTGTTACGTTGTTGTTTAAGATTAATTACGTGTTTTAGGCACTGTTATTAGCAAACAAATCACAGATAGAAAATTATAGTATCCTGATGCCCTAGGGTTTTCAAATAGGCTAAAATTATCATTTATTACAGCCTGTGTTCTGTAGATTTAATTTCTATATAGTCAGCAAAATGTATATCTATAAGAATGATTTTGTTCCATAATATATATTTTACACTGTCCAGATTTTTAATTCGGTTTATTGAAATATATCCGGCTCTTGATGGTCCGATTGAAATAATTAACCATTTCTCACTAAATGTACTATTCCAATTTTGCATGAGTTTTGTTTTAGATTCAATCATTGGTATCAACCATTCAGCTTTAGGAGTTATGTCGTCTGAAGCTATCATTTGTGATATTAAAGTGGGGAAATCTCCAATTTTATGAATAAGTATTCCTCTAATATTTTTTGAAGGATCATTTATATATCTTAAATTAATGCTTTGCTTTATATTAAAAAAAACAGATTCAACTTCTAAATCAGTTGAACTCTTTTCAGACATATAAGGTTTGTAATTTATGCCGATAGTATAACCTTGAGGGTAATATTCAAGCAGTTTTGTTTTTAATTTTTGATGAAAATTATTTAAATAACGTTCTCGTTGACGCAAATCTGATCCTTTTGGTGAGTAGTCGGGATAGAATTCCGTCACTTCACAACCAATTTTCTTTCCTTTCCCTCTTAAGATAAAATCAGGAGATTCAAAATCTTCAACTTCATAAGATTGATCGGACGCTTGAAGATACTTCTCCACTGCTAATCTCTCTATTTCTTTTGTTGTTAGCATGATTTGTAAATGTTACACGACTCGTTATATCAATACAACAATACGCATTTATCTGAAACTACTCTTGGGTAAACTAATACCAAATTAAACTAGGTTTGAATAACATCAATGCTAGATTGTGTTTATCCTATCCTTTAGGAGTTGAGTAATACCAATGTCAATCATAAAAAGCATGTGGTAGTTCAGTATTTCCAAAATGGGAGGAATTTATTAAAAAATAAAAGAACCTGAAGTTAAAGTAGAAAGGGTATAAGTCAGTTTAGAAGTGATTAAGATTCCCAATATAAAGAATAGATTATAACCCATTATTGTTAAGATATACCATAGGATTTTAGGTATTTATTGGTTAAATTTAAAAGTAAATAAAATAAAAGTTATGAATATCAATATCCAATTTGTCAAAATGGAAACCAGTGAAAGTTTGAGTGCTTTTATCACTGAAAAACTCCAAAATATTTTTAAGAAATACGAATGGATAATTCGAATTGACGTCTTTATTAAAGTCGAAAATGATCCTACCGAAATGGGGAATATCTGCGATATGGAGGTAAGCCTTCCTGGTCCAAAGCTATTTGCCACTTCCAATGAAAAAAATTACGAAATGGCTGTAAAAGAAACTATAAGTGATATTGAGAGACAACTCAAAAAACGAAAAGCAAAATTTATAGATCAAAATACATCCTCTTAACTAAAACCGACAGTTAAGTTGGTCTAAGTCCTAGTACCAATAAATTTATAACGTCGTATGAATACATTGAATTATACTAGGACGTGGCTCAGCACAAGTTTTTTGATAGATCGAAGTTAAGAATAATTAGTATAGCCTTAGTTATGGTACTTATCTTTGATAAAAAGAAACTATTTATGGCGACATTATAGGTTTAATATGATCTAATTAGTATGTCGAATACCATTCATTTTTACTCGTACCATACACTATGATACCCAGAGGTGATGACTGAAACTGTTGCTGCTTTACTCGTTGAGTTTTTTAAGCGGTAAAAAGTAAGTGTGTAAGAAGTTTATAGCTTACAATTAAAAGGATCCATAAACTTTTTAATCTCATTCCGTACGGCTTATATTCTGGGCATGAGACGCCTTATATAAGGTTAGCTATCTCTTTTGAGGTGTTGATTGAATCTATTGTGGGTAATTGAGTTTCCTTAAGGACAAGCACCATACCTTTTATAATTATCTTAAACACGACCACTATTAAAACCACGAACAAGATTCGCGGTTTTACATTCTGTTAACTTTTGAATATTGAGAATTTAAAAATTGCACTTTTCATTTTCTAAAAATTCATAGCATATTCTATTATATTTAAATTTTTTTGAAAAGTCTGATGCTAAAACATCATTCTTCATTTGTTGAAACATTTCTATTTTAAAAAGTAATTTTTAGATTTAGCGACACATGGTAATAGTTAGTGAAGACTAGAATACTAAATTTATTTTTAGCATATAGTGTAAAACCCAAGTAGAGTTGGATCTACCTGGGTTTTTGATCCTGTGGAAAGTTTGGCTAATTCCAACATGGATCGTCAACAAATAACTTTGTAATGAGGACATTCATAATGAGGGGTATTTTGCTAATTAAGAATTGCTTCTTGATTAGACTCGACCCAACTCATATCCTTTTGATAACGAACGATACTATTTTTATCGCCGGGATCCATTACTAAAAGGTATATCCATTCATTATCTAATAGGGATTTTAAATTTTTATTTTTATTTAAAATATTTTGTATTCTTTGCTTTGGTGCTTGTATTAAGACCGAAAGTCGCAAAGGCTGATGGTAGGCTTTTTCATCGGTTTCATTTACCGACTGCAGAGGAAGACCAATCTTAAGATCTCCTCCATTTCCTTGAACCACACCAAATTTACCTGTTATATTATGAGTGATTTTAGAGCCTCCTCCGTAGGTTTCATTATCGACGGATGAGAAATAATAATGATTATTAATCCATTGGGTAACGACCATAGGCCCTTGCATAATCTGTTCTAAAGCATCACCTGTTGTATCTAACTCCCAATTATAAGAATGGAGAAAGCAATTACTGTGTAAATCCATTGTTTTGGTAAGTGAACGAGGACCTACGATAAATCCCGCATTTTTTGCTAAACCCCATTCGGGACGTGTTTCAGACCAATTATTTGTTTTTTTATGTGCTGCTCTTACGCTATCCGTTCTTGATCCTAGCCGCTCTTGAGTGGCGGTTTGCTGAGCGCGTTGTAAATCGGTTTTTAAGCGATCTAGTTTTTCTTTGTGAGAGTTTGGAACTTCTGAATCGAATACTACGACTTCATCTGTGGTTGTGTTGTGCTCTGCTCCGATGAAAACAGTATCTGTTGGAATAGTTATTCCCTCTTTATTTTTTAATAGAATTCTAACTTCAGGAAGATTAGCCAATTTAGCTAGCATCCTTGCATTATGTCGGCCAGGGCTAGCTGCACAGGCACCACAATCCAGACTTGAACCAAACGGATTATTAGCTGAATGGCTACCGTGCCCAACAAAAAGAATTAGCGGTGAAAACTGTTCCCATCCCATAAGTGCAAAGGCGGACTTCACAATAGCTACTTTTTCTTCTATGGGGATCCCATTGTCCAAATCATATTTATTTTTAAGAGAGCTAATCTTAGGCTCACAACTCCCTTCGTGGGATAGTTTGTTGCCTTTATGAGTTCGGTATAGCTGTCCTGGAATCAGTGTGCGCGCAAGAATATACATTCCATAAAAAATACCTGCACCTTCTACATATCCAAAAGTTGAAGGAAGCATGTTTTTCATGCGTTTCAAAAAGTAACCGATGAACTTTTGAGTTTCCCATTGTTTTTTATAGACCGTCAATTCATCCTTTTTACCGACTTGAGCAGATTCTGATACCGAATATGCAGAATCCAAAATAGGAGGGCATGATTTTCTAATAATTTCATTGTTTAAAGGCTCGTAGTCCATGGCGATTCCAAAGAAACCAGCGTAACCAAAGGTTTCATAAGGGCCCTTGGATTCTATGTTTCTCCGCATTAGCTCCGACCGTGTGTCGATGCAGAATACCAGTTGAGCCTCTGGAAGGTCATCCACTTTTCTCTCTTTGGGTTTATTTTTTAGATTAGTCTCTAGTCTATTCTGCCAGCTTTTTTCCCAAGCTTTTAGCCATAAATAGGAAAGGTTTATCGATGGATTTCTAGTCTCTCCAGTAGACTTAATTAAAAGTATCTCACCATCTATATGGTTGGCCAGCCATAAACGAACTGCTAAGTAATCTGCAAGTGTGATTTTACAATTTTGATGCCAGATTGAATTTTCCTCGGCTCTATATTTTATATATCCAGTCCATCCAGGTAAAGCGGCTAAGTGATTTTGAACAATCATAAGACTCTCTTCTTCAGAATATTTTTCTAAAATTTCAAGCAAAACCTCTTCACTAGTTTTGGGAATTTCAGATATAGATCGTACACGAACTTGGTTATCGTACGGAATCAAATGTCTCCAAGCATCAAAAAAACCTTCGCTCTTATCAGGGAGTTCCCATTCTGCTAGGCCTTCATCAAGGAAAGCCATAAGCCATTTTAAGACCATCCGATCTAAGTCGCCATTCTTATTTCTAATCTGCTTGGGCCTGTGAGAAGACATTTCAGTAAGGCATTCTTCCGGAGATTGTGTTACATGATGCTCTGTTAGAAGCGTGATTAATTCTTCGTTATCTATTTCTCCTTGTTCCCAAGCTTCTCGAAATACCGATGCCTTGGGAAAGGATCTCCCCCCAAGTAAGTGTTCAGCATCTTCTGCAGCTTTTTTGAAGTGAGCCTCTTCATAACCCGATAATGGATTTGAAGTGACAAAAGAATACAATGGCCAGGTCTTACCCACCACTTTGGAAGCTGTTTCAATCGTATTTTGAAGCTGTTCTTTTGTCATTTGATTACTTTTTTATAAGTAAGGACTGTTTTGTGATGAGGCTGAGATAAGTTGAGAAGCTTAACGTAAAGCCATGGTATTTTTCTGTATACCCCCAATTTCATAATAAAAAAGCCGAATAGAAAGATGATCCCAAAAGTGATTTGTAACACGGTTAGAGAATGCGGAACTTGAATCATTGGCATTTCTATCATAATTGAGGTAACAGCATTAAACAACAAGGCATAAAGCCCTATTCCTGCTATAAACATTGTACTGGGCACAATTACCTTTTGTATTAATGTGAGTCTCTCTTGTTTAACAATATTGTAGGTGGCTTGTCCAACGGTAATGGCGACGATAAGCGTTAAAAATATACTGCTGTTGGTTAAATTGGTTTTTCCAGTAAGTAAGGTAAATAATCCAGCACCTAGGGCTCCAAAAATCAATACCACTCCAATTTGCAGCGCATTGATTTTAAGATCTAATGGCTTTCGAGGGGCATTATTTGAAATTTCTTCTCCAGAAGATAAAAATAGATAGGCTTTATAAAAGCCGTGTAAGATCAAGTGGACTACCGCAGCATTAAAAAAGCCAAGTCCACATTGCATAATCATAAATCCCATTTGGGCTATGGTAGAGCAAGCCAATTTCTGCTTTACATTTACTTGAAGTAATTTGGTGAACTGAGCTATGACTGCGGTCAGTCCTCCTACAATAAAAATAAGGGTTAAGGTGCCAGAGGTAATGACCACTGAAGAAAACAGAGCCAATAAAATTCCAGAACCATTCACAAAACCAGCATGCATCAAGGCCGAGGCAGGGGTTGGAGCAGTCATAGAAGAAAGCAGCCACCGGTGAAAGGGATAAATAGCAGACTGTATAATGGCAGCTGTAATAATAAGCAGTGCAGAAAGAAGAAGAAAATAAAAGGGAACCAACTCTAAATTATCAATAATGCCTGACAACGTAAAGTGATTGGTTAAGAATGCAAGCAAAAAAACCCCAATACTCAAAACTAATGTTCCTGTTAGAAAAAATTTTTGAGAAAATTTTTGGGCCTCTCTTGCCTCTCCCCAGTCTGAATTGACGCCTATTAATCTTGCCATAAAAACGCCCATAGCAAACCAGGATAGCAATAAAGCTAAAATATGGTTCGACATGACAAAAACCATCACAGATCCAGTAAACCCCAAGCTCAAAAGGGTGAAGCGTTTGTGATATTTGAAGCCTTTGAGGTAATTATTGGAATATGTATTAACAATGGCGCTAAAAAAAGTGACAGTTACCCAGATGAGAAGTGTAAAGCCATTGATTCTCAAGAGATCAGTCCAATCCCATTGAGGTGTTTTGATCTGGTAATAAATAAGTGCACCCATACTGGCTAGAAATAAAAGCCAAAGTAGAGGAACAGAAATTTTTGAAATAAGAGGACTTGAAAAGGGTTTAACGGGAGGTGTTAAAACTGATGATGATAACGTGTTTGAGGTGTTATTCAAAGCCATTTATTTTAAATATCAAGTTAAAAATGAGTGTGAAAGTGTGGCAAAAGCCTTTCCCTTTCTTTTGAGCTAATCGGCTACACTTAAATTTAAAATGCCGTTAATTTTTAAATTCTTTCCTTTGGTTTTTAGTTCAGCAATAAATTCTTCAGCAAGTCTTTTTTCTTCCTCTAATTCACTAATGCGATTTCTTAATGGCCATGGGTCATTATTATGATCTCTTTCCCAAAGTTGTAGACCTTCTATTTTACTGTAGTTGATCTTTTGGTTAATCAAAGCGGTGATAATGTCAGAGGCCTGTGAGGGTGTAAATTCACCATCAATCAACTGGATGTTTTGTACTTTAATTTCCTTTGAAATTGTGCTTTTTGTTTCCATAGGTTCTCAGATTATTTTAATAGTGTAAATATTATATTTTTTAAACATTTATTTTTATTTACATTTGCAATGGTTTATATAAAAATTATTAATGAAATATACGTTACATCAACTTCAGTTATTTTTGGAAATATCACAATGTAAGAGCATAACGAAGACAGCAGAGACTTTGCATTTATCCCAACCAGCAGTATCTATTCAACTAAAGAATTTACAGGATCAGTTTTCTATTCCTTTAACTGAAGTTGTTGGCAGGAAGTTATACGTCACTGAGTTTGGAATGGAAATCGCCCAAGCTGCTAAGAAAATCATCGAGGAAGTGGATGCCATAAATTATAAGTCTTTATCGTATGCAGGCAAGCTTTCAGGCAAGATTAAAATCTCTGTGGCTTCAACGGGCAAATATGTAATGCCTTATTTTTTATCGGATTTTATGAATAAGCATAAGGGGGTAGATTTGATCATGGACGTGACCAATAAAACCAAAGTACTAAGGAGTATGGAGAGTAATGAGGTAGATTTTGCCCTTGTATCCGTACTTCCTAAGAAACTAAAGGTAAACTCTGTAGAGCTAATGAAGAATCAGTTGTACTTTGTAGGAGGGAGTCAGCTCGAATTAGAACACGTTCCTACCCAAAAAGAATTGTTTACTAAGTTGCCACTCATCTTTCGAGAAGAAGGATCTGCTACACGAAATGCCATGGAGCAATTTACTTCTAAAAATAGTTATCAAATAAGAAAAAAAATAGAGCTTACTTCCAATGAAGCTGTTAAGCAGGCTGTTCAAGCTGGCTTGGGGTTTTCAATTATGCCGTTGATTGGGATTAAAAATGAACTCAAGCAAGAAGAGTTACAAATTATTCCTGTGAAAGGTTTACCAATTTCTACGACATGGCAAGTCATTTGGTTAAGCTCTAAGAACCTTTCTCCTGCCGCTACCGCTTATCTAGAGTATTTAAAAATAAATAAAGAGCGTATTATTGATTCTCATTTTTCATGGATTAAAGATTACGAATAATGAAAAGTTAATGTAAAAGTCTCGGTTTATTTTTAACCATTAAAAATAAAACTTAAAACCTAAATAATCATAAATTTAGGGGCTAGAATGGCATTTTCTAAATCATACGTTCAAAATGTCATCTCAAAAAGACCATACCAGTTTACTGATATACATTTCTGTGACTATTATGATCAGAGAAGAAGTTGAATGTATAAGCATTGAAATCTGCAGATTTGAGCTAGTCTGTTGGTATGTCATTTAATAGCGAAGCGCATGGCGCAGATAGATATGAATGGTCACAATTTTATAAAAAATCATAGATACAGATATTCTAATTCTAGAAATTCCCTGTTTGGGTTAGAGAACTATTTTCAATTGCTTCCAAAGTCCTAGAGCGCCTGTAAGTATAAGTGGTGATTTCAATGATAAGATTTATAGGTGTGTTATGATAAAGCAGGAGATGTGTAATTACGGAGAATGAAGATGGAGTAAAACATCTTGCATTGGGTAGGCTTCTTAAGCCCATATATAAAACTGAATCGGAAAACTTTGTTAAAGATATTCATAAGCAGCAAACCTAATAATGCTCATCAATTAAAAAATATCGATATTAGTTTTTATTCATAATTCAATTGTCCAACTCTTTTAGAGTGAGACAGCAATACAATAACAAAATGAAAATAGCCGTATTTAGCACAAAAACGTATGATCAAGATTATTTTGAAAAATATGCAGAAGACTACAACTATAAGATTTCATTTTTCGAAGCGGCTTTAAACAAGGATACTGCTAACCTTAGCATTGGGTTTGGAGCAGTTTGTATTTTTGTTAATGATATTGTCGACAAGGAAACCATAAAACGGCTATCTGAAAACGGCGTAAAACTTATTGCATTGCGCTGCGCTGGCTTTAATAATGTAGATGTGGAGGCAGCAAAAGAGAATGATATCAAAGTAGTTCGGGTGCCTGTCTACTCACCACCGGCCGTAGCTGAGCATGCTATGGCACTCATTTTAACCCTTAACCGTAAAACACATAAAGCTTACAACAGAGTGCGAGAAGGTAACTTTTCTTTAAAAAATCTTATTGGCTTTAACCTGTCTGGTAAAACGGTTGGCGTTATAGGAACCGGACAAATTGGGGCAGCCTTTTGTCAAGTTATTAAGGGCTTTGGATGTAAAGTTATCGCTTTTGATATTTCAAAATCTGATGAATTGATCGATTTAGGAGTAGAGTATCTACCGTTGGACGACGTATTTAAGCAGTCTGATGTTTTGTCTTTGCATTGCCCACTTAATACTCATACACATCACATGATCAATAAAAAGTCGATAGCCTTGATGAAAAACGGGATGATGATTATCAATACAAGTCGGGGAGCCCTCATTAATACTGTGGATGTTATTGAAGGACTTTCCGATAGGAAAATTGGGTATTTAGGTATTGATGTTTACGAACAAGAAGAAAACTTATTTTTTGAAGACTTGTCTGAAAGCATTATTCAAGATGATCTCATCTTACGATTGAATGGCTTCCCAAATGTTTTGATTACGTCGCACCAAGCGTATTTTACAAAAGAAGCTATGGAGCAAATCACGACAACAACTCTTGAAAACATAAAAGCTTTTGAAAACCACCTGAAATTAACCAATGAAATCAACTAGGGCTATATGTAAAGGAACAGAGTCTACACATAAAGTATTCACTCGATCTGATATAGCTTTTGTAACACAACCCTTTTCAATCTCAGTTAATGCTCTGAAGCTGGTTATTTTAAAATTCAATATAAAGTCTTATTTTTATAACTATATCCATAATTGTAATCACTTTCAAAATCAATTCTATGTCACTTAAAAGTTTAAATAAAAGACTTGATATTCAAACTGATAGAAAACTCAATACCGCCTATCTTCAGTTTGAAAAGCTCATAGAGGCGTTAAAAGATAAATCTCTACCAGACTCTATTGTGGATTCCATCAACGCAAGTATTGAAGGCTTAAATTCAATTTCCGACTCTGCAAAAGACTTAAGATCTCAGATAAAAGCCAAGCAATCCAATCTGATTAAGTTATTGGAAAAGGAGATTAAAATTGTACCTAAAAACCACTATCGCACTATGTGGTTGGGCCTTGGAATGACAGCTATTGGGATTCCAATGGGTGTTGCTTTTGGAGCGATTTTAGGCAATATGGCTTATTTGTCAATTGGTTTACCTATCGGATTAGGGGTTGGAGTTGCTATTGGCACATCCATGGATAAAAAGGCATTGAAAGAAGGACGGCAACTCAATATTGAAATTTAAGACTAGTCCTTTTTTTTCATATTTTTTGCCTTTGAATTTTTCAAGCGAGACGCATGCTAAAAGTGTGATAAAAAATGTAATTAATGCATATGCCGACATAAGATTACACTTATATTTGATCTCTTTAATTCCTATTATAGTTTGCAAAAATAGAGTGATGTTTTAGTAATCTTCAACTTTATTACTTTGTATCCATATATCGGGACTAGATCTTTAAATCTATGCAACAACTTACCAGTTGTCCTATTTGCGATTCCACCTCCACAGGTTCTTTTATTAAAACAACAGCACAGATGCATTCGGATAAGGAAGTATTCAACTTCGACCAATGTGCAAACTGTCAACTCGTTTACTTAAATCCCAGAGTTTCTTTAGAGCAACTTAAAAATTACTATACCTCTCATTATCTACCTTACAGAGGAGCAAAGGCATGGGGAAAGTATGAAAAATTGGTAGAAAACAGTCAACGAAAGTTAGATTCAAAACGGGTGAAGCGAGTCAAAGAGGCTCACAGCATATCTTCGGAATCTTTAGTCTTAGATATTGGCTGTGGTAAGCCAAGTTTTTTAATGGCTTGTCAAAAAGAGTTGAAATGTGATACCATGGGCATTGATTTTAGTGATGAAGGGTGGAAGGAGCAGTCAAATCATTTTGATGGAGTAGATTTACAAGTAGCAGAAATAAAAGACTTACACCCTAGTCTAAAGCCCGATGTCATCACCATGTGGCATTATTTAGAACATGATTACACTCCGCTTGAAAACCTGAGTTATCTCAAATCTATTTCGAAACCATCTACAAAACTCATCATTGAAATTCCCAATTTTGATTCTTCAAGTAGGCTAAAATATGGAGAAAATTGGGCAGGTTGGCATACACCCCGTCACATTTCATTGTTTTCACCGAACAATATCGAGTTATTACTTCAGAAGAGTGGTTGGAAAGTCACTAAGCTAATGGCTTATGGAACTATGGATCATTATGTGCTTTACTGGATGAGTAAAATGGAGCAAAAAGGAATCAAATGGGATAAAAATATGCAAGATGAGTTTTGGAAATTTGTGCTGGGGATGGTTCTATTTGTACCTAAAAAATTGAAAGAAAAAAAATCCTCTCTTGGAATTATGACAGTCATTGCAACTCCACAATAGGGCTTCATGAGAATTTAAGACTATGTCGTCGCCATAAATTGTCTTTTTTTCATTATTTTAGAATTATACAATTATTATGATTAAAGCTGGGACAATTATTTTTAATTTCATTCAATCAAAAAACTTGTGCTAAGTTACGTCGTAGTATAGTTTAATTTATTGACGCGACATCATAATCTAATTTGCTGTTAGTTTGGAGAACTGATTATTTTCACAGAGGTGTAAGTAGCTTTAAAAGATACACGTCGGTCAAATAAACCATAAACATCATGATTAATGAGACTTATTTCAAGCATTTTCCAACTTTAGAAAGTGATAGACTATTATTAAGAAAGTTAGAGTTGACAGATGCTTTAGAGGTACTATCAATACGTTCGGATGAAAGTGTCATGGCATATATGGATTCTGAAAGACAATCGACTGTAGAACAGTCTGAGCGATTTATTTCTATGAAGCTAAAAATGTATCAAGAAAATACTGGAATCTTTTGGGCCATTATTGAGAAATCAACTAATACATTTATAGGTGATTTTTCTTTTTTTAA
>Ga0306866_1000204_pt1 | contig 22281 bp, 25 predicted proteins | sample AntRauTorckE5432_FD_190450 | JGI IMG/M metagenome (GOLD analysis project Ga0306866, IMG submission 190450) | Saline lake microbial communities from Rauer Islands, Antarctica - Metagenome Torckler E5 #432 (v2) (version 2) | ecosystem: Environmental > Aquatic > Non-marine Saline and Alkaline >...
GGCAGGGTCACCTCCAAATCAATCGCTGGGAGATTGAAATGAAACTTGTAAAACACAAAACGAGTTTCTGGAGTAGCAGTTCAAAACACCCTTCTAGCTGACCCTGCTGACCCTGCTGACCCTGCTGACCCTGCTCTAAGTAATTGAATTATAAATATATGCTCTTACCCTAATACAACCTTTATACTACACTTTATTTTATCTATATTACACGCAAACACGCGTTACAGAACACACTATTTTATCTATATTATACAATATAAAAACAACTCAACAACATAGAAATATGAACCATATCAAAATCGGAAGTCTCATTATCCCCATAAAGGACGCTTTAGACGGAATTTATAGAGCTACGAAATTTAACCCTTCACCTAGACCATATAAAGAATTATCGAATTCTAACAGACTTAGTAAAATAGAAAGTCGATATAAAGTAGAATTAAGAGAACTACACAATTACAGAAATAGACGCCCTAACCCGAAACCTACTCGCAAACGGACTACATGGAGAGAAAGGAATTCGGATCAACATTCTAATTATAACAAAAACTATTATGAAAAGAACAAAACGACAATATTGAGAAAGAATAAAAACTATTATGAAAAGAATAAAACAACAATATCGATAAGGAAAAAAACTATATTATTGAGAAAGAACAGAACTAAGTATTTAACAAAAAAGTATTTAATAAAGAATAAATATTTAATAAAAAAGAAGAGAGTTGAACTAATTAGATTATTAAACATATTTATAGAAAACCATGTCAATTGGTATAAGCAAGTATGTAAACCAACTCATAATGAGAAACAATTGATGTATCATTACGCAAACAGAGAAGAGTTAAATAAAAAACAATTGATAAATTATCACAAGAACAAAGCTGTTTATAATGAGCAACGAAGATTAAAGAGGTTGGAAAAAGCAGGAACACCGAGAGTAAAACAAACTAAAAGCGAAAAGAAAAGAAAAAGAAAATTGTATTTAAAGGCTAATAAAGAACATATTAAGGTTAAATATAAAGAATGGATAGAACGAAACAGAGAACAAGTGAAAGAACGATTGAGAAAATATAGAGAACTGAATAGAGAGAAATTAAAAATAAAGCAGAAAGAAAGGGACGCAAATAAGAGGGTTAAGAAACACTACAATAAGGTGTTAAATCAACTATTATTAACAAAATCTATAATACAATAGGATTTATGCTATATAATTTTACATTTTCTCTCTATAATATTTAGGAATATAGGAACATGAAATGTATCACAATGGGAAACCTTAAAATACCGATCCGTGACGCTTTAGATGGAGTTAAAAGGGATATTCAATTTAATCCCTCACCAGGACAATATAAAGAACTGGACAATGCTGAGAGATTACATAAACTTAAATTAAAACAAGACTTTGAATTAACAAAAAACCGTGTTAGAAATTATCAGGACAAGAGCCGAGAATATGGTAAGAATTGGAGAGAACAAAATAATGATATACATTTAAAAAAGTGTAGATTATATTATAAAAAGAATAAGGAAGTGATTAATGAGAAAAATAAACTACGAGTTAAGACGGACAGAGATAAGGAAATGAATAGACTGTGGAAAGAGAGAAACAGAGAGAAAATTAAATTAACTAATAAACTCAATCACCAAAAGAAGAAGTTAAAAAGATATTATATTAAAGTATTACATGAACTATTATCAAGAACACCAAGAACACCTTAAAGATTATAGTAGAAATTATAAACGGAAACATTTAGATATAACCAGACAGAAAAATAAGATTTATAAAGAGGCTCATAAAGACCGATTGAAAATACAAAATGGGATTAAAATAGTGTGTGTGTGTGGTAGATTGGTATTGAAGCGTGGCTTAAAACGCCATTTGAATAGTGATATTCATAAAAGAAAATTGATTGGTATTTAAGCACAGAGTATAATGATATAAATATATAGATATATATATAATATATGCCAAAAATAGAAACAATTATAGTAAAAAAAATATTAACAGATGATGAAACAAAAAAGTTAGAAGGGACAATATTACCAAAAGGATATTATAAAAAAATTTGTAATAAAGATATTGATATAAAAGATGAGGATGGAAATTATATATTAAGATTTCGTAAAAATGTTATACCATTAAAAAATATACTTAAATGTTATGATTCTATTATAAAACATGCTAGGATAAAAACCACAACCACAAGGGGTATGGCTGGAGGCATTAGAGATAAATTAAAAGCTTCAACTATATTGAATAACAACAAAATAGCATCTAATATAATTGGTTATTTCGATACATTATCAGTTCGTCAAAAATGGATTTTTAGGGACGCTGGTATGTATAAAGAAAAACCAATATGTAGACAAACGCGTTTTACTATGCAAAACCCTTTAAAATGGAAAAAAATAATACCATTAATAAAGGATATAGATAAACAATATAAGAAATTATTCCCGATTCATCATACTATCCAATATGAAGCAAATCAGAGTACAAAATTCAAAATAGATAATACAGCGTTTTCCACAATAACAACAAACCTCAATTTACAAACTGCTTGTCATTATGATAAAGGTGATTTTAATAAAGGTTTTGGGAATTTAATAGTAATTGAAAAGGGAGATTATAAAGGTGGTTATACAGGATTTCCACAATACGGAATAGGAGTTGATGTAAGAACAGGTGATTTTCTAGGTATGGATGTTCATTTATTACATGGGAATGAACCAATAGAATTAATAACAGACGGTGCAGAAAGGTTATCGTTAGTATCATATCTAAGACAGGGCATTTATGATAAATGCAAAGATGCTATTATGTTTGACAAAACTTTTTATGATGAGGTTTCAAAGAAAGCAAAAAAAAATAGAGATAAAAAAAACAAAAAAATATAATATATAATATAAATTATACATGCAGGAAGAATATGTTATATGTATCCCGTCTTATAAGAGAGAAAATATATGTAATGAAAAAACACTTACAACATTAAAAAATAATAAAATAAGTAAAGATAGGGTATACATTTTTGTAGCAAATAAAGAAGAAAAAGATATATATAAATCTACACTGGATAAAAATAAATATAATAAAATTATAGTTGGTTGCTTAGGCATTGTTCAACAGAGAGAATTCATCGAAAAATATTTTAAGAAAGGTAAATATATAGTATCAATGGATGATGATATTGAAAGCATTGATTTATCATTAAGTGATAAGTTTAAGAACAAATCTTTGAATTACTTTATAAAACACGCATTTAAGATAATAAAGAAAGAAGGAGCATATATATGGGGTGTTTATCCTGTATTCAATCCATTTTTTAGAGAACCCAGGAAAGAAATAACGACAACCCTTAATTTCATTGTTGGTGTTTTCTATGGGTTTATAAATAGACCAAATAACTCACAATTGTCAATAAATATAACGCTAAAATACGGTGGTCAAAAGGATGATGTAGAGAAGACAATAAAATATTTTATCCTGGATGGTAAGGTAATAAGATTCAATAAAATAGGGTTTGAAACTAAATATTATGGTTCTGAAGGTGGATTAGGGACATTTGAAGAGAGATTAAAACCCATGGAAAAATCAGCAAAAGCATTGAAAAAAATATATCCAGAGTTTGGAGATATATTTGTTAGAAAAAATGGTATGTATGAATTTAAACTAAAGAAATTGGAACATGTTCCCGCCATTTGAATAGTGATATTCATAAAAGAAAATTGATTGAGTAAAAACGATTTAAAGATAATCACGTAATATAACTATAATAGAATGAAAATGGATTGGTATTTAAGCACAGAGTATAATGATATTATGTCTATGAGTTATGGGATTAACAAACGTGTCAATGAATTCTACGAGAATATGAGAGAACGTGATATTGAGGTTGAACAAGTCCAACATGAAAAGGAAATGAACTATTTTTGGACGGTTAAAGTGATAACTGAAAGCGAATGGGTTAAAAATGATATATATCCAGTTGAAAACTCAGAAGAATTTTATAATGTAAGTGTGGATTTAATTCAATTGATTGTAATGATTGATGGAAAAATCTTGTTTGGATTTACGAATAAAAACGAATTATGGAATTCTAATAATGATTTTGAAAATTATATTGAAATCTTTAAATTTAAGAAAGTGGATTTGTAGAAATACAGCCGAATTAAAAATTGATACAAACTTAAATATATATGTATAATATAAATATATATTCAAGATGACAACAACAACGACGAATGGTGTGAAAACATTTAAAAATGAAAAATACAAAATAGATTATCAATACCCAGAAGGGATTAAAACCGATCATGAACAATATAGTGAGAAATTAGATGATGTTATCCAACAATGGAAAGAACACGGGGTGGAAAGATATACAGGCGAATTATCAGAGTTGAAAACGGGTATGAAAGTTTGTTATATTACAATTGATAAAAAGGTTAGATTGGGTGGGTATTTGAGATCTAACAATAAAGAGACTAAATATTTTACACTATTTAATGGTAAAAACAGAGTGAGTTGGTCAGTTCAATATATTAATGTGACAGGAAAATCACCGATTGGAGTTTATTTATACACAGATGCGTTTGAAAAGTGGGAAGAACTTCAAGCGAAAAAGCAAGCCGAAGCGGAGAGAAAAGAAGGGATTAGAAACGGAACTATTAAAAGAACACGTAGAAGTAAAAATACCCCTGAATTATTAAACGCTTATGACGCGGTAATCAATTACTTTTATTATGAGCGTGGATACAAGAAAAGTCGGGATAATGTTCATAGATTTATTACAGACGAACTTAAAGAAATGGAAGATGAAGGCTCATTACAGGCTTTCTTAAAAAAGATTACCATGACTGACTTAATATTTAATAAAGTGCCACGGAAAGAAGTGGAAGACTTCATTAATAAACAGGCAATCCATCAACTGACAAAGAAAACAGAGGTAGCACCTGATAAGGCAGATGGAGAGAAAGAGAAAGTATTGGAAAATAATACCAACCAACATAAAGACGATATTAAAATAGGGGATGTTGTTAGGTTAGCGATAGAAAAGGATAAACATAATATTGAGGAGAGTGCGATTAAATGGACTGAAGAATTATTTACAGTGTTTAGAATACAAAGACCAAAGAAGAACCCAAGTAATCCAATTTTATATGCAATTAAATCAAAGGCTGACGGAGAGAAACTGAAGGGGTTATTCAAGCGTCCGGAATTACAAGTGATTAAAGGGGGAGATGTTGAAAATGCCGATAAATTGACTGTTAAATATGTTGTGGAAAAATTGATTAAAGCGAAGCGTAATAAGGGTATCCTGAGTTTTCTAGTAAAATGGAAAGGTTATCCAGTGGCTGAGGCTACCTGGAAAACTGCGAGAGAATTGAGAGAAGAAGGATTTCAAGAAGAGGTTAATGAAGCTTTGAAAAGATTATTAAGATTAAAAGAAAAACCTGAACTTAAATAAATTTAGTAAATATTTTATGGAAAGAATAGATGCGATAAGACCCATCTTAGAGAAATATAATATTTTTCTTGATAAAAATGACGCAAATAAAAATTGAAGTAATCAAATGCCCATAAATAAGTGGTATCTTAAACTAAATTTAGAACTTGTTAAACATTTCATTATGGCTAATAATCACTCGGTTAATTGTGGAATTCTTATGACAGTGGTGATGAATAAAAATTATATTGAATATGCATTTAGTGAAATCAGTCGTAAGATTGATTACAAAGGTGCAAATGAGTCATTGATTAACATATTCTGGACTGAACTTAATAATAAAGTGACAAGGATTTTCACTTTATTATTCGATAATGATTATGATATTGTAGACGCAATTTGGGATGAGGCTATAGAACTAATTGAAAACAACAGGTATCCATTTTCAGCTGAATATATTGACGAAGAAGAATCAGACGAAGAAGCAGCAGAAGAAGCAGACAAATTCGAATATTTAACTAATTGTCCCAACTAAAAATTGATTGAGTTAAAACAACTTAAAGAAATCTACTCAATATACATTATAACGGAAAGATGACACATTATATTCTTGATACCGATGATTTACAAGACCTAATTGGATTTATTGCCAGAAACGAATACTACAAGAATTTCATCAAGACCATTTTAAACGATGGTAATTATAACCATCCAAAACAAGTTCGTTTTATGCGTAATTTGTTGCGAATAACAATTGAAAATTTGGAAAAAGCAGAAGATGTATATGAAGCACAATGTTATAACCCATTAGAAAGTGAAATTCATAAATATCTTCACGACCCTTGTCGTCTACAATCAATTATAGATTATGAAAAAATGTTTATGGAATGTGATGATAAAATTGACTTCCTATTAAACCGATTAATGGATAAAGTGAGCGACCGTGATGTGTATGATACAATTGTTGTTCCAGAATAAAATGTAATAGAAGTAGTTTAGAAATCAATATATATTTTTATATTGAGTTCTTTTTTCAAATACTTATTTACAACCCCGCCGAAATAAAAATTGAAGTAATCAATTCATCATAAATCAGTGATATCTCAAAACTTTAGAACTTCTAATTTAGAAAGTTCAAAATACTCATTTGCGTGAAAACAACTTAAATAAACATTCGTATATATAGTATATAATGATGAATAACAAGTCAATCCAGATTTCTCCGCAACCGTCAAAACTCCAAACTTATCAATATAGCGAGACAGTTGACAAGGAACTACTCGTTGATTTAATCGCGTCCGGTGCTATTGAGGCGGATTTCAAGGACAGAGGACTTCCTGTTGAACAACTGAAACAAATCCAAACCCAATTACAATCAATTAAATCATCACTGAAGTCTAATAAAATGCCAGTGAGATATGAATTCACACAAAAGCACTCATACGGGCGGATTTATCCTAGAAAAGGACTATCGTATTGTTCTATGAGCAAACGACTACGACACACACTCGCACAATCGCATTACGTTGACTTTGATATTGAAAACGCCCATCCTCATATTCTATTCCAAATATGCGAGGCGAACAACATCAGCACTCCAACGCTTCAAGATTATGTTGCGAATCGTGAATCAAGATTACAAGAGTTGATGAATTATTATGAATGTTCCCGCAAGAAAGCAAAAGAGTTCTTCTTAATTGCGATTTATGGTGGTGGATTTAATACATGGAAAGATGACGACGAACACCCAATTAAATCCCCTGATAAAAAACAAATGAAATTTATGACTGAATTCCAAAATGACGTCAAGAAAATAATGACTGTTGTAGCGAACGCTAATCCTGACCTTGTTGAAAAATGTAAAGATAAATGTAATCCCAAAGCATCCGCATTATCCATATATGCCCAGGAAAAAGAACGCTTCATTCTAGAACATATGTTTGATTATTTTGTGAAGAATAAAATGATTGTGAAATCACGAGCAAAACTGAAGGATTATGACTGCGTCTTGTGTTTTGATGGAATTATGACGCCTATCCAAAACCTACCTACTGATAAGTCATTGGATATGATTTGTACAGAACTTGGTTCCTATATCCAACACAATACTGGGTTTAAATTGGGATTTGATACGAAATCAATGGACTGCCCATACGATACAAGCACACAACAAGAAGTTGAAATTGATGATGGGGTTGTTATTGATATGGATAAAGACCGCCCATTTTATATTAAAGATTGCGAACTGATGTTCTTGAACGCTATTAATCATAATTACTATTTGCGGAAAAAGAAATACTTGGAATTTGCGTCCTTACAATTGGCGCAAGTTGCGGACTCGTTTGCGTATGTTTTGGACGGAGAGGTTATATTTAATTCTGCCGAGAAATTGAGTTCTACATTTAAACCTATTTGGAGCGGGGAGTTTGATGAAAATGATCATAAAATCCCGTTTATGAACAAGTGGTTAAGTTGTGAGTTTAAACGTTTCCATCATAAACCAGAATTTTATCCATTGCGGATTGATGAAAGTCCTCCCGACCACATATATAATCTTTTCCAAGGATATAATCCAGTCATTAAAAGAAACAATCCCTTCGTGTCTCCAGGACAAAAAAAGAAACAAATGGAAATCCTCGGCGATTTCTTGGAGTTGGTCGGCGCTCAATGCCAATGTGACCCGGTAATGCGGGACTTCTTTCTAAAATGGTTTGCGACTACGGTTCAAACGCCCAGAGAGAAAATCCCTATTGCGTTTGTGTTTGTAGGTAACCAAGGGACGGGAGTTTCTACAATGATGCGACTGTTAGATTGTATTTTCAGACGACAACAATTTATTGACAGTGCGAGTGTGGATGATTTCTTTGGAAATCACGCTGAGGGTTTTGTTGGGAAACTCCATATAAATATGAATGAGATTTCATTGGAGAAAACATATAAATACTGTGAAGCGATTAAAAGCGTCATTACGGAAGATAAAATTCGTGTAAATCCTAAGAATATTAGACCTTATGATGTGAATAATTTTGCGAGAAACACATTTACAACTAACAATCTAGACGGAATACCCATTGACGTGAAAACGGGTGATAGGCGATTTGTTGCGTTCCAACGGTCTTCCATTTTACATGATAAATGGAAAACGGATATGTGGAAGAAGTTGCGAGCATTGCGTGATAATGATGACTTCGTGAATGCCCTATTTTGGTATTTAATGGAGTTGGACATTGAAGGGATTGATTGGGAACGTGACCGCCCGATTACAGAAGTGTATGGTGAGATGGTAGAAGTCAATGCCCCTCCTATTGCGTTGTTTATGGAGTGGTTTATCACGGAACAGAAATTCGTTGGATTGGATGAGACGCCCGGACGGTGTTTGTTGGAGGTTGATGAGGAAGAAGAATGGGGACAAAGTGAGGTTGTTGAAGTGTGTTATAAGGATCATCCATTATATAAAGAAAGTGTCAGGTTTAATCCAACACGACTCTATAAATCATTCAAGAAATGGGCTGAAACTTTCAATATGTTTAATAAAGGAATTCCATCATCCGCTAAATTCGTGAAATTATTGAGTGTATTTGAAAATATCCAGAAAAATAAAACAAACGGAAAACGTAACTACACGTTTGTAGCGAAAACAGTAATGACAGAAATGGAAACGCGAAAGTGGATTATGAAAGATGATTGATTGTGCGGAGGGTCGGCTTGAAGGGTCGGCAGGGTCGGCTTGAGATTTGAAGGGTCGGAGATGGACAACGAGGTGACCCTGCGTCTTTATGGTAAGGAATGCTTTAAAATATATTTATTGATTGATTTTTTATGCTCACAAGGGTCGGCAGGGTCGGCAAGGAGGGTGATTTAAACTGACACTCTGGAAACTCGTTTTGTGTTTTACATGTTTCATTTCAAAACCCCAGCAATTGATTTCTAGGTGACCCTGCCGACCCTTGTGAGCATAAAATAAACAGAGAATTGGTTAAGTGAGACGGTCTCACTCCATAAAGACAAGGGTCACCTAGACATTCCGGAGGTGACCCTTTCAACCCCCTTGCCGACCCTGCCGACCCTCCAACCCGACCCTGCCGACCCTCCGCTCAAAATAACCATTGAGAGAAAACAGCTTAAACAAAAACTACAATATATATATATATCATAAACAAATGGAATTACCATACACAACTACATATTATCGTGAAAACGCAATACATTTGTGTTATCAGCGAAAGAAGGGATACTGTAAGAAGAAATACGGATTTACAACAGACGCTCACTGCGTGGAATTTATGGAAAATCGCAAACTATATAAAATGATTATGAAAAATATAGATGTTCTTAATCCCGAAATCGTCCAGTTTATTCTGGAAAATCAAATTAGAAATTAAAATTGATTGGCAAAACAATATAAAGACATATTCTTAAATACAATCAAGAAGAAAATGACCGATGTAATTAACTACACCAATGTAATTATCAATAATGAATTAATAAAAGTCTTAGATGAATGTAGGGGGAATGTTGATATGAGTATATTTGATGTTAAAAGAAGTGATGTAATATTACAATTACAAACTCAGCAAGAATTGAGAAACTTGTTTGATAAAGCAACCAATGATAAGCGAATAACACTCACCCGAGGAAAGAGGCTGAATAAACCAGACTATTTTGCGTTGATGATTGCTATAATTACAGACAATATTACTATAATCAGAGGTTGGGAGAATGTATTGAACCGGATAAATTACAACAATAATTGCGAATATGACGACACAGAACAGGAAATATTGAATACGATTAAACGTTGTTGTTGTAGCAAACAAATATCATTTTCATTTTCACTTGTATTGAGAGATACAAAGGAAGATGGGAAAAAAGTGATTTGTGGAAGTGAATGTATATTGAAAAATTTAATTACAAATGATGAAAAGAAACGATTTAAAAAATATGTAAGAGATATAAAGAAAGATAGAAAGGAATTAATGGAAAACTTCAGGAAATGCGAACAATGTGAGACATATTCTATTGAAAAAACAGAACCGAGGTGGAAAAAACAGTGTAAAACGTGTTATTTTGAAAATAAAAACAAATTAAGGGGTCAATGCTTCTTAAAAGCCCCTAAATTAAAGGGTCAATGCTTCTTAAAAGCCCCTAAATAAAAAAGCCAATTACCAACAACGCCAAATTAAATATTTTAATAAGTTATAATATTAAAATACTTATGTAATGATACTATAAATGAACCCAATAGAACGCCAACTTAAAACCATAAAACGGGAATTGAATTACGAACTGAGAAAAGGTGAAGAAAGGGACGAACTGTTTAGGCGATTAGTCCAGACATTTCATAAAAAGAGGTTTGATAATATCAAACTAGAAAATGGGAACATTACCCTGCGAATGAGGTTAAAACCCCATATTACATTTACTATAAATGTAGAAAATATCAGGAGAGAAGAGGTTATTTGTTATATCAATATGTTTTTGAAACCCGTGGATATGATACCATTGAACCATGTAGGAGCAATTAAAGTAAATAATTATGACGTAGAGACAACAGACGACGATAGTTCATCAGTAGGCGGGTTTAGCGACGAATGATTAAATAACTCATCAACAGGCTTAGAAGTCCTTTTTTCTGTATCCACATCAAACCAAAAGACACCCATTTTATTCAAGTCAGGATTATCACCGAATTTTTCCAGTAGTTCTTCACGAGCGGATTTTATGAGGTTCATCGATACGTCTATTTTCGGTTGTTGTAAATCTTCCATTATATATATTTAGAGAGAAATAAGTTTTAAAGTCTAAATTTAATTATATAGTAATAATATAATGCCCAGAAAGAAAACCGCGAAAGTGATAACCGAGAATATTAAAATTGAAAAGGAAGAAATCCCGGATGTGGATGAGAGTATGCCTGACGAGGAATATGATATTGAGGAAGAGCAAAATGAAACCGAAGAACCTAAAGAAGAGGAAGAAGAAGATTTAACAAATAAGATTTTAGAAAAATCTCAGGCAAAAGGGGCAAAAGGGAAAAGTCCCATTATTGAAAAACCGAAGCCAAAGACCAAGGCTAAGGCAGTTAAAAAGCAACCCAAGAAAAAAGCACTAGCAATATCTAGCGTTGACGAGGAAGACGATTTAGAAGAAGCGGAGGAAATTGTCAAACCGAAGCCAAAACCGAAGCCAAAACCGAAACGGAAAGCACCAAAAAAGGTTGTCAAGAAGGATTTAGAACCCGAACCGTATAATAGCAAACCATCCAACAAATTCAATTTGAATATTGACAATATTTGGTAACATGAACCTAAAAAGAGATTATTAAAATATCAATCCATATTATAATTATGAAAACATATGGAACTATAATGGCATTCACGCCTACAATCAACAACGTTCAATTAGGGAATGTTGTGGATCAAGAATTTAACCAAGTATATAAAACTATCCATTCATTCAAAGTCCAAGAACCTAAGACATTAGAACCCAGGGCAACACCCCAACCATTGAAAACACAAACCCAATCAGAGAAGAATGAAGAACTACGAGACTTAATGGATTTATACTATAAAGTAAAGATTAATGAATATACCGCCCAGGGAGCAATACAACCGGCATTTAAACCAAGTCCATATAGTAATGAGTTTAATTTTATTCATTCCACAAGTTTAGATACAAAAAGAGCAAAATTATTGGCAGTGGAAGAATGGAAGAGCAGAACAGGGCGTGAATTCAAACCGAAAGCAAGAATGAAAACAGAAACACCAACGGGGGCAATTCAACAAGCCCAGCAACAAATGACAACACAGACGGTATCAGCCAGCACAACCAAACGGAGAGAACAACCTCAAAGCCCAGGACGACCATCCACCAAACGAACAGCAGCAACCCCGAGCCTAGTATCATCACAATCTATTGGGACAAATCCACAACAGGTTCCTGTGCAAGCAATAGACCGAGCATTTAAAGGAACCACTGCGACACCGGAGAAACAGAAGATAATCAACCAAGCCATGAAGAAAGAACCACAAGATCCATTAGTCCGCCGACGATCATGGCTACGAAAATCAACTAAAAAGGACGATTTATAATATAATTGTAATTTACAATGAGCGACTATGTAGCGAGAGAACTCAATTATTACAAAATACAAATAGCAAAAGAGAAAGGAAGAAATCAAGGCATAGACCCACTCAATAGGTTTCCATTACGTCTCTCTAATATTCCAACAGATTTTGATGAAGATGAGGGACAAGAAACGGAGAGAAACGACCCACGAGAACAGTTTCAAGAGTTTGGAGTGTTTTCTATTGGCGTAGACGTACCATTTAGGTCAGGGGATGCGGACGCAATTGCAAGAGCGTATAAAGACGAGAATGGAGCATTCAGTTATTATTTTTTACCTTTGTATTTGCTTGAAGAAAGTTATAAAAACGAAGGCGAGAGAAGCCCGTTTATCGGAGAGAAGGGAATGTATAATTTAGAATTTGAAAGTAAGGATTTAGTATATTACAGTGATTATAAAGGAGGGCATCATATAGCATTAAAAGGTACATCCGACCCAATAGATTTTTATAGTAACGCATTTATATTATTCAGAGGAGGAGACACTGGGGCGATTATGGGAGACGCACAAAACGACTGGTTAGATATAATAACTCGGTATCCAAATCGTAAATTTAATATTTACGGACATTCATTAGGAGGTAGTAGAGCCAGTATATTGTTAGACCAATTTCCAGACAAGATAGAGAGAGCAATTGTATTCAATATGGGAAAAAGCCCGTTAGGAATGGTAGGATGGAGACCAACACAAAAGCAGAAGAATTTATTACATTATAGAATGATAGGCGACCCTATAAGCCAAGGGATAGAAGTCCAAGAAGATTACAACACGAAATTATTGGCTATGCGAGGCAGAGGAGCAATTGGACTAGCCGAGAAAATCAAGCGTTACCATGGACTTAGGAGTTTCTTTGATTGGAATGCAACGTTTGGATTAGATAAGGAAGCAAAGTATATATTGAATGATTTTGGAAAACGAATTGAAACGAGAAATCCAAACTATAACCGTTTTTTTGAGTTTAAAGGAGCAATGGGCAACCAAAGAAATCAACCACAACAAACATTAAAAGCCTTACAAAAACGAAGGAGTGGAATCCGTGGATACAACTTCCGCGAGGTTTCAGAAGGTTTAAGAAACGTGGAGCAATTTGATGAATTACGAACCAAACCACGAGAGGACTTGTTACTTACAGCGAGATATAAAGGAATACCAAATGCCGATAAACGAAGCACTGACGAATTACGAAATATGTTATATCAAATGAAGGCTTGATAATACATTAAAAACACTGTTTATATATCTAGATTTAATATATATTAACTATGGATAAAAAATGGGTTAAGAAAATAGAGAAAAATATACCGTCACACATGCCGAATCCAAATCCAGCCTTTAGGTTGAATGTCTTTGCACCATCATATAGTGGGAAATCTTTTGCTATTAATGATTTATTGACAAATCCAAAATATGGATATAGCAAAGTCTTTAAGCCCGACCAGATATTTATAATGAGTCCAACATATGAAACAGATGAGAGTTATAAGGATTTAAAGAAAGTAATGGAAGGACATGAGCAAAACGTTGTAGACCATTATGACGAAGATTTTATTTTAGCAATATTGGATTTCCAGAAGAAGAAAAAGAGAGAAAAGAAAGCCCGACCCGTCCTACTATTGGTCGACGATCTAATTACTACCATTAACCAAAAACGTCAAAACGAAATGGTTAATATTTATATCAGAGCAAGGCATCAATATGTTTCTTGTATTTTAACTTCACAAAAATATAAATTAGTGAATTCACCAATACGGGTCAATGCGTGTAGCAATATCTATTTTAGCAATAGAATGAACCGTAAAGAATTAAATGACATTAGCGAGGAATGCCCGGACAATTTCTTTTATGAATTGGCGAAAGACCTCCGTCGTAATAATCATTTTGACTATGATTTTATTTTTATGAATTTAAAGAAACCATTTAGTCAAAGATATTATAGAAATTGGGATAAGTGTTTTAAAATAGATAATAACTATTTAGAAGATTAAAAAATAAAAAATATATTATTAGTCTACTGTATAATGATAGCAACAGGATTTCAATCAAAAGGTCTCCCACAAGAAGTTCCCATTCAACTTCAATCAAAACTCCGGTCAAATGACGTTGTAGTCTCGCGACAAAGACGCACAATACGTCCAAACGGTTCAGGTGATAACCTTAACGGAGGGGCTGTATTGGATTTCAATATCGCTTCTTCGCAAGAATGGTTGGACGCTGGATCCGCAATCCTCCACGCAAAACTGACAATAGGTCGGGTAAGTGATGGTGGCACTGATTTCCTCAATCCATTCCCAAAGGCGGGCTGGCGTTCTCTCTGTCAAGGCTACACTCTTCAATGCAAAGGACAAAGTTTAGAGACTAGTCTGGATACCGGTAACCTTCATAGTTGGAATGCTCTGCGTAGTCGGTTGTATGAGAGTTCCGATCGTCTTCGCACATCCGGACAATTGGGTTCGGGAATGTATCAATCCATTACCACTACAGGCGCACAATCAGGCGTATATTTAACCGACCGCACAGGTGATACCGCAGGTGACAGTGTTTTCGAAATCGCCGTTCCTCTGAAAGAAATAGTTAATTTCTTCAATTTAGACCGTTCTTATATTCCAATAATGGCTATTCCTCTATTGCTACGCATGACCCTCGCACAAATCGGGGATTGTTTCGTATCACCAAAAGGGGAAGCTCTACCCGCAAACTATAAATTAGACAATGTTTATTTAGCAGCAGATTTCCTTCAAATGGACGCGTCAGTTGATGACAGTTTCCGCCGTATGGTCATGGATCAGTCCGTATCCTTTATGTATCCATCCGTATTTATCACCAACGAAACCCAAGACGGAACCAACATTAACCTGAAAACTAACTTAAACGCTTCCAACTTGGACGCAGTATTTTGTTATTTAACTGAAAAACCAGCATCAACAAGTTCTCTCTATCCAACAGCGACAACTCAGGTATGGAATCAAGCAACAATGGCAGGGGCTACTTATCAATTCTATATTGATAGTCGTAATGTATTTAGCGAACCTATTACAACCGCAAGTGAAGCATTCCATGAATTACAAAAGGCAACCCTCAATGATAACGAACAATATCTAGAAGGCTCCCCAGTAATCAGTGCTACCGGTTTCTTGAATGGTATCGTAGATGGTGATGTCGCCTTACCCGCTCGATATTCGGATTACCGTAACTCAGTATTGGCAGTCAATCTCTCCCGTGTATTGAACCTGAACTCAATCTCAGGTGTTAATGTAAGTCTTACAGGTGGTCGTTTGATGATGGAAATTTTGGGTCTCCCAGCAGGTAACAACCGTCAGTGTATTATGTTTTTCAAACATACGCGCCAGCTTGTAGTGTCAGCAGATTTCATTCAAGTAATAACTTAAATTCTTACCGAAATCTCTTTATATCCCCGTTAAAATACATATTTATTATCTCTTACTAAATATATATAATGTCTTCTCCATCTCAACCCCAGCAAGTAATTCTGAATTCCAAATTCAAAGATCCAAGTGATGAAATTCATGACGTCACTTATAATTTCACTACCCCAATCCATAACGCGATAGGGGCGCGTATTACAGCATTTTCAACTATCTATTTAGCAAAATTAATCCAACCAGGTCAAGCAAGATTAAAATTTGCAATTAGGACTAACACAGAAACGTTTGAATATGATATTGATATCACGCCGTTAAGCAATGTATATTACCATACACAAAAGGATTTGTTTGATAAATTGAATGTATATTTTGCGAATGTTATTTTCACCAGCACAGACACAACCAGCCAATATAGAACAACCCTAACGCCTATTTTTAGTTTTGACCATGAAAGATTACAAACTAATATGATGATTATAAATCAAAACGCACAAATATTAATCACAAGTGATAACAGCACATTTTGGTTTAAGTTAGGGTATCCTAACGGTGAATATCCATTATCTTTCTCTAATAACAGCCCAAACCCTCCAAGTGTAATTCCGTTGAATGAATTGTATATTCAGATTGACGGGCTACTTAATGAAACCGCGACGGTAAATACTCCATACAACAACAACCCAGCAAACAACCCAACCACTGCCGAAATCATTACATTCAATCAAATCAGTTTAGGCGACATCTTTTTATACAGAGGCAATACAATCCCAGAATATCCACTTAAACCTGGAGCATATATTAATAGTCTTAACATCAGGCTATTGAATTCAATAGGACAACCAGCAACACTAGAGAGTGATTATCGGCTCGTTATTGATTTAATCTATTAAACTTAAAACATATTTAAATCGATAAAAACAATTATTTTAATATCCGTTCATAATATATATAATGTCCTCTAATATGTGGAATAATCTACCATATGATAATAATCTCAATATATTAGATGTTAACGCACGAATAGGAACGCATAACGGTGATGGTGATTACACGCTGTCATTTGTTAAACCAACTAAAACACTAAATTTAAACGACGAGCAGGGGGTCAAATCAAGTGTTGTTATAGATATTGATAGTGGTGCAGGAACATTCCTTCCTTTAACTGGTGGAAGAATAACTGGAGACCTAAAAGTAGATGAAGAGTTAAGTATTGGAGATATGACTATTAAAGATGAATATGCAAATGGGGGTGATAATCTTGTTAATATTAAATGTCCGCGTCCTGTATGTGATATTTACACTGGAGGTTCAAAAGTTTTAACATTGAATACTGGAACATCAATATTTACAAGTGATATAAACCTTGGAAATAAAAGAATATATACATCACTAGCACCAAATTTTAATAGTGATTTAACAAATTTACTATATGTTAATAACCGTGTAAATACACGACTTGCATTGACAGGAGGAACTATGACTGGTGGGATTGCCATGGATAATAATAGAATTACAGGATTATTAACAGGACAAAATGATAATGAAGCAACAACGAAAAAATATGTAGATGATGCGATAACAACAGAAGGAGAGAAATATCTTCCTTTAACAGGCGGAACTTTAAGTGGTCCAACACAGATATTATCAAGTAATCAGGCAACATATGGATTTAGTCAAAAAAATAATGATGTTGAATTAACAACTTATATTAATACGACACAAGGTGCATATATTGGAACACGGTCTAATGATGATTTATTAATTTTCACTAATGGCAGACCAAGCACTGAGACTAATTGTAAATTTTTAAAAGATAAAACAACCACTTTTGAAAATAATAGAGTTATAAATGTAGGAACGCCAACAGAAGATAATGACGCAACAAATAAAAAATATGTAGATGATGCAATTAGCGGTGAATTATTACAATCATTTAAAACTTATAATATCACTGGAAAACAATTTAATAATTATGGACAATGGGGAGGGATATCATTACAACCTGAAGCGTTTTACACGAAACCTACTAGAATGTATATACCAATAACCCCTTTAGTTAGCACAGAAATAATTAATGATAGCATTATTAAATCAAATGCTTATATTTTACAATCAACACCCAAAATAAACCCTTCATTATTCCAATTTTACGGTATTGTATATCAGGATTTAACAGTATCCACTATTAAAAAAGGGCGATTACAAGTTAAATTAAATATACCATATATTAATGATCGTGATATTACAAATGACAGCACATTTATGGCTCAGGGAATATTAGGAAAAGCCCCAACTTTCAATGGTAATAATATAGAGGTGTTATGCTATGCTACAGAGACTGTTAATTCTGTGCATAATTATAGAGGAGTAAATATGTATGGTAATAATATAGATGATGTTTTTCCAAATAATGATAATAAATCTATTACAGAAATGGAACTATTATTTAATTTTAATATTCCATTAGATATACCAGCAAATAATATTTATATTTATATTCAGTTCTCAACAAGTTTAGCAAGTTCAGTACAAAGTAGTTATATTAATTTCGTATTCGGTGGATTAACATCTCCTTTAATATCAACAAACAGTCGTGATTTATTGATTTCTGGAACTTCAACTTATACAAAACAGAATACAGATGTAATTAAGATAGAAACCCCTATCGATGCCTCATTTGTAAATATAGATACTTCAACCCTGGAAGACGAACACTTCCATTATACTTTGAATAATACTAATTATGAACCTGTTAAAACATTTAATAATATTAATGTTATAGAACAGAGAGATATAAGTAATGAATATATACATGCTGTAGAGAAACAAGTATCTTCAGGAGTAGAAGAGATAGCATTATTGAATAATGGAGCAAATCCAAGTATTTTTGATGCGTCTAACATTTTAACAAATGATATTTTTGATTGTGATGTAAAAATAAAAACTGATATTTTAGATACTGATATTTCTATTAATGCTGTTATAATATATTTTGATAATGAAGATGATGAATTTATTGATGCTAAAATTTTAAATTTCCCCATATATTTATTAAGAAACACTGATAATTATAACAGATATGTAATACCATTATCCAAATTATTAATTGATAAGTATTTAATATCTATTACATTGCAATTACCTGCTGGATTAAAGATAGCGTTAGATAACTTTGAAATTCACTATGTAGATAATACTATTATTAGAGAGAAACACGCATATTTTACCGTAAATGGAAATACAACTGTTTTACAATCTGCTAATGAAGATGATAAGAAAGACTTGTCTGACCGTGTTAATGAATTGGAAACATATATATCCCAACTTAAACAAACATACACTATAGAAGAAACTTAACTCTTTTAACCCTTTTAAAATATTTATATTACTACTTTTTAAATAATAATATAAATTTCAATATCCCGCTCAATACCCTTTGGCTTTATGTTTTTGGTAATACAACGGAGGCTGACATCCAGCCCACCCGTCATTAGGAGGAGGTGATATTTTCTCTCCATCAAACACTCCGTAATTCTTGACACGACCACCTTTCATATTCGCTTTTGTCCATCCGTCGTTTGCTTTGCTTTCGCTGTATGTCATCATAACAGGGTATTCATTAATAAAAACAGGTAATGGTTTAAATTCAGGCATTCTCTTTATATATAATATGTGGAGAGAAACAAATAAGTTTTTTAAGTCTTTGTCATAGATTTTTCTATAATCTTCTCTCCAAAGAAATATTTATGGAGGTCTTCTTTAATACTAAATGAACCATGTCTAACTTTAAATACTGCGTTACTAGCGTCTTTAATATACCATTCATATAATTCAGGGTTTTTCTCTCTATTTACTGAGTTATTAATGATAAGCCTATTATCTTTATAATACTTTATAGCGGACGCTTTCATTTTCTCTCTATTTTTCTGATAATATGATGTGTCAGGCTTCATATATATAACAGTATTTTATATTCTTATATAATCATTCTAAAATGGTTATCATTTATGGTATTTTAAAACTCTCATAATCCCTATCATACCATGTTATTTTTCCAGTGGTATCATCATCCTTTTTAAATCCAAGGAACATATGATTAGTAGTTGAGAAGTCCCATTTATTTAATTGTGTATATGGAATTTGAACCGTCTTATCAGCGACAAACGCAATTTTAGGATCACTTTCACTCGCCATTTCAAAAATAAATTGAGAACCATCATCATTTTTACTAACTCTAAAAGTAATATATTCTTCACCATCAGGGCGTGTATATGATGAACCTACTTGATCAGCATCTTCATCTTTCAACAAATACGTTTGAACTACTTCATTATTTCTAAATAAACAATTAAAAGTGAATTCTCTTGAACTTGGAGATTTATCAACTTCCGTATAATCCAAACCTAATCGTAGAAACAAAGAAACCCAGTTTGTTGCTGATCCACTCATTCCTTCAAGCCTCATAGTATAGAATTTATTAAATTGAATAAGATATCCGTGAAAAGTAATATAAATATGGTCGTTAGAAGCTGGATTTCCTTGAGTTTTGAAATCCAATATTAAATTTCCTGTTGTATCATACCCTACATATGTATTCTTAGCGAGGTTATGGTCTTCGTGAATAACCGAAACATATCCATTTTTTGGGTCTAATAAACTTCTATCAGGAACTGTTAATTTTTTATAATCAGCCAAAGCACAATCGCTAAAACAACCGACCACCTTAGAAGCAAGACCTAAATAGTATCCAAAATATGCTGGACTATTTGACGTATAAAGGAAGAATTGAGATATTCTACTATCTGCCTGCCACGCATTAGCATTTGCTGTAGTACCTTTCACGCAATAATAATCATAGTCTGCTATTTCCTGAGTTGATAATAAAGGACCCGAAGACAATTTCATTGTTTTATATCCTGCGTTTTTAAATACAGTCAATTGAGAATTATCAAAATCCTGGAATATAACGCGTGATTTATCCATTTTAAGGACATTCTCACAGTAATTAATTAATCCTGTTGTATTTGTAGTTTTTGCTTCCATTAAAAGAACCACTTCCTCGTTTTTCAACATATTCCACACTTCACGGAGAGAAGGCAGTGTATCAGCGTTGTTTAAATATTTATTATTGAAATTAATAATGGATTTATTATATGTATCTTTGGTTATTTCTGCTGGTCTATCTTCTGGGGCGATTTCCTCAAGACCCCCTGTTCCGTGAGATAGAAAAAATACTCTATCATTTGGGTCTGTATCTTGTGTTTCTGATACATCAAATTCTATAAGCCTTATTCCACGGTCTATTATATTTCTTAATAGAGATAAACTGTATGGCTGTGCTGTATTTTTAGAAAATCTGTGAGCGATTATCGCGTTTCTCTCTGCGATCAGGTCATCCATAATATGAACCGTGTTGGTTAAAGTGTCTAAGCGGTCTTTGATATAATTAGAATATCCTATTAATTCACTCATTTATATTATACACGGATAATAAAAACTATATTTTAACACTTTTTAGATTTTGTTAAATGTCCTTTTGTATTGATATGGGCTTCATATCTACTATCTTTGAATTCCTTTTTACAACATTTACAATATATAAACCCTTTCTTCTCTCCATGCTTGACTTTCAATCCGTCTTCCTCTTGTTGTTTCTTCTCTTGTTTTATATTTGCTATTGTTTCCTTTATAACAACCTTAAGGGCTTTCGTAATTCTGGATAATTTTATCTTATCTAATAACATAAAACAAGCATAATCTAAAGAAGATAATTCGTCTCTCATTTTATTCAATCTCGCAAAGTTCTTTAGTAAATATTGATATGTTAAAGGTGTTCTCTCGTCGCATTCAAACTTCTCATTGAGTATTATTGCGATATCTTGACTAAAATGTTTATCTAAAAACATCATTTTCATTTCTATTTCATTATCCGCAAGTTCTTTTATAGGTTCTTTGTGTTTCTTGATAGGTTTTGGTATTTTTTCTTCTAATTCTTCAATAGGGTCTTCCACAGGGTCTTTATATAGTATTAAGCGTTCTTCACTAAGATTAACATTAAAATGTTCCACTTCTTCTAAATCTTCCATTTACCTAAAGATTAGATTTAATAATATCCTGATAAAACATAAATGAGTGAATTAACTGAAGACCATATTACTATAATATTAAGTGGAACAATTGGGGGGTTGGTATTGAGTGTTATTTCGTATATAATGCGTAAGTATTTTAAGTCCAGTAAGTGTCATAATGCTCTAATTGGGGACTTGGAAATAACTTCTGTTAATCAAGTGGAAGATAAAACAACGGATGAGATTATTGG
>Ga0306866_1000206_pt1 | contig 22046 bp, 17 predicted proteins | sample AntRauTorckE5432_FD_190450 | JGI IMG/M metagenome (GOLD analysis project Ga0306866, IMG submission 190450) | Saline lake microbial communities from Rauer Islands, Antarctica - Metagenome Torckler E5 #432 (v2) (version 2) | ecosystem: Environmental > Aquatic > Non-marine Saline and Alkaline >...
GCATTTTATTTAGATAAACTTTTATTGGAACAAGATAAAGATGGACTAATTAAAATATTCAATGATTTTGCAAATCAAGAGTATTTCGAATTTGAAAGATCATATCTTACTATGTTGTTAAGTGCCTATAATGATCCAGAATTTATTGAGTTTAAAGAAGAACTAGATTCAGGTGATTTTAGTTTTTCAGCGTTATTCAATAATATTATTGAAAATATTGGTGATGGTGCAAGATTAAATACATTACAATCAGAATATAAAAGTGCATTAGTACGTGAAATGGAATCTGGTTCAAAAGTTACTGTAATGGAAACATTATTAGAGCCTTACCAGATTATAGTTCCTAGTGAATTCTCATTCTTTATTCCAGAATTTAATGCCGAAGGTGAACCACAATTTGATGAATTAGAAACAAGTGAATTTGTTCCTTTAACAACTACAAATACTGACAGTGTTAAAGCTAACGTAAATCAAATATATTTTAGAAAATTATTTGCAACGTTAGCAGATGAATTAGAAAAGCAAGATGATGTAGTAGAGAATATTGAAAAACAAGCACAGCGAAGTATTAGTGATAATGATATTAAAGGTACTTTATATTATTCATTTAAATCTATTTCGGATAAATGGATTGCAGGATTAGGTGCTGATGTAAATAAAGGATTCCCACTTAATAATGGTGGTGATAGTCTTATTGATAAGTTTATGTTTGTTGATAGAGCAATGAATCCAATCGGTAGTGATTGTATTATTGATGTAGAACCATTACTAGATTTAGTTAATGATTACGATGTTAACGTATTCAGTGTTATGTCAACACTACTGTCACATAATGGATTTGAATTTTTCCCACTGCAAAATTTTATGTCATTTGAAAATGATAAATGGGAAGATTCATTTAAAGTGACTGAAAGTGTTGATCAAGAAGCTAATCCAGCTTTTGTTTGTATGTATATTGGTGGTGCTGCATCACAATTAAATAATGATGCTAGTGAATATGAAGATGATGGTATTAGAGATTTAAGTGAAGGTGGTCTACAAGACTTTAGTGGTGATTGTGGTGATGATGAAGGAGTCCAAGAGACTGTTGGTAGTGATCAACCATACTCTCAAGTAAGAGCATTTAGAGTTCGTTTTGCAGAACAAAATCAATCGTTCTTTAATAGTATTCAATTAGATGGTAGAGAATTTACTGAAACCAATGATTCATTAGCTATATTATCTAAAATAGCTGGAGATGAAAGTAATACCAGTCCAATAGCTAAAGGTCAGAACTTATATAGTGTATATCAAAATCGTGCATATTCAGCCAAAGTTAAAATGCTTGGTAATATGATGATACAACCTACACAATATTTTCAGTTAGAAAATATACCGATGTATTCAGGTGCTTATGTTATTCTAGACGTGGAACATACTATCACACCTAATCATGCGGTGACAGAATTCCAAGGTACTAAAATATTGAAATTTCCAAACCCTATTGTTACTGATTTTGCAGTTAGTGTTGGGTTTCAGTCTGGTACTGCTGAAGATTTATCTGCTAATGTTACATTGGAAGATGTGAAGTCATCTCCTTTATATGATGAAGCAGTTTCAAGTGGATTTTTAAATGCTATTGACCAACCAATCGGTAATAAAAGTGTTATTGAGGAAAATAATACATTGATAAGAAGTTTACACCCACAAGTTAGAAATAGATTTGCTGATCTATTTAAAGCATGGGAGAATGAAGGTTACGTACTACAAATAAATTCTGCATTTAGAAGTAATCAAGACCAATTAAATGTGTCAGAAAAAGATGCTAATGGTAATCCAATAGCAACACCGGGTAGAAGCTTTCATCAGTATGGTTTAGCAGTGGATGTTTCGTTGCGAAAATTAGATAAAAATGGAGTCCCTACTGCAGAAATATATAATAAAGATCAGAATAAATATTGGGATTTTCCTCAAGGAAATCCACCTAATGTATTTGGATCAAATATAGCTGCACAAAAATCAATAGCACAGATTGCTGAAGAAAACGGTTTTAGATGGGGTGGTAGATTTAAAAATGATGATCCAGTACACTTTGAGTTTACATTAGGTTATGGATACTTTAATAATGATATAAGCAAAGAAAATATTTATTGTGGTGGTGAATCTAATAGACCAAGATATGATATTGTTGGAACTATTGACGATTTAATATTAAAGTTTAAAAATGGAGAAAGAATTGGTCGTTATATCATCTTTGATGATGAAGTTAATAGTGATCAAATTAAAAATTTAAGTTACAAATGCGAAAGTTAACAAAAAAAGGAGAAGATTTTATAAAATCAGTTTGTGGAACGGGTGATGATAAAATAAAGGGTAGATATAAATATGATTTACCATTTAGTAATTTAACACCTACTGGTTTTACGGCAAATGCTGTTGATCACAATAGTAGACCAATAAATAATAATGAACAATTGGCTGATGCACTTATATTCTGGTATAATAAATATGCTAATAATAATGATATTGATGCCAATACTCTTGCAGCAATTGGATTTGTTGATAGTGGATATGTCTTATGGCATTATGATATGTTTACTAGTGGTTGTGGTATTGCAAATTTTAAATCAAAAAGAGTATTCTCTAATATTGTTGCACAACCAACAACACTTGAATCTCTTCAGACTGAAAGATTAATTAGGTCAGAAATAAACATAATAACATCTGACATGATAGAACCAGATCAACGTAGTAGCTATTATTATGGTGGTCGTAGTGTAACTGAAGCTAGTCTAGAGATAGCAATTAATAATAGAGATATATTGTATCAGAATATTATTGATAACCCTGAGTTAATGATAAAAGCACAAGCAGCTTTATATAAAGAAGTTTTAATAAGAAATGAAGGATTAAGAGCTAATTCCTTATTTGCATATAGTAGAGATGTTCTTTTGGAAGAAACTAATTATCGTTTAATGTTGGATACTGCAGGTAGAAAATATAATGATGATTATGTTCGTGAAGGAATTATTTTTGTCAAAAGAGTTTTTGGTGTTTTAGGTGATGAAAATAATGATAAACAACCAAAGGTTAAATATAAAAAACCCAAAGGAAAATACTTTGGGTTTGATATTGATTTCGAAATTAACTCCTTTAAATCCTTTTTAGGATAAATTGTTCTTTAAATCGTAGAGCTTTATAACATCTTTAGTTGATGTTTTATTATCATATTGCATTTTAGAAATTTTATCAATGGTCTCGTTTATTTTATCTTCGATACCATTTTTATCAACCGAAGAAAGTAATGTTAGATTTTCATTTTTAAATGATTCAAACATTACTTTCTTGTCATCGGTAGAACCAACTGCTAATGTATTTATGATTTTTAATTCATTTTCATTTAAGCTAGAATACCTATCATTAAATTTATTGATAGCTAATTCTAACACCATACTCATATCTATGTTATCATCATTAGTACTCTCAGATAAAACTTCTTCTTGTTTTTCATTATTTTTCAAGTGATTTAATATCTTAGAATATGACTCATAGATTAAATCAACATCGGCAGTACCTTCAGATTTTTTAGATGATTCTACAATTAAATTATTAATAGCATCATATAAATCTACTTTTTCACTGTCAATGTTATTAACGTCTGATTCATTAATGTATGATTTTAATTTCTCATTTGCCTCTTGAATACTCTTTGACGAATATTTAGAAATATTTGAAATGTTATCATCGATATATTTAGTAGCCAGAACATCATTAGCAATGTGTTTCTTTTCTAAATTACCATATATATTGTATTGATTGCGTAAAACCTCTGAGTTTTCAATTAAAAAATAAAAATGAGATGCAATATTTTTTGACTCATTAATTTGCTTAGTTGAGATAAAGTCGTCTCGTAATTTACCCGAAACTATTGATTTAGCAATACCTATATTTATATTCTTCATAATAATACCTAATTAGTTGTTTATAAATACTTTTATTTATATAAAATATTATTTCTTATCTTCTTCTTCATCTTCTTGATCATCTTTTTTTTCTGGTTTACTATCGCTAACATGGAATTTAGATATGTTTTTCATGTTTTCGTCTATAAGTTTTTGAAGTCTTTCACCATTAATCGCCTCTTTAAGAGTTTCATCCTCATTAAGGCTATTGTCATTCTTTTTTAATAAAGACTCTATTTCACTTGCCATTTTAATTGCTCTATTATTAGAACCTTTAACTTTTTCAGTGTTTTCATTGATAACTTCACGATCTTTCTTTTTCTTATTTATAGTTAGTTTAGTATCACCCTTTACCATTTTTTCTAGTAATGAACCATACTCTTCATCACTCATATTTGGCTTTTTACGTTGAACACTTTCAATCGGTGGTAAGTCAGCAGGGGTTTGTGGTGCATTTTCACCAGCATCACCTGCTGGTGGTATATTAGGTTCATCAACACCTTCCATATCACCTCCCATACCTTCTCCACCTTCTGGTGCTCCTTGAGGTATTTCATCAGAACCATATTTATCATCCAAATCTTTAAACACACCAGTTTTTGGAATAACCAATGGTGTATCTTGTAATTCTTGTGATAATGCTCTTTCCATTCTCTGAATTTTAAAGTCATTAATAATTTCTTCATCAGAACTATTAAACAGTAGTCTTTTAGCGTTAGTATGTGACATAGCTGCAATACCACCTTCGTTTCTTGTAACCTCAGTATATATCTGTGCTTTAGCTTGTAACATCTCACCCATAAGCATTTCTTGCTGTGTAGATGGATTAGTTAAACTTAATGAGAAATTCTGATAGTCATCTTTAAATCCAAGTAGATATAAATGGATCATAGCCATCTTATTTAATTCTTGAACAATGGCTTGCTGTATTCTATTTACCTTTTTAGCAAATCTAATATCCATTTGTGCCATATTCTTACCATCACCTGCTGCTTGCTGGAATCCTAAAAATGGCTTTGGAACGCCTAAACCTGTAAATAGATTATCACGTAAATACTGAATATCTGCAATCTGATCTAAGTTAGAATTTTTTGTAAATATACCACATGACAATGGAAAGTTATGTATTCCATGATATGAATTATCTCCATCAATAGTTAATGTACCAGTATCAACTTTTTCACTTAAAAATTCTATATTAATTATTTTATGATTATAATATTGTTTTTTCAATTTAAAATCACTCCAATTTTTATATCCATAATATTTTAATAATTTTTTAATGTTATTGATTGTAATTTTATTGAATTTTCCTAAAAATTGTTTATTATTAATATTTAAATCAATAAATAATTTTTTAAATTCACTATTATTTACATTAATTTTATTCTCAAGTATTTCTGTTAAAGTATTATATTCATCACTATAATTTAAAAGTAAATCAATTAATTTTTCTGAATATTTTAATGTCTGTGGTTCAATTACACTTTTAACATACTCATTATTTTTCCAACTATTTTTTGCAATTCTAGATGCTTTAATTTTCCAATCAGTAGTACTTTTTGTATTTATTTGCTTCGCTGTTCTATTTTTAATAATTTCATTATAATTAGGATTATTTCTAAATGTTTCAATTGATTTAACTCTTGATCCCTCTGTTGACAGATGAGCAATTGCTTGTAAAAATTCTTCTTGATTTAAATTATTTAAATAATTAATTCTTGATATTGATTGTTTTTGTTTAACTGAACTAGAAAAATCTATGTCATTTTTTAATTTATTATGATAGATTTTTCTAGATTCACTTAAATTATCATTTATTCTTTCACGAAATTCTTCATCATTATGATATTTATCTGAATATGCATCACTACCGATTCTACTAAATTTAGCATGAAGTTTGAAGTGTTCGATAGAATCCACTCTTTTTAAATTATCTAGTGTATTGTGATATCTATTAAAATTTACATGATGTAATACTGTATTTTTTTTATTGTTCAATCCGTTATTGAATTCATCAACCATTCTATGTGTAAAAACCCATTCATTTAAATTATGATCATATATTTGATTATAATCTTGTTTAGAGTGTTTTTTAATTTTTTCTTTACGTTGATTAAATGCCCATAATGATTGACCCATTTTTAAATCTTTAGCTTCAACATAGTCACCATATTTCACTGGAAATTTATGGTCAGGTGTACATGTAATTGTTTCACCATTATCTAATGTTAATTTAAGAACCTCGGTATTCTTTCTAGTTATACCTGCCCATGTTATTGGACTAGGTACAATAGAACCTGATTCTAAATCAATTGAATAAGTCCACAATGTATTACCACTATCATACTCATCGATTATATCTGCTAATGAAAGTGATCTACCATCAAGCAATTCAATTTTAGTATCTAAAGATAGACAAGCACCCGGTAATGTTTCTATAGATGACATGTTACTTCCGTTTCTTTTAGGCATAAAATAATCTTCATCTACTCCTAAAATATTGTATCTATAATCGATCTGACCTGCATCAGGATAGACTTGTTGTTTTTTCTTAAAGCCAGAAATAACTTTACCCATGTATTCTTGGATATCGTCTTCATCCATGTTACCGACATCAATATTAAAGACTCTTTTTTCACCAGCACGAGTAATACGGTAGGTAAGCATGGAATCTTCTGCCATAATAAGTTGTCTAAATGCTCTACGAATCTTATTAAGAATTGAAGAGCCATATGGTAAGTACTTGTCGTCACCTAACAATCTAAAGTGAGCCATCTCAAGTAATTTAAATTCTTGACCAGTTTCACGTTGTTTAAAATAAAGATGTGATTTATTATCTTTTACTCTTTCAATACGTTCCATCTCATAATTAACCATTTGTTTAGCATGGGTAATACCTTCTTTCTTTTTACCTTTTAGATAAACAAAGTTGTCTCCGTATTTACAGTTGGATACAAATACACCATTTCTTGAATAAGACCCATCTATATTTTTTGTACAAACTGCAAAATTATGTCTATCATGTTCGCCATCTATACCAACGACTTCCATACAGTATACATCTCTTTTATTATTCAAATATTCGACTGAAACTACTTTGTGATTAATTATTTTACTTTTACTGATATTACATGCTTTTTTGTATGTGCTATCTTCAGAAATTTTTGGATTAACAGTTATAACATATTCTTGATATGTGAGATTGAATTTTCTAATGAATAACTCATTAAGGGTTTTACCGTTTATAGATTTCTTTTTATCTCTCTTATTTTGTTGATTGTATTTATCAAGTTCATAAAAGAATTCATTATCATTTTTCAGTGTTTTTGCTAACTCATTTTTTGAAATATATCTGTTTGAATCACATATAATTTTATTAATAATACTCACACATTTATCTGATAGAAATAATATCATTTTTTCTTTAGTTGAATGTTTATAGTTCTTATCAGACCAATATTGTTTCATTTTTTCACTACGTACTTTATTGTGACTTTCATGAAGTTCAGAATTATTATATTCTTTAAAATATTCAGGATATATACCTAACATTTTTTCAGATAAATATTTTTTTCTATCATCTGATCTCAAATACTTATCAATACCTTTTAATCTTTTTTCAATCATTTCAGGTGTGTGTAAATTATCAAGTGCAATTTTTCTGTGTAATGAAAAATGCTCATCTCTAGATAACCTCTGTAGATTGTTTGGATGATTGTTTAGCTTATTAAAATCCACATGATGAGTATCATATGTTAAACCTGTTTTCTTCTCTTCAGTTATATCCCTACGAAATTCATGTGCAATTATGCTATGTGTATATTTATAGTGATTACTACTTGGATTATAAACTTTTTCATATCCATGTATACTATCTTTAGGTTTTTCACTATTACGAGCGTAAAAAGGCATTAGACTTTGATTAGTTTTTAAATCTTTTGCCTTTAGAAACTCACCACTTCTAGTCATAAATTCATGATCAGGTGTAGTATCAATATATGTACCATCATCTAAAGTAACTCTTACAAGTTGTGTGTTTTCCCTTGTTTTGTCACACCATACAATCTTTCCTCCAACAATATTATTAGTTTCGGTCTGTACACTATATGTCCAAATATCTTCTTGTGAGTTATTTTTTAATTTTTCAGAAATATCTTTTATTGACATTTCAGTTCCATCTAATAATGGTATCATAGAGTCACCATCAATAGGTAAGTTACGAGTCCAAAATGGTAGGTTAACATTTACATTAATAATATCATAGAAGAATTCTTCTAAATGTTGCTTAATTCTTTCTTTGTCTGAATATATTTTAAGCATTTTACCATCCTTGTCGATAGTAGTAGCTTCTTCCATAAATAAATCTAATGCAGATGCGATTAATGGGTAATATTCCATACCTTCATAATCTAAATAAGCTGGTAAACGTGCAGCTTCATATTGCATTGCCTTTTGAAAGCCATGATCATTAAGTTTTGTAAACTTACTATTAAGTTCCTGCTGCTGCTCAATTTCTAAAGCCCTACGTTTTACATCTTCAGGTGTTTTACCTTTGATAATAATACGCTGTTGATTTTTGTCTGGTGCACCTGTGCCACCAAATGGGTCTAATACTGACTCTAAACTTTGAAATATTGTTTTTTTATTATCTGCCATTATATAAAATTTTATAGTTTTTTATAAATACTATTGGTTTAGCCAAAAACCTCATATTGTATAAATACTTTTATCTTTTTAATCCTTTCATCATCCATGAATGTTGACCGAATGGATTATCTCTTTCTTGTTGTATTTTATTATTATTTCTATTGCGTTCCTGACCTTCTTGTAAATTAAATGTGACTAATGCATCTAACATTTTCTTCGTTTTAGATGGAGAAACATTATACTTCATTTTCTCAAAGTTTGCTACATAAATACTAATAGCCATACCCATGATAGAATCATCATGAAAACTACGTTTGTGATCGGCAACACGTGATCCAGTTACAGTTACAAATGTTTTTAACTCATTTAATAATCGAACTGAATTAATAAAGATTTCTTCCATTCTAATCACACGTTCCATCTCCGTAAGTACAACACCTCGGTTACCACCTATCCAGAAACCCGGTACTAAGTCTACTTTAGACTCTGTTCCATCAGGTAATTTTTTAGTTGATTGCTGGATGTAGCCATTTAGCTTGTCTCTGGTTGGCTTATGTGTAATTTCTGAATGATGTACTCGACTCACTTCGTAACCAAGCTCAAAAAGCTTTACGACTGTTTGTGAGCCATATCCACCAGTAACATCGACCACTGCATATGCATTATTATATTGAGTACCGAATGTGTATGCAACTTCACCTAATTCTTGAGGTGATAATTTACCATAATATTCAGCTACTTGGACTGCTTTATGGACGGTAAATTTTTGTTTCTTTTTCTTACCATTTTTAAAGTTTACTTTTTCTTCGGTAATTTCATTGATTTTAAATATGTTGATAGTCGAATAATCATCACCATGACCAGATGATACATCAATACCCATTAAATAATATTCTAATTCTTCTGGGTCTTCCCAAATCCACATGTTTTTATCAATATAATCTTGACGTATTGGTGTTGATACTGTATTTTCTTCAATATGTCTAATATATTGTTCGGAAATAAAGTTATCACCTGATCCAAGGAATGAACATAAAAGCTCTTGAGCTACTTTACGCATATCACCATTAGCTGCTTGAACTTGTTCCTGATACCAAGGACTCCATGCAGTCCATCCGTCATCCATCATTTGGATACGCTTTTCGTCACTCCAATCTTCATCTTTTATTCTGATTTCATCATCACGACCAGCATTTTTAATCCATTCTAATTCATTTTCACCAGTTTCTCTATTGTTGATGTATCTTGGATCATTAAACCACCAAAGTTGTACTGCATTAAAATCATTTTTACCTTTACGTGCACCATCAAAGTATTTGTAGAATACTTCATCTAGACCTGCTGGTGTTGATACAAATATTGCACCACCACCTGTTTGTAATGAAGGCCCTGCTGCTTCCCAGAATTTACCTGAGTTAGCTGTCCATGCTGTTTCATCCCAGAAAATAAGTGTTGGAGTATAACCACGAAGACCTGCAGTTGCAGAGAATGCACCGAGAGTACATCCGTTAGAATACCATTTTAGTTTTTGTGTATCTTTTTTATCTGCTGATGGTCTTAACCATTCAGGTGATGTGTCGATGAAATCAACTACATCATTCATTAATTCGTTTTGTGCTGTTTCTAATTTGTTTGCTACAATCGCAATTGAACGATCTTCGTTAAACATTAGATACCAAGCTAGATAGGCACAGGTTGTGGTTGATATACCAGCCTGTCTGTATTTGTTGGCAATGTTAAATCTATGTTTTTGGTATTCAGTTACTAGTTTTTTCTGGAAGGGAAACATTTTAAATGGTACGATTTTACCACCGTCACCTTGCATTTGATCGAATACTGTAAGATATGTCTCAATAAAATAAACTGGATCAAAAGCACATCTTCTAATCTCAACTAGTTGTTCTTCGTAATTTAACTGACTTGCAGTTTTTACGTCACCGTCTTCGGTTACAATAATAGATTCATATGAAGTTTGCTCTTCACGAAGTTTTTTAATTAATTCTCTTCGCTGTTCCTTTTCTATTTCTAGTTTATCTTCATATGATAATTTACTATCATCATTTTGTTCTAATATTTCACTCATTATTTATAGTATTTCATAATAATAAATACTTGAATGATGAAATATATACTTAAGCTTTAATAAAAGATGTTTTTTCTAGGATAATATCACGTGCGTACAGTAAATCTGATACGTCCTGATATGTCATTCCAAAGTGAAATACTAGTATTGGTGTGTCCTCTTCTTCTTCACCATCAAACATGGCTTCATAATCATCAAATTCATAATCAGCCTGTATTTCTTGTTCATATGCTAAACAATGAATAGTATATACACCATCAAGGTATGATCTGTCATTTGATTCATGTAAACACCATAAGTCAAATTCTTTTGTTTTTAATGAATATATAGCATCAATCATATCATCAGTAGGAACAAGTGCATTATCTTTAGACGATGCAGGAACTTCATCCCACAATGAATCTTTAATGTTATCCTCTGCTATAATAGGGGCAATATCTTTAGCAAAAATAAACTCGTATAAGCCCTCACCCATTGAATTATATCCAATTTTGAGAACATATACGAGTTTTAAATCATCTGATTTACTCATGTATTACTTTTTGACTTTCTTATTGTACAGATCATATTGTTCTTCGATCATTTTATCTAAAGCCTTTAGTTTAGTTGATTTACTTTCATTAATAGATGGTTTCTTTTTACCAGCCATCTCAGCAAGTTTGTTCTGAACATATTTTTTGATTTTATTTTCAGATTCATTCATTTGTGAATATTGATTAGGTAAATGTGTACCGACAGAGTTACTATGAACAACACCACTTTGTTGATCTTTTACATTTTTAGCATATTTTCGTTCAAAATCATCACTTCCACCCATTGGGTCATGACGGTCAATACGACTATCTTTATACATAATATCGTTATGCTTGTCCCAATCTTGAGAATCTTGTTTTCTACCTAACTCCGATTTTGGATCATACTCCATACTTTTGCTATCCTTTTTACTAAAGTTAACATTTATATTATCAGTAAAATCTGAATCTGGATCAGGAATTTCATTAGGATCAATATCTTCATATTCATTCATTTGTGAATATTGATTAGGTAAATGTGTACCGACAGAGTTACTATGAACAACACCACTTTGTTGATCTTTTACATTTTTAGCATATTTTCGTTCAAAATCATCACTTCCACCCATTGGGTCATGACGGTCAATACGACTATCTTTATACATAATATCGTTATGCTTGTCCCAATCTTGAGAATCTTGTTTTCTACCTAACTCCGATTTTGGATCATACTCCATACTTTTGCTATCCTTTTTACTAAAGTTAACATTTATATTATCAGTAAAATCTGAATCTGGATCAGGAATTTCATTAGGATCAATATCTTCATATTGTATTTGAGAACCTTGTGGTTTTCTCATTCCACCACCCATTGGTTCACCCATTTTAGCAAATCCAACTTCTTTTTTCTCAGCAACATCAACTGATGCATGTGGCAATTGTTGTCTTAACCTTTCAGCTCTTTCTTCATCACCATCTCTTTCAGCTATTTCAATTGCAGCTTGAATTGCTCTAGTTAAAGCATCACCACTTTCATCTTCATCCATATTGCTTTGAATTGCATTATGTCTTTTTTCTTCATATCCAGAGATTTCACCATCATTATCAAGATCAGCAACATCAGGAATCCCATCTTCTGCCATCTTTTCAACTTTATTGAATGCTTTCTTTTTATCTTTTTTAGATAAATTACCTAAATCACTTGCATCAGCACTTCCATCTAATTCACCGTTGTCAAGATCATCAACTGCAGCATCTAATGCATCACTAGCACCCATCTCATCTTCTTGAACATCTGGCATTGGTTCATGCTTACCGAAACTCACACCTTCTTCGGCTACAGCACCGATAAATGGTTCTAGTTCTTCACCAAAATCACTATGACCATAATCACCTAGTTCACCAACAACTGCTGGGTCTTTAATATAGACCGCAACACCCTTAGCATCACTACCACCGTCATTTCTATATCCAGAGATAATGTTAGCCATTTCATCACTTCCGCACTCATGTAGTTCATCTATGCCGTATCCTCTTGATTCAGCGTACTGTTCAAAAGTACCACCCATTTCTTCATCTTCTTGTACTGGTGCTTGAGCTTCTACATCCACATCAATTTCTTCACCACCATCTTGTTCTAAGTCAGCCATTTGCTTGTCGATAGCATCGTCACTACCTTTTTCTAGACCACTTACTTCAGAACCAACACCATCCGCATCTGGTTTTGCTTTAAGTATCTCATCAGCCATGTCTTTTCTATCTGTAACTTCCATACCAGCAATTTCTGGTTCAAATTCTGAAAGATATGAGTTGATAAAATCTTTAATCTTATCATCTTCAAATTCATTGCTATTTACAATCTCAGCAATATCTGCAATTTTCTTTTTAACGTCTTTATATGGTTCGTTACCTTCACCTTCTTCTCCACCTTTGGCATCAACATCAACATCTAAGTCAACATCTTCTCCACCTTCTGGAGCTGGAGCTTCTTCACCACCTTCTGGAGTACCACCAGCATTAATGTCTAAATCAACATCTTCTCCACCTTCTGGAGCTGGAGCAGCTTCTTCTTCTTCATCATCTTGTGCAACATCGATCTCTAAATCCTTCATTAAACCCTTCATTGCTGCAGCAGCAGCATCGGTATCTTCTTCACCTTCAATTTCGTTAACACCTTCGGCAGCTAACATATCAGAATTTTCAATTTCTGAATCAGTAGTGGATAAATCATCTTCATTCATTTGACCACCACCCATGCTTTGAACTAAATTTTTCAAATAGTCAACATGAGTTTGTGTTTCAGGTTCAGCAGCACCAGTTTGGATATCTTTTTCTAATTTAACAATCAGTTGTTTAACTGGTTCTAAATTAACATCATCCATACCTTCTTCAAGACCTTCAGCTACAATTGCACCTTTTTCTTTCTTAACTTTAAGTTCTTCACCCTTCTTTTCCTTATGTGCCATTTCAACATCATAATGAGAATTATGTGAATCTACTTTTTCATGTTTATCTTTATTATCTACTCTATCCCCATCTTCTTGATCAGAATCATCAGTAGCAATATCTTTAGTATTTTTAGATTTCTCTTTGAACGGATCACCTTTTTTATTTTCATTAACTTCTTGAGCAACGATATCTTCATCACCTGAAGTTTCATTATCATTTGGTGTTACTTTACCTGAACTACCACTAGCATTTCTCTTTTCAGCCTCTGCTTTAGCATTGGTATCATTAATAGGTGCTTGAGCATTTTCTTTAGTATCTTTTTTATTTGATACTGCATCAGCTTGCTCAATTTCACTATCTTCGGTAGAAAGGTCTTCACCTTCATTCACTTTAGCATTAGCTTTTTTCTTCGCATTACCATCATTAACTGGTGAAGTTGGTTTCTCTTTTTTATCCGTTGCAGTTGCTAATCCTTTATCCTTAATCTCACTATCTTCTGTAGAAGGAACTTTAGGGGTTTTTAATCCTTGATCAGCTTTCTTTTTAGCATTTTCATCTGTAACTGGAGAAGTTGCTTTCTCTTTACCAGTTTTGTTGTTGATCATATCTTCTGGAACAATCTCTGAATCTGCTAATGATTTAACTTTTTCACCGCCATATGATGCATCACCAAATGCTTTACTTGGTTTGTTATATACTGATGGATCAATTTTAGAATCTTTAGTTGATAAGCTTTCACCACCTAATTTTTCAGTATAAACAGACTTTTTTGACGTGTCTTTTATAGATATAGATTCATCAACAGCAATTGAACCGCTTTGATCTTCTTTTTCTATTTCACCTTTACCTTTAGCCATTGCTTTATCGGCATCTTTCTGATTACCTTCACCATCTTGGTTAAGTGCAGCAGATTGACCTTTTTCAATGTCGTTTTGGTTATTGATATCATCAGAATCCTTTTGCTCAGAATCTTTAGTAGACATAGCTTCTTCATTCACTATACCAAGTGCTCTTTGAATAGCTGTTGTAGCTTCTTCACTCATTAAACCTTTCTTATTGGTACTAGCCTCTACTTTATTTTGTAAAGAAGCTTTGAACTTTTTTTCGTGATTCTCTACAATATTTCTTTTTCCATCTTTAATTCGACTAGAAAGAAAACTTTCAATATTTTCTGGTTTAGATTCAGATTCGGTTTTACTTTGCTTAGTACCGTTAGCAGACTCATCTAATTTGTTATATACACCACCTAATGAATATGCTTCATTAATTGACTTAACAACAAAGTTTAAATGCTTCTGACCTTCAGCCAAAGTATTATACTTATAATTAGTTTTATTTTCTAAACCACCAATATATGCGAAATCAGTAGAGTCAAGGTCTTTCTTGCTATTTGATTTCTTAATGTAGTAGTCATGATTTTCTTTTATGATACCATATGCCGTCCCATCGTCAGTTCTTACATATTCGACAAGAGTGGCGTTGTTATTTACGCTCTCATTGACTTTATTCTTTGAAGTGCCATAAAAAGCTAACGCTTTAATTCTTTCTTGAAAATTATCTTTAGATGGTTTAGCCATTTTTTGTATATTTTAAATTTTTGTTTTTATTCGTTATTACATTTTTTTATAAATACTGTACCCAAACCAAAAAATACAATAATTCTTTAGTTAGTGGGTAGTCAGTTTATATTTTATTGTCTAAATTAAGTTGTTTTAATACTCCTTTATTCAGTAATCCTTTTCTACTATATGATTCTAATATAGTCTTAACTGCAGATTTCTTGATATGAGACTCGTTTAATGACTTCTCATATCTCTCAATTTTGCTTTTAATTTCTTCGGCAATTCTTTTATCTTTTTTCTTTTTTTCGATAAGAGCATTTAATTGCGACTCGGTTATAATATATTTTTTAGACATCTATTTCTACAGTTAATTTCTTGGTAATCAGCTCTTTCTTTAAATCTACTAGCTTCTCAATGTATCCATTTCTTCTTAAAATTTTAAAGACAATATTTTCAACGGAAAATTCACCTTCGTCATCTAATCCTGCCTTTCTCATGGATTTAATTTTATCGAATAATCTTTCAATTTGAAATACTGTGCTTTCAGTATGCTCACTATCCATAATGTCATCAATTGAGTCCATTATTTCAGATGTCTTCTTCTGGATATTATTAGTATCTAATTGAATAATTTCTTTTATTGGCTTAGTTAACCATTTATTTCTCATTATAGAGTAAACACCTGTTGAAGTGTGAGGCTCACTAGAATCTTGTACATAGACTTCAACTTCATGACCTTTAGCTTCTAAAGGCATACTTTCATTCCAAAGTGTTTTTTTACTTTTTAAATAATCAGCAACTAATTCTTTATCATAGGTAATTTGTGACGTGTCCATTAATATGTGAACATCTAGATCAGATTCATCACTATAATTATAATTTGCTAATGAACCAGTTAATGTGATATCCTCAAATTTATATTTGGATAGATTTGCGTATTCTATAAATTCTTTTGCAATACGAAGAAGACCTTTACGTACATCTTCATGAATTGTCATGCTTTCGTTATCCCATATTTTAGGACATAACTCATCTTTCTTTTTAAAATCATTAACATCGATAGAATTAGGATCAACTATTTCATTGATAATATCTGATATATTATTTTCATCCCAAAAACCCTTTTTTGGTTTTATATCATCAAATGTTAGAAACGACTCATTTAGTTTATCTTTATTTTCTTTAATCACAACAATGTCCTTTAACATATAAATACTTACGTTTTCATATATCTTTTGAATTTCTGATATTAAAAAGTTATTGTAAGTAGATATCTCATCTGGAAAACTTCTTTTAAAGCTTTCAGATAGTTTAATTTGAAATGAGTCATCCAACTTATTTACTATAAATTGTGATGACTCATTCTTTGCAATATTTCTTACAATATCTTCGTTGAGTAACATTTATTTCTTTTTTGACTCGGTAAGTTCATCCATATCTTCATCACTGATTTTCACTTCGTCATCATCTTCTTCGGCATCTTCACCACTCATAGCTATGGTATCAGTGTCCATTTCTGGTTCTTCTTCGCTACTCATCTCAGAATCATCTCTGTCTTCACCATGTCCTTTACTCTCCAACCAATCTCTAATTGCTTTCATGTTATGTTCGGCAATAGTAATCTTATCTTGAACCCATGCTGGAAGATCGTCAACAACTTCTAACTTATCATGTAGATCACGTGCATTGTCACAGATGTTATCTAGTTTAACTTGATAGCTAGGTGCTTCTTCATAATCATGAATATCATCACTGGCTGCTTCAATATCTTCCACATCCATTTCGTGTTCATTTAATTTTTTCTTGGGCATCCCCATGTAGTGCATTCTTTCGAATAATAATTCTTTACTTGATTTTTTATTTCCCATCTATTTATTTTTTCTTATTAGATAATTTATCAGGAGACAGTTCTGCAATCTTACCTTCAATCATTTTAATTCTTTCGGCAATTCTTTCAACCGCAGGTTGTCTTCCTTCTTCGGTTGCTATTTTAAGTCTTTCATTTAATTTTTCTAATCTATTTTCTAATTGTGGTAAATTGTTCATATTATTTTCTTTAATTTAAAATAATTGATTTTTGTATAAATACTTGTCTTTTTTAATAAGTATTTATAATTAAATAACAAATTCATGAATTTAGAATGTTTAAGTGGTATTATTAAAGATGGTCTTGCCATCCATATAGATATTTCAGATGAGAAGTCTTGGAATTTAAATACGGGATTTACTTCAATAAGTCTCAATCAATGGTCTGGAGCATACTCAGACAACATTAATTTATATGATTTCGGATTGACAGCATATGACAATGGGAGAGTAGATGATAAAATATCTTCATTAGATATAACATCCGAAGACCTTAAAGTATCTCTTTATAGAGTCGGATATAATGATGTAAGTGGTGGTACTTTTTATGATATGTATCCAATTAGTGCGGTTACCAGTGCATCTACTGTTGGTAATTATTTCGATTTAGATGGTGGATATCTACAAGGTTTCTTTAAATTAGAAGATTATAATCATGAGTTACTTCCTCAAAGATATAATGAGGGTATTACAATTGAAACATTAATAAATGTTAATGATAATAGTGAAGGTATATTTTATCTTATGGGTGCTCGTTCCGAAGACAAATACAATCCATTTTTTAGTGGTGAGACCCAAGAAGTCCTAACTGAAGAAATCGTATCAAGAAGAACAGGTATTATTGGTTTAACGAATGAGACCACTAAAATAGTTACTAGTTATAGTGGTGTGACCACTAGTGAAAGTAATAATTTAAATGGATATTTAGATGAAATATCATTAAAAAATGCATTTATTGATTATGAAGACAGAAACGAAACTAAAGCAGTTGAACAACCAAATGATAGTATAAATGAAAATGTAATTGCTTTCGGTTTAAATAGCGATGGGAATGTGTTTATTAAAAGAGTTAATGAAAATGGCATTGTTAAAACACTCATATCACCTAACACAATAACAGCAACTGGCTGGACTATGATAAATATCACATATAAACCAGATGAATTACTTGAATGTTTTGATGACTTGGTTGAATGTGCACCAGCTAGAAACGGTGAATTAACCATATATGTTGACGGTAGAAAATTCTGGAAGATAGATGACTATAAAGAGTTTTTCTTTTTAGGTATGAAAAATAATAAAGAAAAGCAGATTGGTGTACCATATAATATTAGTTGGGGCGGTGGATCATTCGGTCTGAAACATTCATATCATTGGGATTTAAATACAACGACACTATATGATGGTGAAGATAGCACATACATAAATGCAAATTTCATTAATATAGAAAATCCATTAAAAGACGATCCATGTAACGATATTATTGATGTTTCAACATCGGGAGTTACTGGAGTTATATTTAGTGCCGATACTGAAACATTTGGAATTGAAGGTGAATGTGATCCAAGTAATGTTATTGACGTGCCAACATTTAGAATTGAAAATACAGGTACTACTGGTCAAACAGTCGGTCAACAATATTATATTGAATTTAATACTGATATAGAAATAATTAGTAATAGAGATTATGATATTGATGTGAGTCTATTTGAAAATGATATTTTTAGGTTTGGGTCAACAAAAGAAATAAAATTAGTCGTCACAGGATCAGAAGAAATTTCTATTATTGAAGAAGAGAAATATGACGGTACTATGCCTAGAGAATGGGTTGATCTTAGTGTAAAAGTAAGAGTCAAAGATAATACAGGTAGACAGACAATGAGAATTGGGCTATTAATAGATTCAGATGAACCATTAGAAAATAACTTCATATTATTTTTAAATGATTTTGAATATACGGCATCTAATATTCTTGCTCAAGATGATAATAAACTCAATCTTAAAATTGAAAATAGTTTTGATTCATCATATATTGGTGGTATACAAAAATTAAGAGTGTATACTAAACCATTTACATCTCAAATGGTATTACATAATGCAATGAAAGAATTGAATTCAAATCCTGAGTATGGAAAAATTATTTCTGGTGGTGGTAGAATTATTAATCGGTAGTATATATTAATATGAACAAACTACAAGAAATTTATAACGGCTGGAAAAATTATATCTTTAAATCAGAAGAACATGAAGAATTAGCTAAAAAGCGAATGGCAGAATGTATTGACTGTGAAGACGATAAAAAGGTTAAGCAACTAACTAATCTTAATAGATGTAAACAATGTGGTTGTTATATGCCTGCAAAAGTTCGAAATGAAGGTTCTCAATGTCCAATCGGAAAGTGGTAATATCTAAATATGGTTAAAAAGCATAAAAATACTGATAAATATTTTATAGGTGCACAAACATGTGATAGTAGGAAATGCAGAAAAGATTATAAACATGAATTAAATGACATGTGTGATGCCATTACAACACCACAAAAAATATATCCTGTATTAAGGAAAGCCACTTGTCTATATTGTGGTAAAACTTTTAAATTCTAGTAATTCACGTTAATTTAGTACATTTATATATATTATATTTAATAATTAGTAATATAATTGGGTTATTTCTTGTATTTATTGTAAAGTATAAAACATGAAAGTAAAAGAAGTAATAGCCGAAGAAATACGTAAACATGTTATAACCGAAAACCTACAATATCATTTAGACTTAGGTTTGTCATTAACAGAGTCTGTTTTCCGAGTTGGTTCAAAAGCACATGACGAACTAATGCAAGAAGTCCGTAAACTATATAAAAATAACATACTTCATTTAACTGATAAAGATGATCTGTTCATTATGGAAAAAACTGATGCTGGTAAAATAGCAGTTTTTTTTGACGAAAACAAACTTAATGAAGGTGAAAAAAAAGGTGTTTATGATGGTGAAAAAGTAACACTTGATAACCCAAGTAGAGTAAGTGACAGTGATAAGAAATTCAGAGTATATGTTGATAGTGGGAAGAAGACTGCTGATGGTGAAACTAAAGCTAAGAAGGTAGAATGGGGTTCACCAGACTACGAAATAAAGAATGATGATCCAGAAGCATCTAAATCGTTTAGAGCACGTCACAAGTGCTCTGAGAAGTCAGACAGAACTAAAGCAGGTTGGTGGGCATGTAATGTACACAAGTATCATAAACAATTAGGATTGTCATCATCAAAACCTTGGTAATAATATGTGTGAAGCAACTGTAATTTTTAGAATGACACCTAGTAATAACAACGGTTTTTATGGTTTTTTAAGTAATTTTTATAGAAAAACCAAAAAAACTCGATATGATCATGTAGGTAGAATAATCAATAATCGTGTTTATTCAATTGAGAAAAATGGATATAATAGTATGCCATTAGAAGAATGGAAAAGTTTATATAGTAATCAAGAATATTTTGTAAAAAATGTTGAACTACCATATAATAGTAAACAATTTCTGAGTGTATTTAATGCACTCAGAATTTTTAAATATAATAAACAATATGTTTACTATTTATTAATTTTAAAAATTTTCTTCAAGAAGAGTAAAACTAAAACTAGAAAGTACGGTACATTACTGTCAAGCGAAATGGTCGCAATTGCTAGTGGTTTGGATGATTGGTATGACTATGATGTAAATAAGTGGATGAATTATTGTAAGTGTAAATGAGAAATAGAAAACAATGTTATTAAATAAAGATCAATTAGAATTATACGGTTTTATATTATCAATTATTGGTGCTTTGTTTGGTCTTTATAAATGGGTTATATCTTATAGAAGAGAAGCAAGTTTGAAAAGAAAAAATGTTGAGAATGTTTTAAAAGCAGAAAAGCTTGCATTACAAATCGAGGTATTATCTAAAGAACTAATAATTGAAGAATTTAAAGATAGGTTAGCAATAGAAGAAAGATTAGATTATTTTACTGATTATCATAAGGCAAATTATGCTCATTTTTTCGTGGTGAAAAACGGTGGAGATCATATTACTGCACGTAAAAGTTGTTCATTAACAGTCATATATGAAAAACACAATCATGGGAAACCACCATTAAAAAATCAATGGCAAAATATACATGTCAACAAACAACTAACTGAAATTCTTTTACATTCACTTTTAAATGGTTATTATTATGTTCATAATTTTATGGAAAATATGGACGATGGAGAAATGAAAAGTCATATTAACCCAATGGATGGTATGGACGTTGCTTGGTTTTATGTCGGTAAAATTGGAATTGATGAATATTTTGTTTCATTTCAATTTAGAAATGATGGGGTACAATCAAGTTTTGAAATACAAACAATAAAAAATTATTGTAGTAATATATTTTTTATGTTAAAATCAACACATCAAAAAAGAGAGGAAATGATTAGAATGATTCAAAAGAAAAAGAATTTAGAAGATGAACTCCTTGAATATAAACTCAATAAAAATTGAAACCATACAAAGAAAAAATAATTAGTAATTACATTAAATTGCGATATTTTTCTTCGGATACCAATCCTGATGATCTTAAATGGCATTATGATGAGGAAGATAGAGTCGTGAGTGTTATGAGTGAAACTGATTGGCAATTTCAATTTGACAATAAACTACCTATTAACATGAAAGAAGATATTATAATACCTAAAGGTGTGATGCATCGTTTAATTAAAGGAACAGGAGAATTGAACATAATGATTAGACAAACTATATTATAAAGGGATAATGTAATATTATTTGTTTTCACCGAAACAGTCTTGACATATACAATAATTAATCATACATTTAACATATGGATGGTAATATAAGTGAAGGTATTGGAATGTTAATGGTATTAGCTGCAATATCTATTTGTTTATTCGTTATATTGGGAATAACTAATGTAATAGATTTTTTCTTTACGAAAGATACATTTGAGACTACAG
>Ga0306866_1000207_pt1 | contig 21965 bp, 31 predicted proteins | sample AntRauTorckE5432_FD_190450 | JGI IMG/M metagenome (GOLD analysis project Ga0306866, IMG submission 190450) | Saline lake microbial communities from Rauer Islands, Antarctica - Metagenome Torckler E5 #432 (v2) (version 2) | ecosystem: Environmental > Aquatic > Non-marine Saline and Alkaline >...
ATCATATAATGTATGTATAGTGAGATAAGGAGGTAAGGCACTAGAGCAAATTGGTAACCGGGCGAGGGCGGCTGAAGACCTCAAACTAGAGCCGTAGACAAACACCCTCGCAGCCTATAGTTTAATTGTAACATCGTGTAACATCGTGTAACATTGTGTCAAGTCAATTGAACTAGTGTAAAGATTTGTAACTGTCCACACCCTGTTGATAACCCTGTGGACAAAAGATATCCACACCCCCTGTTGATAACTCTATACACAGGCCTGTTGATAACTCTATACACAGGCCTGTTGATAAAAGATATCCACACGCCGTCCACTGTCCCGACTTATCCACAGACCTCACCCAACCTTCCAAGAACCTCCGCTAACCTCTTGATCTAGTTGACATTCTCGCCCTGTCCACAAAAAGAACGAAAAATCACCAGCATATCAATGACCTACCCAACACAACACAAGTCATTGATTTACAACAACAATTCAAGATCCTGTGCAGTGGAGAGTTTAAGTCATTGATATTACTAGTAGTGTAGAAGAAGATTGACTACTGTGTAAGTCATTGATTTGTATGGGGTTTCTTGATCTGTGCCACCCTAGGCCTTCTCTGCTAAGTCATTGATCTTAAACTAGAATTCCCTGGGTGACGCAAGTGTGTCGTTGAGGCGTTTTACTTGCGTTGAGACGTTGATCTGAGCATGATTATAGCGTTGATCTGTCTTTCTGAGCAATAATATAGCGTTGAGCTGTCTCAAACGGTTGTTTGAATTACGTTGAAGTGTTTTGCAATGAAATATAGTGTGCTAGCGTAGAGAAATTCTTTGACGCTGACGGTAATGAGGGGCATAGTCCAAATACTTTTTAGTACTCTTAGTACTTTTTGGTACTCTAGCACTCTTACCTTACTCTTACCTTACTCTTACCTTACTCTTACCTTACTCTTACCTTACTCTTACTCTTACCTTACTCTTACTCTTACCTTACTCTTACCTTACTCTTACTCTTTGATACTTCTTACAGTATGCTTGCACACTTCTTACTAGTACTCTTGTGTATGCTTGCACACTGCTAGTAACGTTCGTCTAGAAGCTGTCTGTCACACTACTAGTGTCACAGCGGCTTTTACTGCTGGCTTCAGTGTTCATAAGGTTGTGCTTGGCAGTGAGTATGCTACTACTATTAAACAAGTTTGGTCTGTGGTTGATGTTCGCACTGGTATTGTCTAAGAGTAATTATAAATTCGTTTTTGGTTTGTGCACAAATAATGTGTTTGTTATTTGTTATTAGCCGTGGGGCTTACAGCGGGGTCTTTGCATATATGTGGGCTGTTGATTAAAACAGTTGTGCAGGGGTTGTTTGACTCAGGGGCTTACAGCGGGGTCTTTGTGCTGGGGTTGACAGTGTGCGCTGGTTCGTGTATGCTAGTGTTTTAATCAAGCTAGGGTGCAGAGATCCGCAATGAGATATATAATAGCAAGCGATATAAAATCAAGGAGAGCTTGCTGATGCAGGATCAAGAAAGTATAAAGAGTGTGTTTGTGTGTAACCGACGCAACCGTCGAATAATCAACCAATGGTTTGAACAACAGTGTGCATGCGATCATGATTGGCAACAGATGCCCTGGAGCACTCTCAGACAAATACATTTTAAACGAGCCAGTGTCAAACGAGCATTTGACAGTTTTGCTCGATTGAACAGCATACTAGTAGCAGACACAGTTGATGAATATCAACAGCAGCAGGCACACAAGTGGAACAGGTTGGCCACCACTTATCGCACACATCACCAGGTGGACAACTAACGCAGGCCCTGGGGCACAGGCCACTAGTTTAGCAGTGTCATGTGGTGTACATCAACTTGGTACACCCGCAGCCATTACGTGACCGTTGTTGGGTCTGGCCTAGAACAAAGCGGGGCCTATACACTAATGTACGAAACAAGATTCTTAGTTAATATACACGACGAGTATCAAACTTTATTAAGTGTAATGGATTGGTGCAAAGCGTCCTTGCCTGAACACAGTTGGGGGATAAAGTACGACAAAAAGAATAGTCGTGCCTTGTGCATAATGTTTACCCAAGCTAAGTATAAAACCCTATTTGACTTAACATTGCCGGGCGGTAAGTTTTACACGCTCGCACAAAAGGACGAATAATGCGACAACTAATAGTAGACTGCGAAGCCAGTGGCCTGCACCCAGAATCATATCCTATCCAGGTAGCTTGGATAGATGTAAATACTAAAGAGACTGATACTTTTTATATCAAGCCTCACGATACATGGCTGCATTGGGACTACAATGCAGAGGACATTCATAATATCCCTAGAAAGTTGCTCACGGATATAGGGTTACCTGTTTCAGAGGCCGCACAGCGTTTCTTAGACGCTACAAACGACAAAGATTGCATGGTGTACAGCGACGCTCCGAACTTTGAAAGCTTCTGGTTAGGAAGGCTGCTCCACACAGCAAATGCATTATTTGAAACTGGCGCTATACAAGTAACGTATGTCTTGGAATTGCTCGAAACAAGACAACAAAAGCGCGAGATGTCTAGAATCATGGGGAGCCAGGATCGTCCTCATGATGCACTAGACGACTGCCGGATGATTCTAGCAGCGTATGAGCAAGCTCGAGACACAGACTATGCACCAGACGTCGAAGATTAGATCACACCAAGTAGAATATGAACTTTTCTAAACTTTCCTCTTCTAATATGATATTGCGTCTTATGCAGTCTCTACTGAGTAAGCGAATGTATGATCGCACGCCCGACGATTTGGCCGACGATTTGATATCGCAGGTTATAGCACAGGAGGCACGCGACATGACCCACGAACTAGTAGATTGCGATCACGAAGGATTCAGTGTTTTTGTAACAGATGACTGTGTGTTCAATGGACCCGTGAAAGACTGGCTTGAAGAACAGGTTGGTGCGTATGGCAACTATTGGTGTTGGAAGTACGAATGGATGTCAGCAGGTAAACGCACCCACGAAGTATTTGTGATTAACGATCAACGCTGTCAGATAAGTGTAGTGTTTCGCGACGAGAAACATTATCTTATGTTCTTACTAAGATGGGGAGACCGTTGCGTCGGTCCTAACAATTAAATGCATTCTAATCAATTAACATATCGCGTAGATATTGTCGCGAGCTTTCCGATTGACGCAAAGGTTATTAGATGGTTCAATGAGACTGTTGGAGTAAAAGATCGTGATTGGACAGTTGAGTTTGCTGAGAGAAGTTATATGCCTTACGTGTTGGTAAGAACAAAGCATCAACAAGAGATGTTCGAGAATAGATGGGAAAGGTATTGCTACAGTTGGTTAAGCGAACATCAGCATTACCGCGTGGCCTAAACCGTACGCAACTAACCAAAAGACGCAGCCCATAATAGCCCAAAAGCGTACTATGGCCCTGACCCTAGGATGTTCGTTTAATCGGTACATTACGAAGATAAGAGCAGTGGCAAACATTCCAGTAAACAGCATAAAATTTCCTTGTATTAACTGGAATATTTAGTATAGATTTTCACTCCACAGTGTGCCACCGTTAGTTGTGTCGCCACCGCAGCGTCTAACAATCTGGCCGTTGGCTTCAGCAATCTTCCACGCTTCGGTGCGTGAATAGAACTTACCATACTGGTCAATGAATCCTTGCTCGTGAGGCTCTGAGCCTTTGACGCCCATATACTCTGCTTGTACACACATGTGCTGATCAAAGTGTCGTGCACCTACTAACATAGGGCCGTTCTCAAATCTATTGGCAGAACACACGATTCTGGCACCTTCTACAGCGGGGCCTGTGTCTAACTCGTCCATGGCTAGACGCCACCGTTCCATGAAGTCTTCACGGTCGCTGGGTCGCACACGAATAAGGTCTTCGTCAAGCAGCTTCCACAGTATTTCTTTTGCTCGTTCAATACTCATAATTCTCTCCTTTCGTAAAAACACCTATTATGCCGCCGTTGTCACAAACTGCACAACCGCTCCTTGGGTACTCTTTGCCTTCGAGTCGCAACTTCTCGCGACAGTGTGCCGGCAGAACCAAACATTCCGTTATTGCCTGTCTCACGGTACTGCAACACGCAACCGTACGTGATCAGATCTATCGACCATCTAAGTTCCATTATGTCCTTTTAGTATAGCATCTTGTCCGTAGACTGCATTGTGGCGGAGTTGCTTTTCTTCAGGTGTCTTGTGAGCGAAGAAAAGAGTGTTGTGTCCTTTATTGTATAGGTACGCCTCACACGCTACATATACTGATGCAAAAATCCAAATCATTGTTCTTCACCTGTGCAGATGTGGTTGCCTTCTTTATCAACACGCGGAGTTAACCCGCCACCAGCTCCTTCGAGGTAGTGACAGCCAGTGCCGTAGTCAATGCGCAAACTAACGCCGCTACGACTAAAGATGCCGCTGTCGGTGCTGTCTGTTGTTGCGGGAATTACCGTGTACGCCAGCACTATGACTACGTAGGTAGCAAATACCTTTAGCAGGTAGGCCTTAAGGTCTTCTTTAATCTTTTCATAAAGCTCTAGATTAGACATCTCGTTAGTCCTTTTTGGGTGCTGTGGATTAATAGAATCAGCTATATCAACCCACCATGCTGCGAGTTGCGTATTTGGTCAAGCGTTGGATACGCTTGCGTTTAGCAGGAGTCATTCGTGTTTCTTTGAATGTGTCTCTTGGTGTGTGCTTTTCGTATTCTGCTACGTAGGTAGCAAATACCTTTTGGAAGTAAGGTTTATTTTTCATTGTACAATTCACCGTCGTGGTTAACAATCCCAGCATCTTTAAAGTCTGAGCCGTAGTAAAATTCTGCCCAAGATAACGGGCTGGACCCGTCATCGTAAGCAACGCTTCTGAGATACTCAACAATCAGTTCTCGCTGCTCATCACCGCGATAACTTGCGCCCCAGCTTTCTTTGCTGCCGTCTGGACACACAAAGAATGTGCGTTCGTTGTTAACAAGTGTTTCCATGATAGGAGTACACTGCGCACCGACGCTGTGTGCGTAGTCACGAGCATCGTCGAGATAGTTGTGATGTGCCCTGCCTGATGTGACTGCGATTGCGTGTCGTACTAAGACGCCCATATGAGTTACTCTTTTATGAATGTAACTACATTATAAGCTCGTTGGAGGGGATTGTCAACTACTTTTCAGCAGTTCCTATTTTCTTTTTGAAGAGTTCTAAACGTTTGTTGAACCAGTGATCAATACCAACCTTAGCAGCATACACCAGCAGTGCTACAACAACAACTAGACTAACAGTATAAACGTCGTCTCTGTCGTTCATTGTAACGCCAAGCACGTTTACTTCCCAGCTATCGTCTACAGTTTCGACCGTCGGATTGTTGACTTCGAACCCACCTATAGCCATACCAGCTGGCGGCGGACCGTCAGTGTAGTCTACGTCTATTTCTGGGACTTTAGGATTGTTGATGGTTACACCACCAAGAGTAAACTTTTCCGCGTCAGGATGGATTGCGGTAAGGGCATCAATCTCGTCCTGTGTCAATTGTGGATAGTCTTCTTGTAATTGGCTGTAACTGTTAATATCGCTCATTTTCTTCTAGCTGCTTCTACTTTGGCTCGGTCCTGTCTATCAATCAAGTTAGTCTATTACTCACTGAGTTCTTTTTAAGTTTCTTTTTTCATACACAGAAAGTCCGTAGAAACACTTCCTGACGAGAAAGTGTTTCTACCCTCATTTGCTGTCTGTATAAACAGCTTTATCGATATCCCATACATCATCGAACGAGACTACATGCTCTTCTTGCGTCTCTATGTCACGCAACTCAAGCAACTGTTTTTCAACATCGCGACACTTAATTACTGCAATGCCTTCAACTGGCCCGGGTCCTGCTGCGGTTTGTCCAACCTGTAGGTTTTTTACAGGATTGCCGTCTTTGTCCAGCATCTTAGTGATGCGGTAACGGCAAGCCCAAGACTCGCCCGGAATAATATCCATCGGTGTCATTACTGTTTTAATCCTCTGTGCGGGCTTTCCACTCAGCTTCTGAATAACCAAGTTTGTAAGCACCTTTGCTCTCTGTAAACGTTGCGCCGTATGCGCGGGCAATCCGAGCATCCCAGATCATATCTGAAATACGTGCACAACTGCCTGGACCTTCCCAAAAAGTGTTAACGATGTCGTTAACGGCATTCATTGGAACTCTAATAAATTTATCTTCGTTGCGCTGGCTCATTACCAGTTCTTGAAGCAGTTCAGGAACATATTCGTGTTCTGACAACGCAAACGGTCCTTCTACTGCATTGAGAGTATGCGGAGCATCTGTGCTTTGGTTGTCCCAAAATTCGTGAGCGTCTTGCTTGAGCTGGGTAAATTTGAACATACTATAGTGCCTCTCTGGTTTAGTTTACTTCAGTGTCTAAACAGTATACGCTCAGTCGCTTTAAGTGTCAACCACTGATTTACTACTAAATACATTGCAACATTTAAAAAGGAGATCTCCCATGAAACCGCTCAAGAGCATTGCAGTACAGCTAGAGGTAGGACAAGAGATTGAAGTAGGACCGAATAACAAAAGAGCAAAAATTACAAAGATTGAGTTTCATGAGAAATCGGGAGAGATCAATATTAACACGACACAGGGACCAAGACGTGCACTAACGTTTAAGTTGTGTGAAGACAGCGGCAAGGCAGGCGCGTCATCTAACCCTGCTGATAAATTTAGGTAACATAATTATGAAGATGAGCGAATTAGAAGATTCTATTGTGCAAGAGGGTGGACCAAGCCAAGGTTGGAAAGCATATTGTACCAATACCCCAAGAGACAAGATGAGCGCGAGCTGGGAGTCAGGGTGTGTTGCTCGCGGCCACCTTACCCGCAAAGACGATACATACGTAGACGGTGAGAAAATTACAGGCAAAAAAGCAAAGAGTACAGAACACGGCGGGCCTGTGCCGGACCACTCTTAAATTTACAAGAACCAAACTGGAGATACAATGTCTGATCTAGGACTGACACTCGAAGAATGTTTAACAGGTACTCTACTGCTAAGTGTGCCAGGCAAACCATCAGCAACGCACCCACTAGAAGAGTGTATAATTTACATCTACGAACATACTACTGAGCTAGGAGCACAGGGCGTAGTGATCAATCGGCACAGCGAATTAACAGTAGACACTCTACTAGAAAGAATGGACTACACCGCAGACAGCCTATCTCTGAGAGCGCCATTATACCACGGCGGCCATACCGAAGAGAACGGCGTAATAATGGTTCACACGTCGGAGTGGTACTCATCTAACACAAGACCAGTAACCAACGAAGTAAGTGTGAGTTCCGATACATTTATGTTAGAGAAGTTGATTGCCGGCAATGAGCCCGACGATTGGCTAATGTGCGCGGGCAAGTGCACATGGGAGCCAGGGCACTTAGAATTAGAAGTTATGAACAAACAATGGCTTACCCTACCGGCTGCAAATAATATAGTCTTTTCAAGTGCAACCGGCGAGAAGCAATGGCGTAAGGCGTTGGACACTTGCTCCAGGCAGGCAGTGGACCGTTGGTTTTAAAACCGAACAAGGAATAGTACTACCCACGTTTTATCAGGTAGCAACCATTGACAACACCAACATATTTTATAGGCTAGTGCGCAATGCAGATCTTACACTAGGCGGCGCCCAAGGCTGGAATCAGGTACAAGACGTAGACAGTTTTACTGAATTCCAGATCTATGATAACCCTGCTGCCATCCCCCAACTGAGTCAGGGCACAGTGATAGACAGTGGGTTTGTTGTTGCGGGAAGCGGTACTGGTATTGCTCTGGACAAAGATACTACCTATCAGATGGGAAGAACTGATCTGGGCACAGTAAGCGACACGTTAACTATTTTAGCAGCAGCAAACGGGTCAAACAAAAGTGCCATTGCTGTAATGACCTGGATTGAACAACGTTAGAATTCTAAGATACATTGGTTGACACGCACTACAAACAATGTTAGAATGTTGTTTGTAGTGCGAAACAGTCACACGATATTCGTATGGCTAATTATAGAGACAAGAAGAAGAGGAGATACACTGTGAGCGATGTGCTTTTACTTAATGCCAATGCACAGCCAGTGTCATATCTTCCACTAAGTGCAATAGGTTGGAAGGACGCTGTCACGTACATGTGGCTAGACAAATGCGTCGTACTAGAATGGTACGACGACTGGGTGGTTCACGCAGAGACTTGGGAGACAAAAGTCCCAGCGGTAATAATGCTGCGAGAAATGATGAAAACGAATATGAAGCCAAGGTTCTCAAAAGGGAATATCTTCCTTCGTGACTCGTATACTTGTCAGTATTGCGATATCGGACTAGTCCGTTCGCAGGCAACCCTGGACCACGTGTTGCCAACCAGCCGAGGCGGTCGCACTACTTGGGACAACATCGTGACGTCTTGCGGTCCTTGCAACCACAACAAGGGCAACAGCCTGTTACCTAAGCCTGCTAAAATGCCTTACAAGCCTGACTACTACGAGCTGGTGAATAAGCGTAAGAAGTTGGGTTGGGAAGTTCGTCACCCCGAGTGGCACACGTACCTGCAATAAAAAAGCCCCCGGGGAGGGGGCTTTACTCTATCTCTCTATACTCAAACTGTCTATAACGTTCCTTTTCAAGTACCCTCAAAATAGATCACTGTCCTTGTACCGTATTTACCAGTACGACTCCTAATTACGATAAATATCTTATACACGGAGCGCCCTATGAGAGCAACTGACATTATTAGAAGCATGCTGGACATAGTAGACGAGATATCAGACGAACCTGAAATCAAAGTAACTACTGATGTTGACCCAGAACAATTATACACCGATCCAGACAGCGAAGAGTCGAGGTTCAAGCAGATCCTTGCTCAGCTTATGCATCGCGACGATCCTAAACAACACGCAAACTCACCAAACGAAATTGTGTCAGACGTAGATTCTGTGACAACTTGCGCAGGCGGCGGCATAAATGGCTCTAAACATCCAGACGACATCAGAGTAAAGGACCCGAGACAAAATGGCTAAACAAGATACAGCAGACGTAATATATGTAGATGTCCCCACGTTTATAAGACTATTAGAACTTGCTCACGAAGACGTCGACAACGACATGGACCTGCACGATATTGCAGAGAAGATGATACAGTTGAGTCAAAAGCAGGTTGTTACTATGGCAGACTATGATGAGGTTGTGGGCTTTATGCAGAAGCAGGGCGACGACAGCGAAGATGGTTACGACAAAGAGATGGAAGCAATTCGTCGACTGGGAGGAATGAACCGTGGCAGCTAATGGCATTTCAACCCTAGAGTTCAAACGTGCAAGACAGGAAGCAAAGTTAGATCTTGCAGCAACTAACAGAACAGCAACAGGGCGTCGCAACACCTACGACTTGAATCAGCTTCCTACAGTATACGCACCGGACAGCAACGACACAAATGATGTAATAGATAACGCAAACGCAGCTGGGCTAGTAACCGGCCGGCCGTGGACATAATAGGATAGACCATGAGAGCAAAAGAATTTACAATCAACGTTCCGATCAATATTAAGATCAACGGCGACGGCGAACCGGAGATTGACGTTAATGGTGAAGACGACGAAGAGCTTGATCAGAATCCTGTGATGATGTCGCCACAACAACAGGAACTCGAACTGAGGAAAGCTGAACAAGGAAAAACTAGTCCTTACATTGACGCAATGACAGACGAAGATCCGGACGTTGGAGACGAGGAAGAAGACACACAAGAAATCGGAGCAGCCGACCCCCAACGCCGTAGAACAAGGTAATAACCCACAGTGGCTGATAATTTTACACAGGACTTTAGAACACAACGTCGTAACTATGACGACGGCAGGACGCGAATTGACCGCCAAGTCGGTCGTTTGTGGTACAGTTCTGAAGACAGAACCATACGTGTCAGCGACGGCACAACACCAGGTGGTATTGTTATCGCTGGCGGTGGCAGTGGAGGCGGCGGCGGCCTCATAGCAGGCGATAACGTCAGCTTGCTGACCAACGATGCAAATTATGTAAGCGAAGGTGATAACCTAAGTGTATTCACAAACGACGCTGGGTTTGTAACATCAAGCTCAAACGTTAGCATATTCACTAACGATGCTTTGTATGTAAGCGAAGGTGACAATGTTAGCTTGCTGACCAACGATGCGAACTACACTAGCACAGGTGATAACCTAAGTGTATTCACAAACGACGTTGGCTTTGTAACATCTACAGCCAATCTAAGCACCTTTACTAATGACGCTGGATTTATTGCTCTTACTGATCTAAGTGCAGCCGGCGACCTAACCTACAATAATATCACAGGCGAGTTTGGTGTTACGACCTACAAAAGCGCAGACTTTGACACAGACCTAGGCACAAAGACCACAGACGACGTTAATGAAGGTATCGTAAATCTATACTTCACTGACGGCAGGGTCGATGCTAGGGTAGCAGACACTAGCATTAGTTCGTTACTTGATGTAGACAATAATCTAGTCACTAATCTAAACGAAGACAGTATCTTGATATATAATGCTAGTAACAATGAATTTGTAGCTGAAAGCTTCATAGCAGTGCTAGAGCGACTAAAGGCGGAACTAGAAGTGCAATACGACAGACTGGTAGACGAAGAAGGACCACTAACTTACATCGGCGAAGCTGAGCCAGGTACGGACAGAAACCTGGCTCTGTGGCGTATAAAAAGGGTGTCCGAAGCATCGGACGGCGACTTGGAAATCCTGTGGGCCGACGGCGCCGCAGCTTTCGACAAAGTCTGGGACGATAGAGCCACATATACCTATTCTTAGCATAAATAATACTATTAGCAACATATCTAAAGAGGAGCGAGAAATATGGCCCTAATTACAGATCCGGATCTACTGTCGCAAGGTACAACTACCGCAGCGACCGGTGTAACATTCGGAACCCCAACAGGATCAACTGTTGAAATTTCAGGTACAGGACTACCGGGATTAGCAGCAGGCGATTACTTTGAAATAAGAAGCGCAAACAGTCCTGAAAACAACGGCTTGTGGGTAGAAACAGGTGGTTTACCATCTACATCAAGCATTACAGCAGACAAGCTAGCAGGCGACAACGGAGCCACTCCAATAGCAGACGCTGTTTCAAGTGCTACAACATTCTTGCACGACGATACTGCATTGTCAGACGAGAAGTCTGTTTACCTTGACTACTACAACAGAAGCATTTGGCTGTTGAAGCAAGGCGAACTATCGAACGACGGTGTAACACTACAGGCACTGTATTCGTTTACCAAGGAAGAGTGGAAGAACGACGATGCACTTATTCCACACCCGTTCCCATTCACAGCGATTACGCCAGAGCAGTTCGAATTAACAGATAACTGGGCATTCTACACTGGTAACAACGGCGGCACCGATGCTGTTCAAGACGTTGAAACACGTAAGCTAGTACGAACAGGCGGATGGAGAGAGATTGGTACAGACGACGTACTCGACGCAGAGTACATCGGTGTTATCACACTTGGTCAGTTTGAAGACAACGCAAACGACACCGCATACTACCAGCAGGGCTCTGACCCAACTGATACTGGCGCAGCCGTAGACTTTACGTTCGCTGGTCCAGTAAACGAAGCTGTTCTGTCATACGACTATATTACAACAGATTCAGGCGACGGCTTCTCTATTACCTCAAACGTTATTACACGTACAACAGGTGACTGGGTTGCAGACGGTTACGTTGTGGGCGGCCAGATTTCTATTGTAACTTCGGATACTGTAGGCAACGTAGGCACATTTGACGTTACGTCAGTAACAACAACCGAACTAACTGTTGATACTGGCTTGACCAACGATGCTGACGACACTACCTTTACATCAGCAGCAAACAACAGAAACGTATTGAACATCTTCTTGCGTATCAGAGACGGCGATACCAACGGTAAGACGTTTGCTCAAGCAACGTTAGTGGACATCGGTGTTGTGGAAGTTGACAACAAAGTGTTCCGTTTCCCAGTAACCAACAGCACAGACCTAAAAGTTGCTGCAACTGATACAACCATTGCAAACAATTCTCCGTACACAGAGATTGAAATACGTTACTTCGACCAGTCGTTTACACGAGAAGTTGAAAGTGGTGTAGAGTCAAACTTTGGTATTGTAATTGATGTTGGTACGTTCTCAGGTGTTGATGGTAGTATTACATCAGCAGGCAGTGACTTGACCACAGTCGAAGCAGGCATTCCAATTGACGGTACCTACGACGGCGGTACCCTTACAATCTACGAAGGCACAACAGCAGTCGGCGATTATACAATTGGCACTGTCTCGTCGGCAGACACTGTTCCTATTACTACTACGTTCTCTGAGTCACTAACAAATGTTAGCTTCTCGCTACAACGTGTGTCGCCTGTTGCAGCAGCAGCAGAACAGATCTACGAAAAAGTACAATACTCTCTGCGTCAAGCAAGCGACATTGATCAAACAGATCAGACAGTAGTTGGTAACACAGCAGACGGTCTACTAAGATTCGTAGGTGACACACTAGAAGCAGGCCAAGCTAATCCGCTTAACCCTAACGGCGGCGGCAGTGGTGTTAACATCCAAGGCTTCTCATCTAATGACACTAACAGAATCACACTGTATGACAACACTGGTGCAACTAGATCGTTCCCATTCGTTGCTGCTGGTACTATCAACTTCAACAACAACCTGCAAAACGACACAGATGCAAGGTTCTGGATGTTCTACAGATATACTGTTAGAACTGCCGCAACCAACGCAGTTGATGCAAGTGTATCAGGTAGAACGGTTACGTTTACTACTACTTCAGGAGCAGTTGATTTGCCAGTATTGGTTGCAAACCAATACATTAACGTAGGTGGTTATACAGCAGACAGCAGACTTAACGGTATCTACCGTGTAGTAACGTTTACTGATCAGAACACCGGCGGATTTACTGCATACAAGATTAACCTGCCTGACAACGCTGCTCTTACATCTGAGCTAGGCACAGGCGGCTCAGTGTTTGTTGATGAAAATCCAATTGATTCGCCAGATGCTATCATTGTTAGAAATAACAGCGGCGCACAGATTACTGGCACAATCGCTGGCGCACCGACGTTTGCATTCGACTACGACTATGACAACAACGACCAAGGTGAGCGAGTAGCTGGCCAAGGTGACGCTGCTATCATAATCAGAGCGATTGGATTTAGTACAGCACAGTTTGTTGAAACAACTGGTACTATAACACGAGCAACAGGACAATCGTTCTCGTTGGTATCAGCACTGGAAAGAAACTACCTGAACGCAGCATAACAGCTAGCGCTAACGTAGAAGCAAAAGCCCAAGTCTTAAAAACACTTGGGCTTTTTTCTATAAATATTATCAACACAAGGATCACTTATGAATATTTCTCTAAAACAAGCAGCAGACATTTTATCGATCAGTGGCGACGAACTGATGTACCTTAACCAAACAAAAAGAATAGAAGCAGGAGTAGACCAAGACTCCATGGCGTGGCAGTTTAAGTTTGACGATGTTATTAAACTTAAAGAAGAACTTGACCGTGAAGTAGTTGAAAAGGCCGAGGCCGAAGCAGCAGAAGAAAAAGAATGACAGTAAAGATAGCAGGCCAGTGGGAGCGAGGCTGGCGAGCACCTCTAGAAGAATTTCATGACTGGGTTCACCCTTTACAAGAATTTAACGTAGCCGAGTTTTACATGTGTCCAGTAACCGGTATAGACAAGTCTCGTGTTATTGAACATCGCAACTTAGACGACGTATTTGCAGAAAATCCAGATCTTCAGAGAGTATACATAGACGAGTCTGCAACAATAGAGCTACCTGACTTTGAACATCCAGTAGACTGCATTTATGTGCTGGGCAGGACAGGGTATAGTCCGTACATAACACAAAAGCGCGAAGGCGACTTGGCTGTTAAGATTCCCAGTGCTGCTAACAGCGGCGGCTTCTGGGGACACCAAGCAGCTATGTTAGTTCTTTATGACAGGTTCTTAAAAGGACAATAAGATATGGCAGTAATAATCACCGACAACAGAACCAGACCAACACAAGCAGATACTACAACAGGATGGGCCTCGTCGTCAGGTGTAGACGTATTTACATCAGCTCCTACACCTGTTGAAGCAACAGGATGTCTTGGTGTGCAGGTGTCAACTGCAACAGAGGACTCATATTTTAGTCAAACAGCAGCAAACTTAACTGACACCCTTGTCTATTGTTGGCTACTGCCAGGCGGCGTACTTGAAACGGTTGTAGGGGGCGGCGTGCAGATTTACCTAGGCGACGGCACCAACAACCGAGGGTACCACATTGGTGGTTCGAATGGTGCTGGCTTTAGGCACGATGCTGGACCAGTGGTGTGGCAGTGTTTCGTTGTAGATACCGGTAACTTGCCAGCTAATACGTCACAGTTCGGCGGCGGCGCTCCTAACTTCGGCGCTATAACACGAGTTGGAAACGTATTTACAACTCTGGCTAAGTCAGTTGGTAACCAGGAAAACTGTTTCATTGACATCATTGCATACGGCAACGGTGGATTGACTATCACCGGTGGCGGCACAGGCACCGAAGGAAAGTTTCTTGAAATAGCAACAGCAGACCGATCAGAAGCCAATCTAACAGCATACGGTATATGTCGAGAACTAGGGTCAGGTCTGTTTGGGCTGCAAGGGCCTCTCACGTTTGGTAGCACAGGAACCGGCAGCGTTGACTTTGAAGACACTGGTCTTACTGTGGTTTTTGAAGATCGTAACATAGGAACAAACAAATACGGTATTACGATTGCAGGCGGCACAGGCAACACCACCGTTATATTCGGAAACAGGGACGGCGTAGGCCTAGGGTCACAGGGCGTTAACTTTGTTTGTCCCACTGGCGTAGGCGCGTTCTGGAATGCTAGTGACACAGACATTAACCTACTAGGCTTGTACGGTGGCTCGCTGGCTGGATTTAACAACGGTGTTACATTTACAAGCAGCGCCACAACCGGTCCTAATCACGAGATCTTCTCAACAGCGTTTAGGCAGTGCGGGTTAATAACTGTAGGAACAACAGAATTCAGAAATAACTCGATTACAGGCAGTGTAGCAACAAGTGCAGTACTCCTCGAAACTACATCTATAGTAAGCGATCTAGTGTTTACTTCAGCCGGCACTGGTCACGCGATAACAATTGAAACACCCGGCACCTACGATTTCACAGACTTTACATACGAAGGGTACGCAGCAACAGACGGCTCTACCGGCAACGAATCATTCTATAATAACAGTGGCGGTGCAGTTACGATTAATGTATCAGGAGGTGATACTCCTACCGTAAGGAACGGTGCTGGAGCAACCACCACAGTCAACAACAACATTAGTATCACAGTAACTAACCTCAAAGACAATACCGAAGTTAGAATATACGAATCTAGTTCGCTGGACGACACTCCTCCATATACAGCACCAATACAAGTCGACGGCATTGAAAACGCAACAGACGGAACAACTAACAACAGAAGTTTTACGTTCTCAATAGCAGCTGGTCTAGGTATTACTGTTAGAACATTTAATGAGCAATGGATAGCCGACGACATTAGTCTTACGCCAACGGCCTCTCAGGATGTACAGGTTGCTCAACGAGCCGATAGAGTTTTTAGGAACCCTAGCTAACAGCATAAATACATTTAACTAAAGGATTCATAGGAGAGGCAATGGCCGGAAATCGAAAATATACACGAATACCGCCAGAGAGCACAGGTGATCGGCTACGGGTTAAATCCCACACTAATATATTCTACGATCAAAAAATAAAAGAAATTGCGCTAGGCGCTACTCTAACTCTGGTAACTAGCGGACTGGTAGGTAGAGTAGTTTACGTTCGTGAAGACACGACTGACACTGGCATGATTGCTGTTAACTGGAACAACAGTTCAGAAGACAGCGACACTATTGTTCCAGTCGTCGGCGAAAAAATACAACTAGACAACGGCGTAGTTGCGGAAGTAGCAAGCGTAGCTGCAACTGAGCCTTACGACACGTATGCAAATGTTAGTACTACTGTAAGTTATGACAACCACTATCAGGGACAGTTGGTATCGGCTCAAGGCGAAGCATACGTAAGGTTTGGTGAAGGGCCAGCTCGTGTAAACGCAGCAGGCAAACTTGAAATAGACCCATCAACGATCATAGCTGAATACCCGTTTGTCTATACCAGACTAGCCAACGAGTTTTCTGCAATTGCCACAGGAGCCGGAACGGCAACCCACGATGATACCACAGGCGCGATGGTGTTGTCAACAACTACAAGTGCCGCTGACAAGATTACATATCGTTCAAATCTTTGGCACCACTATACGCCCGGCGTTCCTGTGATTTCAGAATTCACCGTAGACTTCGGAGACAACGGTAAAGCCAACCATATCAGGCGGTGGGGTATGTTTGACGACAATGACGGTTTATTTTTCGAGCTCACTGCAACTACGTTTAGTTTTGTTCGTCGCACGTCAACGTCCGGAACAGTACAAGAAATCAACATTCCTCGCAGTGACTGGAACCGCGACAGGTTAGATGGATCTGGGAGCCGAGCTACAAATACGAGTGGCATTGACATTGACTTCTCTAAACTAAACGTATTTTGGATGGACTACACTTGGCACGGTGCTGGCATTGTACGCTTTGGGATATTTGCCAACGGACAAAGGATAGTATGCCACGTAGAGAGTTTTGCTAACAATAATGCAGTAGCGTATATGCGCAGAGCTAGTTTACCACTTACTTGGGAGCTCGAAAACACTGGCATTACTGCGAGTGTCAACGAGCTAAGGTGTTGGTCAGCCTCTGTTGCCAGTGGTGCTCAATACGACCCACTGCGGGCCGCAAAAACGTTCGTTTACCAAACCAACGGACCGCAGACACTGTCAGGACTAACAGAAACGCCAATAGTAGGGCTGCGATCAAAAGGCACTTTTCAGGGCATCGAAAACCACACTGTGGCTGCTCTTACTCAGTTAAACGCGTGGGCGTACGACACTACCACAGGGGCAGAAGGAATTGTTAAGATAAGACTTTACGTAAACGCTACAATAAACGGCGAGTTCACTTCTCGCGACGACGAAAGTGCTGTTGAGATCAACGATACTGCAACAACAGTTAGTAACGGAATGCTATTAGCAGAGTACTATTTGCGAAGCGACCACGAATGGCGGTTCGATGACATTATTCAGCTTCCGTATCGCACAATTATTCAAAATGCAGACGGAACGATACCGGAATTTGTGTTTACAGCACAACAGCAGTTTGGGGATAACGACCTAGCATTTGAGTTACAACCAAGATGGAAAGAGGTAATAGGTTAATGGCCGGCGAAAGAAGATTTACAAGAATACCACCAGAAAGCACAGGTGACCGTGTTAGAGTAAAACATTCGTTAGACGTTTTATACAACACTAGAACTAATGTAATTGCCGAAGATTCTCAGATCCGGTTTACTACTTCTGGTATTGTTGGTACTGTGATAAGACATCGAGTAGACACAGCTACCACTGGTCTTATCACCGTTAACATCGACAAAAATGTTGTAGATTCTAACGCGTTCCCTCAGCAGAGTGAGAATATTGTGGCACTGTCCAGTGCCACACAATTAGCGAAGGTTGCAGGAGGTGACCCTATTGATGTGTTCGCTAACGTTACCACGGTAGTTGGATACGACGACCAGTATAACGGATTATTTGTTGACAGAAAAGGCGCAGCAGCAATACGATTCGGCGAAGGCGAAGCTACTCTAGACTCGTTTGGCAAACTCAGGGTGTCGAACGCCCACATCCAGGGCGACTATTCGTTCCCTCAAGGCGTTGACACTCGTTTATGGACAGTGAACGAACAAGGCAGTGCAACAATAACACACGACGCTGCCTTAAGAGCGGTGGTCCTCACTAACACACCAGCTGACGGCGACCTTGCCCAATACACTTCAGACCAATATCATCACTATGTTCCTGGCGTAGGACAAACTACTATAATGACAGTGGCACTAGGAGACACAGGAAAAACAGGATTAGACCGTAGTTGGGGATACTTCGACGACGCTAACGGTATGTTCTTTAGAGACAACGACGGATTAGAGGTAGTGGTCCGGTCGAGTGTCACTGGCACTGTAGAAGAAACTGTTATAGCACAGACTGACTGGAACAAGGATACACTAGATGGATCTTCTGACATTAACAATCCAAGTAACGTTGCTCTTGACAAAACTGCTGACAATATCTACTGGTTCGACATGCAGTGGTTAGGCGCCGGTCGTATTAGATTCGGAGTCTATATCAACGGTGAGCGCCTTATTGTGCATGAGTACTATCACGGCAACCGATTCCCTTACCCCAATATGCAGACAGGCTCGCTTCCTGTTCGAGTAGAGCAAAGAAACACAGCGGTCGTAGGTTCAACCAGCCAAATGAAGTTCTGGTGTGCAGGCGTACTAATCGAAGCTGACATTGACATAACTAACCTAGGTACCAACTTTAGCGTCGAAGTTGCCGGAACTACTTCTGGCGCCGGCGAGACATTTATTGGCGCAGCGCGGCCTGTCGGACTATGGCCAAGTGGAGACGTAGTGCATAACTTATTCTTTCCGAAAACTATAGGGTTAGGCGCATGGGACTCTACAGCAGGCACAGCAGCGTTTGTTAAGGTCAGTATCTACCAGTCAGGGTTCATTAGTGGTGGCGACTGGATCCAGAAGGCTAACACGTTATTTGAAACAAACCTGAACGGAACGATTGCGGTGCCAGGACTCAAGATAGCAGAGTACTTTGTAAACGCTTCTCACACGGCTGACGCTTCTAAAACGTTTGCTAACGCACAGAACGCTGTTAAGAACAAAGCAGACGGCACCCAGCAGCTTTTCTATTTTACGGCACAAAAGCTGGTGGGAGCTAACGACATCTCAGTACAAGCATCAGTAAGCGCAAAGGATGTGCCAAACTAATGCCTCAGTTAATTTACAATTACGGCGATTGGGACTTCTGGGAGTTATATAATCCACCCAACACTACCTACGGTAGACAAAAAGTCACCTTTGACGGACCAAATAAATTAATACTAGTTAACGCTGGCGAAACTGAACTGGACTTTCGTACTGACGTTTACTCAAACTGGAAGGAATGGTTGACCACTAGGGACAACGCAAAGTACGACGAGGCTGTTACAGTAATAGGTGGTGACCCTTTGCCGGGACAGCGTGTGCTAGGTACTACATTCTTCCTAGACAACGGCTGGCGGATGCGCACATGGGAAGGCAACCACGAACTAACTGTTACTGGCAACGTGTTTACTACAGAAGGTGATCCTATATTTGTACCTACGTTAGAATCCTGGACTATCACAATTAACCTAAATACTAGTACATTGGTGGAAGCTCTTGTACCAGAGACTAATCTTAACAGCACAGATATCGCGGCCGTTGTTAGCAGCGTGTGGAACAATAACATACAAGGACAAAACTCCGCCCTTGCTATTCTCAACAGTATTGTTGCAGACATAGGCTCTATACCGGACAATGTGTGGGATGAGATTATCGACGCTACTAAAAATCAAACGGCTAGAGAGAAATTACGCAGAATTGCAACCAAGACACAGGACATCGCCCTGCGATAATGCCCACCATCTATCTAAGTTTATCTTCTAATACAAACTAAATACTAGCAAGGAACTTAACTATATGAAAAAGCGTACTAGAAGTATTCTTGAAGAGCTGAACAACTTGGGCAGACGTCAAGAAAACGATTACTTAATAGAAGCCACAGCGTCGAATATCATCGAAAGCTCCATTAACCTCCTTAACAGAATAGGTGATGTGTACGATGAAGAAACTGCTTCCGAGCTAGAGCGCAGATTTATTAACTCAATCAAGAGCGGCGATCCGAGAAAATTTAAACGTTCGATGAATAGGATTATAGAGAGTAAAAACAATGCGAATAAATGAAGGCGGAGCAATGCCAGGAGTGGGTCCGATCCACATCTCAGAAATCGAACCAACCCTTGACGCTCTAGAAAAAGCTCTGGGCATCGACCTCAAGAACAACGCACTGGGCTCAGTAGGCAAGAAAGAATTTTCCGGCGACATAGACGTGGCCCTGCAGATTGACACAGACAAAATCCCCGAATTTACAAAAAGATTAGAAAAAACACCATTAATACTTGACATTGCTAAAAGTTCTGTTATAATGACTAAAGTACAGATCGTTGGCTACGACGAGTCAAAAACTACCAGTAAGCCACGCACAGGCTATGTACAGGTAGATTTTATGCCAGGCGACCCAGATTGGATGAAGACCTATTACCACTCACCGGCAGAGACAGAATCTAAGTACAAAGGTGTATTCCGTAACCTTATGATTGCCAGCATTGCAGGCGTATGGGATAGACAAGACTCAGAAGAAACAACAGCGGACGGCCGCCCTATGGAGAGCGAGCGTTGGATGTTTTCTCCTACAGAAGGCTTGATCAAAGTAAATCGTACGCCTGTACCGAAAAAGAGCGGCGAAGGCTATACCAAGCAGAACAAGAACACAAAGATCAGCAAAGGCATCAAGAACGCTGAAGAGATTGCTAAGACACTGGGCTTAGACGGAGCAGCAGATCTAAATTCATTCGAGAGCTTGCTAGCCGCTATTAAGAAAAACTATCCGAACGACCTAGTACAAAAGATTATTCACAACTTCAAAGAGAATAGAACTGTACAGGATATCGGCATACCAGACGAGCTTAATCAAACCGAGAGCCTAGGCGAAAAGCATCTGCGTAGGATTAGAGAATTAACTGGGAAGCTACGATGAGATTTCACGAGATACAAACAGCACTCACAGAAGCACAGATACTAGCAGAAGCCAAGGTAGGTCGTGAGTACCAGCACCTAGAAGACCTTGTGTTTGTTGACGGGTCAGAAGGTGCTATAAAAGCTGCTGACATACTAGACAAGCTAGGCACTGATGCAAGTGATGTAAGTATTAAGTGGGACGGTCTTCCGGCAGTATACCTCGGGCGAGATGAAGAAGGTGAGTTTGTTTTAACAGGCATTAATGGCTGGGGCAAAGAAAAGGTAACCTCGGCAGAAGAACTACATAATTTTATTATGAATACGGGCAAAGGCGATCGTTCAGACTTTGCACAAGACATGGCTAATGTTTATAGCATTATGGAAGGAGTAACACCTGACGACTTCCGCGGATACATTTTCGGCGACTTGCTGTGGCATCCAGGCAACCCGTATGTAATAGAAGACGGGCATATTAAGTTTACTCCGAACAAAGTTGAATACTCCGTGACTACTGATAGCGAGCTAGGAAAGCGCATAGCGGGAAGTTCAGTTGGTGTCGTAGCACACATGGAATTCAACGAGTTCGGCAGTAAATCCGGCAAGCCTGTGGGCGAAGTAGACAACATGGGCAGCAAGAATGCTGTGGTGCTTGGTCCTACATACGTAACACATCAACCGCAAGTAGACACGTCAGGCGTAGATCAGATTAGACAAGACGCTAAAAAGTTTGCTCCTGTCATAGATGACTTCCTTGCTCCTATCAAAGGGTTGAGCGATATGAAGAATATCATCTACACGTATGTAAATCAGAAAAGCAAAGCAAAACAGTTAAATACGCTAGAGACAGGATTCTTTGATTGGCTCAAGAACTCTAATGTGAGTGCAAACAAACAGAAGAAGATAGCTGAGCTAGCAAAAGAATCTCCCAAAGCATTGCCTTTGATATTTAGATTAGTCAAAGAAATAATGACAGTCAAGGACCACATCATTGAACAGTTTGATGATGCAGACACAGACGTTAAAGCAAGCACCGCTGGCCAGAAAGGCGGCGAGGGATACGTAGCACAAGGGTCTAAGACCAAACTTGTACCAAGAACCAGATGGACACCAGGATAGGATTAAACTATGAAAATCAATGAAGTAATTACAGAATCAAA
>Ga0306866_1000210_pt1 | contig 21809 bp, 19 predicted proteins | sample AntRauTorckE5432_FD_190450 | JGI IMG/M metagenome (GOLD analysis project Ga0306866, IMG submission 190450) | Saline lake microbial communities from Rauer Islands, Antarctica - Metagenome Torckler E5 #432 (v2) (version 2) | ecosystem: Environmental > Aquatic > Non-marine Saline and Alkaline >...
TCAACCTGTTCCTCGGCGAGGGTCTGTGGGGTGCAACACCACTGTTTTTGGTTTTGCTTTATGTTGCTGTGATCCTGTTCGACCGAGGCCCCGTTAGTCAGCAGCAGAAGTGGATTTTTGCCCTGGTATCTGGAACTATCGGAGCTCTAATTCTTGCCAAATTTGGGGATGGTCTTTCAAAATCGGGCAACCTAGGTGGTTTTGCAAGGATTGGCTGGGGAGATTCACTCAATCGAATGTTTGTCTACTTCATCCCTGGCATTGCGACACTGCTGCTACTGCGTATCGAGAGCGTCTGGGGTCGATTAGAGGCAAAGTCTGGTCGGCGTTAGCCAAGTTCTGCCCAAAAACTTGTCGACAACCTTCCGTGCGGTTGAGATTGCTATTTCTTCCTTGAGTCGTGCGCTATGACATAACCTTCGGCTTCAAGGATGTTCGCGAGACCTTTGCCTGCAATCCTGTCAGCAGAAAGTGCGGCTTCTGTCAGGTCTCTACCGTATTTAGACAACTCCGCCACTATGCCAAGCGATGCTGATAATAGGGCCCCGATAAGCAAAGTCATCCCAAGGATCAAGGACTGGATGTGATCACCATCAGTTCCAGAAAAGATCAGGATCAGGTATCTGACAAAAGGTATTAGGCCACCAATGCCCAGAAGCAGTGACAGTAATCCAAAGATTCTTACTGGTTTGTGAAGAAGGTAGCTTCTTAGAATTGCTTGTGCCGAGAGTGCCACGTGATGCCGTGAGCTTCTAAAGAGTCTTGAGGGTCTCCCTACATACTTGGCTCCCGTTGCCACGTGGGTGACGCGCAGGCCCTTGTGCCCAGCCTGGATCAGAACCTCCATGGCATAGCTGAACTTTGTGGCAATAAATAATTTTGACATGGCATACCTCGAGTAAGCCCTAAAGCCGCTTGCGCCATCGCCAATCTTCAGGCCCGCGGCGAGGCCAAGCACTCGGCTGCCTATTCTTTGAAATATTCTTTTCCCAAAGCTGAAGTGTTTTAGAGTTCCGGTCTCTCGATCGCCAATAACCACGTCCGCTAATCCCGAAGTCATCGGCTCAACGAGCAGGGGGATTTTTTCTTGGAAGTACTGGTTGTCGCCGTCGGTGTTTACCATCACGTCGTAGCATTCGGCAAGGCTAAATTCGAGGCCCAGTGCAAATGATTTAGCGAGCCCCTTGTTTCCTCTGGAAGAAAGGACCACGTCGGCTCCGGCTTTGATTGCGGTCTGCACTGTCCTATCCGTGGAACCGTCATCAATTACCAATACGTGGACATTGCTGCAGCCGGGTATTTTTCGAGGAATGGTCGCGATTACATCGGCAATGGTGCCCTGTTCATTGAGGCATGGAATTTGAACTAATAGCTTCACCAAACTAAGTCCCCTCGATTATTCCTTGAAAGTTCCTTGACCACCCCCATTAGTCTAGATGAATAGGCCGTCTAGTAAGGCCCCAAGGTAAATCGGAAATCCAGCCAACAGCAAGTCACGTCGTGCATCTGATACTGTCTTAATATATAAAAATAATTCTTACGCCTGATTGGGCAAGGAAGAGTCTTGGGATGGGCAATAACAAACTTAACCTGGTTTCGCCTCCGAAAGTTTCAGTCGTAATTCCTCATAGGGGAGATGATGCGTCTCTTGAGTTGTGCTTGCGAGCAGTCAGGGCTCAGGAATACCCGAGCCGAAGTTTTGAGACAATCGTGGTTCTCAATGAATCATTAGAGCGAGATTTGAGTTTCCCCCTCGAAACCGGCGAAAAACTCGTGATTCAAAGTGAGAATTTTTCATACGCGGCTCGAAACGCCGGAATTCGAATGGCGGCCCATGAAATAATCGCCCTGACAGACTCTGACACTGTTCCGAAAGCCAGCTGGCTTTGGGAGGGAGTTTCCGCCATAGCGGGAGGGTTTGACTTGGTTGCGGGCGGCATAGAACTAACTTTTCAGCGCCAACCCCTCACACCGAGCGCTCTTTATGAGAAGCTCTTTGCCTTTGATCAGGAAAGAAACGTCAAACTAGGACAATCGGTAACAGCCAACCTGTTCGCAACCAGAAAAGCCTTCGAAACATATGGCTTGTTTGCCGAAACCGCACGATCGGGTGATGATTTTGATTGGACAAAAGCTGCCACAGCAAAGGGCGCTAAGCTCAAGCTCGCAGAGGGGGCCATCGTGCAGCATCCCGCTAGAGAGACATGGAGAGAGTTAGCCAGGAAGGCGCACAGGACTTCGTGGTACTTCCCTCGAACAAACACTATTCAAATGTCCAAGAATTTGTACTCACGGCTTGCAGTCAAGTTCGCGCCTAGTCCAAGTGATTCGAGAAGGGCCTCGATGACCTCAAAGGAACGTTCGATCGCAAAGTTTCTATATTTTTTGGTTTTGAGCTATCAAACGGTTATCGTTGCCCTATTGTTGGCTTGGTTGGCCATAACGCCAGGGCAGAAAACTAAGAGAGTTTCCAACCCCCGCTTCAGAGACCGTGAAGGATGACATTTTGGCTTGAAACTCTAAACGCCCTTCGTCCTCGCCTGGTTTTTTGTCGAAACCACCTTCAGCGTAGTGCTTGAGCCATCCTCCTCAAATAATCGTTAGCCCTGAGACTCTCTGACTCTTCCGTGAGGTTAAACTTATGATGACAAACCCCTATCTCCGAACAATGCCAACACCTCACTACAGCTTTTTGCTCAGTCCTTTGCTATGCGCAGAGTCTCCAGCGCTGGCGGGAAATCTACTTGAGTAATGGCTAGACGGAATGAAGGCCAATTGCTTTTCAGGCATGGTAAAAGCCCAGATGTTTATTTGGGCGGCGCCAAAGTGGCATCACAGAACATGGAAACAAACCCATCTAATAAAAGCTGTGTCTCGCAAATCCCACCCAAGCTAAGGATCCCAAGGAAGGGTTGAATCTATGTGATGGTCGACAGGCAGGGCAAGCCCTTTGCAATTGTTGAGCTTGGGGTTTGCGAACCAGCGAACACCGCAAGGCAATTAACTTGGTTTATCATCAGAAATAGGCAGCGCCGACACCAAGTTGAAAGATTAAAAGGGAAACCTTAAAGAGCCGGGGCAAAAAAATAGAGACAACTGAGCCTAGGTTGTCATCGCTGTTGCACACTTAATCGCAATCTGCGCAGAATGCCCGTTCCGTATTCCCTGCGCAAGGTCGCAAAATTTCTTCTAGTGAGTGCAATGTCCGCGAGGAGGTAGACCCAAGGCGGTACCTAAAGAGCTCTTCGAAAACATCTCCGGGCTTCTTACTAGCCCGGATCCTTGGCATCAAGTGGGATGTGTTCCATGTCCTCGAGAAACTTTCCGGATCGCCTTATAATGCTGGCTGGTGTACCTGCATAGTTCAATATACCGCACTGCAGTCTATGATTCTCGCATATTTCCAATGATCGGCAAGTAGCTACTGAGCGGCGAATGCCTGAAGAGCACCAAATAGTTGCTTGAGCAGCGCCTGGTCATGCTATTCAGGGCCCTCCTGATAGCCGAGAGTTGACGGAGGGCGACCCTCATAATTTCTCGGAACAAATAAAAATAGAGTCACGTAGAGATTAAAAATCACTAAATGAACTGAGGGGAAACTTAAGAATCTCCTTGATCGCCCGCAGGCTCACAACGGGCAAAAACGTCGACTAATTAAAGTATCCTGAAAGGGGCTGCGCTGTCGTTGGAGCGGCATTCAACGAGTCTAAAGAAGCGCAGCCCGAATTCTAGACTGCAGTGCGAATGAGGGATTTAGCCTGGGCCTCCAGAAAAATCCCAGCCCTCAAGGGCAATCCTCAGATTACATCAGACTCAGTTTTGAATGTGATTCACCCTAGATGCGGTTGCTAGCTCAATGCATTTGCGTTGTGTCTTCGGATTCGGATTCGGATTCGGGCTTAGTGCTCCACAATCGAAGTAACATCCTTCACAATCTTGGCAAAGTATCGTGCAGTGGAGCCGGATGGAAGATTATCAATTTTGTGAGCAAGATCGTAGCCGCCAGAAACCTGAGTTACGTCACCGCTTTTTATAAGTCCCTGAAAGCTGTCAGGGAAATCCCGATCTGAGAGCACGGCGGCTCGACAACCAGCCTTTATAGCCTCGATTATCGCGGTGGAGCTAACTCCGAAGACTATTGAGGCTTCCGCACTGGCCTCGGCAAGACTGCGTAAGGAGTCGATTTGAATCTTTTTCGCCATTCCAGGGGCTAGTTTTTCCAGCTCTTGTGCAAAGTCGACAGTGCTCTCGCTCGGATGCGGCCGAATGGTTATCATCCAATCGGGTCGCATATTGGCAAATTCTCCCACGGCGGATAACAACTTCGATCTTACTGGACCCTGAGATAGCACCAAAAGGGTTCGCTCTTTCCTGACTGTCCCGCTTCGGGATGCCGATATGGAATCCTCTATGTGCGGAGCTCCAACCGAATGTATCCGGCATGTCGACGGGATTGTTGTGGCGGCCAACCATTCAGGGCCCCAAACCAGAAGATGATCTGGAAAATATGGAACGTATTCCCATCCTTCAAAATGGTAGGAGAGGTTTGCTCGGCTTATGGACCCGTGCTGAAATTCGGCAGTGGACATTCCCAAGTCCTGAGCAGCCGCGATTGCGGCCTCTCTACCTAATCCACTGACCAAATAAAGTGCCTTGGGTTTAGTTACTCTGAAAAGAGAGCGGTAAACCCTTCTCATGCCCAAAAAGTACTTCGCGCGCCGAACGAGAAGCTCTTCGAGACTCAACTGTTCCAACCCTAGGTCGAAGTTTCTAATGGTCAGCGTTTTAGAAAGGCGAAGCTGAATCTCGCCAACTTGGATTAGATTGTCCCGGCTTAGGCGAAAATTTGTCAGCATTCCTAGAGCTCCGCCAAGTGCAAGTGGCGCATAGTTGTTGGGACTGCCCGGCAATCGAAAATTGTCGTTAGCTGATGTCGAGTCCAATATCAGGCTACTTTCACGCAAACACCCAGCCCACGCTCTGATCGAGATTGGGTCTACGAGCTCGCCTTCGTGCATACGCTTTCGAGAATGCGGCATCACAACGCGCTCAACTTTTCGTGGCCGAAGAAGGAAGGGGTTACGAAATAAGGTGTGTGCGAGTAAATGCCATACTGTTTTTAGGCCAGACTCGCTTGTCGCAACTTTATCAGGGTGGTCAATTCCCGCAAGCCCTTGAGCTTGAAGGTACGCTCGAAAGACTGGAACCCTAATCAGTCTCCACACGTAAACCCCATGCACAAGCCAGGAAGATAGGCCAAGCTCCCTCTCCATTGCTTCAAAGTTGGAGAGAGCCGAAGCAAATGACAGGGGGTCAGATTGGTTGGGAGGCATGGCCTAATTCTAGCTTCGGTTCGCGAGTCAAGCATGGTGTGCGCCGAAAAAACCAACTCGCAATTCGATCATAAAAGCCAGATTTCTGTCACAGCGACCCTAAGAAGTCTGAGGACCATCGCCCTTAGCTTGGTTTTCCAATGTCCTCGCGGTCTTTGTCGTTGGGCAAGGCGTTCCAACCAGGATAAATGGGGGCACCATAAAGCTGAAACGTTCGACCTATGTGTTTACCAAAGTATTCTTCAATTCCAAAATAACGTAGTCGCGTAGAGTTCAGGAATGAGTAAACTAAGTTCACTTAAGCTCAGTGCGTTTCGAGGAATATTGCCAGATAAGTCTCTCAGGAGGCTCTATTGGTATGTGGCGTTCAGAACAGGCGTAAATCTTCTCGACATCTTGGGGCTTGGAGGGGTTGCGCTCTTAGCGGTGGTATTTGGAGAGGCTGCCGGAGCAAGCTTGCCGGTCCGAGTGGACCTCCCGTTCATAGGGGCCATTGATATGGATGAGCGCGGCGTTTTGGTCGTTTCATTGGCCACAGTGCTAATTTTCACTCTAAAGTCCGGTTTGTCTATTTGGTTAAAGCTGAAAACCGCAATGTTTGTTGCATCAATCGAGACAGATTTTTCCACCTTGCTAGCCAGGAGTTATTTCTCGGGCAGGGGAGCGTCAAAAGGAGATAGAGAAAGCACTCTAGCTGACTTTCAGAATCGGGCCATGGCGTCTGCCGAAGGGCTGACACTATTTATAAATGCTCGCCTTTCCGTTATGACCGAGACTGCTCTACTCTTTGGCCTAATTTTAGTTTTCCTGATTGTAAATCCAGTCGCCACTGCCGTAACCCTGATTTACCTCTCTGTGGTGTTATGGTTACTGGGCCGCGTGGTCAGGGGGAAAATTCGGAAAAACGGCCAGAGGCGAATGGAAGGCTCCAAGTCTTCTTTATCAGTGAGCCGGGATCTCTTTGTGACAAGACGAGAGGTAAGAGCTGCAGGCACTTTGGACCATTGGATTGAGCGCTTTACTAAAAGCCGCCTCAAGTCCGCTTCTAGCGCCGCAGCAACTTTTACGCTGAACTCCGCCCCAAGATACGTAATAGAGACATCTCTGGTGACTGGCATATTTGTTTTTCTTGGTTCTATCGTTTTTTTTAGCGATCTTTCCTCACAGGCCGTGACCATTGGGATTTTTATGGCAGGGGGACTCAGGCTCGTTGCTCTCCTGATACTGCTTCAGGGGTCACTGAACCAAATGACTGACGGTGCAGCCAGGGGCAAGTTTGCGTTTGAGCATCTAAAAAAGCTTGAGGATCTTGATGGTGCATCGCATCTTTCTGATGTTACCCCTCTGAAAGGAAAGCCCCTTGGGCTCGAGATGCGAGGAGTGGGATTCGAGTTCAATCCAGATGAGCCAATTTTGCAAGACGTGACCTTCGTCGTTGATCCTGGTCAAAAAGTCGCCATAGTGGGCCCATCTGGCTCCGGTAAGAGCACATGTGTCGAACTTGCGACCGGTATTCTGAAACCTAATTCTGGTGTAATAAGCGTTGGAGGTGTGTCTCCCAGGACTCTTTTAGATAGAGGACACGGCGCCATGGGCATTGTTCCTCAACGTCCATATCTGGTATCGGGGACCTTAGCCGAAAATGTGTCACTAGTCTCAAACGACCAGACAGACAAGGTGCTGGTGGCGTCTTGTCTGGCTTTAGCGGGATTGAGCAGTTTTTCCAAGTCAGGCGCAATGGCAATGGAGGTCCAGCCGGATTCTGGGCAGTTCTCAGGTGGAGAAATCCAAAGGATTGGCCTGGCTAGAGCTCTATATGGCAAACCTGGGATTATATTTCTAGATGAAGCGACCAGCGCTCTGGATGCCCAAACAGAAGCGGTGGTAAATCATCTATTGGACACCCTTCGTGGCGACACGACGATTGTATTGGTTGCTCACAGGCTCTCAACAGTCAAAACGGCTGACAAGATTATTTACTTAGATCGGGGAAGGGTGATGGCTCAGGGGTCTTTCGCGGATCTGCAGACACTAGTGCCCGACTTTGACAAAGCATTGAAGCTAATGGGGTCGGGGGGATGAGCTGGAAGGTTGGCTTTACCACCCTCTTTTTTCACTCCTGACATTCCATGTCGATATCTTGAGCTTTTAGGAGCCATTGTGACGCCCCAAGAGTCGGTCGCGGCCGGATCCAAGCTAATTTTCATTATGCCTACAAGCGCAGATGGTGAGTTTGTGTCAGCGGCTTTCACTCAGTCCTCACGCGTAATGATTCCCAGGGCGGAGTTTGCTTGGATGAAAAGCACAGCCACTCTCTTTAAAAGAGGATGTGACTGGTGCTTTCTAGCAGGCGCGAAACTCCAGAGTACTGATGAATGCGTTGGCCAATGGGTATTGATGCTCCTTCAGCCGGAAGTTCGCACCTGCTTAAAATGCAGAAAGACGGCAACGTTCTTTGTCAATACTCAGTTTTGAATTAGGGGCCCAGGGCGAGACGGAGGATTGTGGCACAAGCAACTCTTAGGCATCAAGCTTGCCCGTCTTCGGGTTATGAGTGAGGCTCTTGGAGTTTTGAGGAAGACAGGAAATCCCGCACTGTTCTATGGGGCGGAGGTTCCTCCTTCATTCTTTCGGTTATGCATGAGGGCTGTTGGCTCAACCTAGTCGGGACGGAATCTTCACACTGTCCATAACTCTCTCAAAGAGTGACCAAGTCAGATTGTCTGCAGAGAAAGTCGAACGGGAGGAAGCAAATCCATCTGAAATTTGACGAAAATCTTCGCTGCTTGCCAAAAACTCTCCACCAAAATCACGCTTGAAGAGCTTCTCTCCGTGACCTCTGTATTCAATCGCCAACGTAGATGGACTGAAGTACTCACAAATTAGCACGTACTGAGAAGAGGCCTCGGCCATCTTCTTATAGGTCTCGTCAAGGGATTCTGGGTTCAGATTAATTAGGACCCCTTTTGTGAAAACGAAGTCAAATCTTTCGTCAGTGGCGAATGACTCAATAGAACAGTTTTCACCGCGCGCTCCAACCTGTATGAGTTGGTCGAAGGCCGACTGGTTGACCTCAACTCCATAAAAATCGCAGTCCGGGCTAAGCCGTGACAACGCTCGAAAGTTCATTCCGATGTTTGCCCCTAGCTCCAAAAAACTGGCCGGCATCTTGGGGCACTTGCTCAGTATTTGGCCGAATAAAAAGAGGTTCGATGCCATCAGGGGTGAAGAATTGTTTCGCCCGATGTAATCATCTCCGAATTCCCCTTTCCAAAAATTCGCCTGTTCGGTCACCAACTCACTCCCACTTTACGACTTGACATTCTTAGCCCTCTTCATTTTCAAACTAATTGCCATAGGCTGAATCAACTTTACCTTAGGGGTGTCTTTGCAAAAAATAGCTATCATTCCGGCAAGGTCCGGCAGTAAGAGAATTAGTGGAAAGAACTGCAAGGACTTTCTTGGGCAGCCGCTAATCGCACACCCGATTAAAAACCTCCTAGCAACTGCACTTTTCTCTAAAGTCATAGTTTCAACGGATTCCCACGAAATTGCAGAGTTTTCTCAGTCATTAGGTGCGGAGGTTCCTTTCATCAGACAGCCTGAGCTTGCCGACGATTTCACCACAACGGTCGAGGTAATCCAAGATGTGCTCATAAGGATCGGGGCATCTACCGCAGATAACGACCTCATTTTTTGCGCTTATCCGGGGGCCGTTCTTTCGCTCGACTCTTGGCGCTCTTTCATCGGGCAAGGTGAATTTCTCGCTGAGGAATTTCTTGTCACTGTGGGACGGATGCGGAACAGCCCACAGAGGTCGATTCGACGAACAACGACCCATGGCTTTATGGAAATGGCTCAGCCGGAAAACTCAGGGATTAGAACTCAGGACCTTGAAGAGCATTTCTATGATGCGGGAAAGGCCTATGCGGCAAAGACTTCTACCTGGCTTGCCGCTAAAAGCGTTCTTTCCAACCCCTTCCGCACATACGAATTGCCCTACTGGGAGGCCCAAGATCTTGATGAGCCTGTAGATTGGGAGATTGCTGAACTAATGCTTAGAGGAAGAATCTAGGTCCGCTAATTCCAAACGTTTCGAAGAGGAGGCCGACTTGTTGGAAAATAAAACCATACTAATAACGGGTGGAACTGGCAGTTTCGGTCATACTTTTGTTCCGATGACCCTCAGAGATCAGAATCCAAAAAAAATCATAGTTTTTTCCCGCGACGAAATGAAGCAATGGAACATGGCTCAAAGGTTCGAGAATGATGATCGTGTCCGATTCTTCATAGGTGACGTTAGAGACAAGGACCGCCTCTACAGGGCTCTTGACGGAGTGGATGTTGTCATTCACGCCGCGGCCACAAAAATTGTCCCCACGGCGGAATACAACCCGTTCGAGGCTGTGAAAACTAACGTCTTCGGGGCTATGAATGTAATTGACGCAGCCATAGACCAAGGGGTTGATAAGGTTGTGGCGCTAAGCACAGACAAGGCAAGTAGCCCCATCAATCTTTATGGTGCAACCAAGTTGACCTCAGACAAGCTGTTCATCGCAGCCAACTCCTACAGCGGTAAAAACGGCACAAAGTTCTCTGTCGTTCGTTACGGCAACGTGCTTGGCTCTCGAGGCTCTGTCATCCCTTTCTTTTTGTCCAAGGTAAAATCCGGAGTCCTTCCGATAACGCACCCAGAAATGACTCGATTCATGATCACCCTCGAAGAAAGTGTGGCCTTAGTCTGGAAGGCGCTTTCTGAGGCTCACGGTGGTGAAATCTTTGTACGTAAAATCCCTTCGATGAAAGTAACCGACATTGCGAAGGCTTTAGGCCTAGATGCGAAGCAAGAAGTTATTGGAATCCGCCCAGGCGAAAAACTGCACGAGCAGATGATTGGTTTCGAGGACTCACCTAGGACATACGATTTTGGGGACCACTACCGAATCATGCCGACAATCAATACTGGCTGGGAAAGTGCCGCGCAGTCCGGAAATTTAGTACCAGCCGATTTCACGTACTCCAGCGATTCAAATGCGGACTGGATGACAATCGATGAACTCAAGGCCTGGGTTGAGACAAACCGAGCGCGTCTTGGGGAAATTTAGACCCTCGTACTGGCCGAGATTGAGGACTGTGCGAGCCCAGATCTAACTTCCAACAACTGCGGCTACCAGATGGACCTGCGAATCCTCTAGGTCAAAGTACATCGGCAACGATAGAGCGGAGGCATAGTACCTCTCGGCCCCCGGATAATCCGCCGGATTGTACTTGTTCATTCTGGCGTAATAAGTGTTTCTATAGATCGGGCGATAGTGCACGTTGGCTTGAATGTCGTTTCTGAGAAGCTTGCCATAGAGCTCTGCTCTAGCGTCATAGCCCAGATCATTGGTCACCACAAATAGATGGCGAGAATTGGTCCGGGAAGATTTTTGCTCAAGAGGTTTCCACTCTGAAGAGTCCAAAAGTTCCTGGTAGAGGTCCGCGATTTCATTTCTACGAGACACAAAGCTATCTAGTCTTTTTAGTTGGCTGATTCCCAAGGCAGCTTGAATGTCAGTGAGGCGATAATTATAACCAAGCTCGATTTGATCATAGGACCAGGGACCATCCACGGCTGCACCTGATTCACTGGCATCCCGGGTGATGCCGTGACCTCTGAATCTGGTCAATTTCTCCGATAGTTCTGCACTATTGGTGACACACATGCCGCCCTCACCCGTGGTGATTATCTTCACGGGATGAAAGCTAAAAACGGTGATGTCGGAGAACTTGCTATTGCCAACGGGTTCCCCGGCGTAGGTTGCACCGAGGGCGTGAGACGCGTCTTCAATCACTTTGAATCCGAATTGCTTTGCAAGCCGGCTAATTTCCTCTAAATCACACGGCTGCCCAGCAAAGTGGACCGGAATCAGGACCTTAGGCAATAGTCCGACTGCCGAGGCTTCATGAAGCTTCTCCTTGAGGTCCTCGATTGACATGTTCCCGGTGTTCGGTTCAACGTCTACGAATCCAACCGTTGCCCCGCAGTAAATAGCACAGTTGGCCGACGCCACAAATGACATTGCAGCTGTCCATACAATATCCCCAGGCCCTACCCCAAGGGCCGCGCATGCTCCATGCAGAGCTGACGTAGCGCTACTAAATGAGATTCCATAATCGGCATTGGAATTAGCCGCTACGGACGCTTCAAATTGCTTAACCGTTGGCCCCTGCGTGAGAAAACTCGACTTGAGCTGTTCTGTAACAGCTTCTACATCTGAAGCCGTTACAGACTGCTTGCCATAATTAATCATCGCAGGCAGCTGCAGAAACGGACCTGAGGTTCATTACTATAAACATGAAAATCCATTTCTAATTCCTAAATGCCTCAGTTCCAACAAAAACAAAGACGAAAATCAGGTCACTGTTCGCGACCTTCTCGACTTCTAAGCTTTAGGCTACATGTGTTAGTTACTTGGCAACGACTTCGACGTCCAATTAGGCGCCCCCAATTAAAGAGGCCTAGGTGATGCAGAAAGTTCTTATCAGAGTCGACTCATCTTTAGAAATCGGAATTGGGCACATTTCCAGAATGCTTGTCCTGGCCCACGCCTTCAAAGTGCGAGGATATGTGGTTGAAATCGCCGCTCCAGAACTCGAAGGTTACCTCGACACTTCTGCTAGGGGGTTGTTACTCACATTCTAAAAAGACCCTCCGCTTCTGACCACAGGAGCCCGGAATTTGTCAAGGCGAATGAGGCCAGTGGGAGTTTAGGCGGCTAGTGTGACATCGGTTGATGGGTCCTGCATTTCTGTGGTCGTCAGGGGTTTGTTGATCCAGGTCGTGCCTGGCAGGGTGAGGATCTTGGGATCTGAGTTGGTGGAGAACCGGTGCGGGTTCGCGGCGCGAGCGGTCGCCAGAACTGCGGAGCGGTCCTTGGCCGTGGCGACCGCGAGGCCGTAGTGAACGTCGGCGGGGGTGTTCAAACCGATGCCGGTATGGCGATGATTGTGGTTGTAACCATCAATGAAGTCGGCCATGAATGCCCGCGCGGCGCCGATGGAACCGGATCGTTCCGGGAACACCGGAGCGTATTTCAGGGTCTTGAACCAGTCCTCGCTGAACGGGTTATCGTTCGAGACCCGAGGCCGGGAGTGCGAGCGGGTGACCTCGAGATCGGCCAGTAACGCGGCGACGGTTTTGCTCGTCATCGAGGTTCCTCGGTCGGCGTGAACAACCTACGGTGCGCCGTGAAGGGCGAAGGTGTCCCTCATCATCTCTGCCGCTAACACCGCGGATTCGGACGCATGGACTGCGCAGTCAACGATATACCTCGAGTAAATATCGATCATCACGTAGCAATCAAAGTACTTGCCCTTGACGGGGCCAGCCAGCTTGGTGATGTCCCAGCTGAACACCTGGCCGAGCCCCGTGGCGACAAGTTCCAGGACTGCGCGGGCCGGGTGACGGGCCTGTCGACGGCGGTCTTTGACTTGCTTGTTCTGATTCAACACCCGGTAAATCGTTGAGATCGAGCCTAGGTAGCTGCCGGCGTCGAGCAATTGGGCGTAAATCTGAATCGGGGGCAAATCCACGAAATCAGGCGAGTTCACGAGGACGAGAATCTCAGACCGCTCGATCGAACTGAGCGTGTTCGCCGGCACCATCGAAACCTTGGGCAGGGGAGTCGTTGGGGCGCGGGTGGCGGTGGCCCGAGGAAGACCGACCAGTGTTGCGGCCGTGCGGGTGGAACTGCCGCGGGCGGTCAGCTCCCGATAGCTGGCTTTTACTGTTTCGTCTGCGGTGGTTCGTCCCGCGAGCTGTCGGAGAGATTTTCCAACAGCTCGTGCATTTTGGACATGATCTCCAACGCCACCTCCGTCGTGGCCAGGCGTTGGTCTGTCAACTCCAGTTTCCGTTTGAGCCTGGCGATCTCGACTTGTTACGGGGTGCGCTTGCCAATCTTCTCTCCGGGCTGCTTGCCCTCGAGCACGCCGGCATCGCGGAGCTTTCGCCATTCGGTGATCTGGGAAGAATAGATGCCCTGCTCACGCAGATACGTCCCTCCTTTGCTTGTGGCAGTCGCAACATCGCAAGCGGCAAGATGGACAAGTTTCTGGGCCGGAGTAATCGAACGCCTTCGCGTCGGACCACCCGACCTTGGCTCCTCGGGGATGTTGTTGTTCATAGGACTATCGTGGTGCACGACGCTTATCGATGGGTTAGACATGGTGAATCAGTTCCTAGTTCCCGCTCTGCGATACGGCGGACTTGCTATTAGCTGCTGGCCTTACTCCATCCTGACACTCAGGGATAGGGCACGTGATTGTGGTTGAGGCACTTAACTTTGCTCGACACAACACTCTGGACACTTTTTGGGTACCCAGTCAATTCAGTCATAGCACCAATGAGGCTGGTGAAAAGAAATTTCAAATCAAATAGGCTAAGCCGTATTTTGGAAACAATCTAAGCATGAGGATCTCGGCGACTCATGATGCTTCTCGGACTTAGCCGACTCTAAAAGCCTCAGCACTTTCGAAGGGAATTCCCCTTAAATCATCATCTTAAATTTTTTTGTGCCTACAATTTTGCCGAAAGAACAAAAAATTCCTGCGTGAGTTTTGCTCTCGATGCGTACTTGTCACGCGAAGGGCTCGGTCGTTGCTCGATAGCGTAGAGGAAATCCGCCAAATAGTCGTGGACATGTGGACTTCAATTTTTTTACAAAAGCACTACCCCAAGCCTCCTAACTGTCGAAGCCATCGGCCAAAAACTTGTGCTCATGGATGAGAAGAGCTATCGTCAAAATACCCTTGGCGGCTTCCCCGGCGACACCTGTCGAATTGAGAAGTCCGGACTCATTCCTCTGAGGAGGAGTTCCCGTTACAGTCTTGCCAAATGATGTGACTCAAGTTCGTCACCTTCAACTTCTTTCGCATACAACATCAGTAACTAAAGCTCAAAGCTCGTCGGCAAAGCACTTGAAACAAGAAGCATCATCATCTCGAATGACCTACTGGACCTGGCCACGGCACCTACCTTGACTTTAGGTTGGTGAAGCTTAGGGGTGTTCCTGCTATCAAATCGGCAGAGAATCTCATTCCTGTTACCGATGCGAGCATTTTTATTGGCATTCCAAAACCTGGACGCACCGCACGCACGTTTTCAGGCGAAACCGTTTCGCCAGCGCTGACGTCCCGAAACACATAGAGGCTGCGCCGGAACGCTAAGGATGCTTCATCTCCTGGGGAGGGGCCGAAGTTAATTCGGCCCACCGACTCTCTAGCCACTTCTGCTTCTCTCACAAGGTCCTCGAACTCCTTTGGCTCCATCGAAAATTCCGAATCTACGCCTCCATCGGATCTATTAAGCGTGACATGCTTTTCCACTACCGAAGCCCCGAGAGTAACAGCCGCAATTGACGCTCCTATCCCTAGGGTGTGGTCCGATATGCCAACCTTTAGATTGAAAATATTGGCCATTTCAACCATTGTCATGAGGTTCGAATGCTTAGGGAAAGCTGGGTAGGAGCTTGTTGTTTTGAGCAAGGTAACATTCGCACATCCTCCCTTGCGGGCTGCGTCTACAGCATCGGCAATCTCTTGAAGGCTTCCCATGCCGGTGGAAATAATCATTGGCTTACCAGTCGACGCTGCATATGCGATTAAATCTAAGTCCACCAGCTCGAACGAAGCAATTTTATATATTGGACAATCGAGATCCTCCAAGAAATCGACCGCCGAATTATCAAACGGGGAGCTAAACGGAATCATGCCTAGTTCCACTGTTCGCTCGAAAAGAGGCTTGTGCCACTCCCACGGCGTCATGGCCTCTGAGTAGAGATCGTAAAGGCTTCTGCCCCCCCATAGTTCATGGGAATCATCCACCACAAACCCCGGACCATCGGTCATTAATGTCATCGTGTCAGGAGTGTAGGTCTGAAGCTTTATCGCCGAAGCTCCCGCTAAAGCCATGCGTTCAATAATTTCTAGAGCACGGTCCAAAGACTGGTTATGGTTGGCGGAGAGCTCTGCAACGTATAGAACGTCTTGAGAGTGTGTCATTTTGCCTCTTCCTCAATCACAGCTTTCACAGTAAGTTCGTCTCCGATAAGCCTAGCCTCACTGAAAACAATTTTTAGGGTGCCATGTCTTATAAAGGCTTTAGGGTATGTTTCCGCGTCAAGCATGCGAATAAAGTCATAGGCCCCTTGGGAGGTTAGTTCAAAGGGTATGCTGCTTTGCTCTGGCTTTCGCCGTCGGAACCTGGTTGCGGTTCCGGATTGTGGAGTCGGTAGAGGGTTTGTGTAGACAATTTCTTCAATCATCTCGCTGATTACTGGCACCGCCCTCTCAAATATTTCTTGAGCAGACCCTTCAAGACTTAGAGGCTTCTTTAGGTAGACAGCTCCGCCATCCAGAACCTCTGCGCATTCAATAGCTGAAATTTTTGTAGATGTTGTCCCTTCTAATATTAGGTTCTGCAAAGGGCTCCCTCCACGTCCGTGCGGCAGGTCAGTCATGTGAAAAATCACGGCCTTATATTGCGCATAAATTGACTCGTCTATTATTCGAGACCAGAAAGGGAAGAAAATAAAATCGAACATTATGCCTTTGGCAGTCGCGTCCTCCAACTCGGGTTGAGTGCGAGCGTAGTAAACATCTACTTCGGACAGTAACCTTTCGCTCAATTCAAGTCGCTCCGTCCAGCTTCGGTCGGAGCAGATGAGGATTCGCCTCATACTAACCTCGCTCTCTGCTCAGCTTCAGTGCATCCAAATTGCCTCTAGACTCAGAAATCTCGAAACCCAGACTCAAGAGCGTGTGAATAGAGGCGGGATTACTCAACTTAACAGTTGCTTCAATTTCAAACTCATTGCCGATTTCGGCTATCGCGGAAGAAAGCATCATTTTACCAAGCCCTGTCCCTCTAAATATCCTGTCAATAGAGTAGTCAAGCACTTGAGTTCCTCGAACACTTCTGTCGAACCTTACTTGCCCAAACGGTATGCCCGATTTCTCAAAAATAATTATTTGGGAGCCCCTCGATTCCAGGCTTTCGAACCACACGATGTGCTCCGAGGGAGAGATGTCTCTCTGAAGCAGAGAATTCGAGCGAACGCCTGAATCATTTGCCCATCTGAACAACAAGGGGGCATCTGATTGCCGAAAACGCCTCGACGTCAATTCCTCGTTAAATTCACATCCTGTGAAATAGGCGGCCCTTCTGGAGCCAGAAAAATCTATGGTGCTTTGAAGAACTAATTTTTTCTCCGGGATGTCAGTTGCTGACAAGGCGTTCTCCATCAATCGAATCAACCCCCTGCCTTCAACACCTTTTGCAGTGGTGACCGTTGTCCCTAAAAGACCCCTTTCCCGGAGTCCGGTGAGTGAAGGGCTCTGGTTGGCCGCTGTTTGAAAAGTTAGCCCAGGGACGCCATGGGCAATGCGTTCATACATGCTCACGCCTCCCGACGTTAGGGCGAAAAACGATGATTCCAAATATGAGCCAAGACCCACGGCGAAAGAAGTCTCTTGTCGTGTCTCACCCCCGGAATGTGTCCGTACGATGGAACTGTCTGCGATCATAAGGTCGAATTTTCGGTCAGTGAATTTGTAGTTTGACACCAAAGTTTCGAGCGCTCGACTTGAAACGGCAGATCCCATCGCAACCAACACGTGAGGGGTATTCCCATCGAATTGCCTCGGATTCTGACTGTTAAAATTGTTGGCCTGTGGAATGGGTGCATACTCTGGCCCCAAGAAGAGCTTTCTCTCACCGTAAACCTTCTTACATTCGTGTTTTTTTTCTGATGCATCAAATCCGTAATCAAGTACAAAATCCACCTCTGGTGGGGCTGGATAATCAGCGATCTGGGCAATTGGAATTCCAAGACCCCTTGCTGTCAGAAGCCACATTGAGTCCACTGCGTAATGATCAACCCATAAAAGGTCGAGCCTCATTGCCTTTGCAAGTGCCGTTGTTTCCGCACTGTCGGCTTCTGAGGGAGCTCCAAGCCATGTCCTCGCTCTGGAGGTCCTAATCCATTCTGACCTTATCTTTAATGGGAGAATAGTGATTCCTCGAAAACTTCCGATCTCAGAAAGCCAAGAGGGTAACCCACGAGAAATGAAAAACACTTCATTGTCAAAAGCTGCGTAAGATTCGGCTAAAGCTAGGCATCTAAAAAAGTGCCCCAGTCCCACTTTTGGACCGGCATCAACTCTAAACCCAATTCTCATGCCTTGAGGTAAAGAAGCTCAAAGGCCTCGGCGGCGAATACCCCCAACTCCGCACCTCGCAATTTGGCTAGGGATTCAAGAGCATCCACGGATCGTGAGTGAGGGAATTCACGAATTTCATCCTTGAAATACCTAAAGGCAGAGATTTTGGATTCCAGGGACTGGGCGATGTCAACAAAAAGGTTTGGGGAAAATCGATTCATGGCATCAAATTGCCACCCCGTGCTTGAAAGGACTTCAAAGCACGCCACGCCGATAACTGGACTGCCGGGCTGGGGCCTGCACGCTGTCAGAACCACTTGATTGGCAAGTCTATGGTCTACATTGAGATCAGACCGAGAATGAGTAAAAACGAACGAGGGAGCGAATTCGCTTACTTCAAATTCTACCAATTTTGCCAATTCAAGAACAGGGTAGGTGTCAAGCTGATTGTCTCTTAGGCCCAGGGCCTTAAAGTTACGAACTCCAAGTTCGCGAAGAGCCAGTTTTGCATCGGAGAGTCGGGATTCTATATCCTGACTGTCACGTTTATCCCCATGAGAACCTCGAGAGGTTACGCCGTCTGAAAGATACAGGACGAAGATTTCAACCCCCTCTTCGACCAACAAGCGGATTGTCCCGCCACACCCTAGAACTTCGTCATCAGGGTGCGCCGCAACAATCAAAACCCTCGATCCGAATAAATGTGGCAAGTGGGGTTTTAGGCCACCGGGGGTTGAGGGAGCAGGCTTAGGAGTAGAGGAACTTTCCAACATATACGAAATTTACCATTATTACGCAGGCTTTTTCATGACTTTAGTCTGAGTAACCCGAACTATCCAAGAGCTCGATAGCTTGAGATGGTATGTCGCATGTTGCGCCCAGGACTTTTCCGCGACGTCTGAGTCTCTCCAGTCTGGGGACTCGGTCTTCTATTATGTTGCCAGCTCTGTTTCGGTTCATCTGAAACCACACGCATGTGAGCAACCTCTAGACAGGCGGCATGCGAAGATCGAGAAATTTGCACTGTGTTTGATTAGGGATTAACAAGTAAAGTCTTATCAAACGTGCTTTAGCTCAAGATTAGGCATTCCAAGCTGAGCAGATTAGAGGCTCAACTTGATCCCAAAGGGTAGACAAGAGATTAGTGACCCGACAAACAGGCGGTCCAAGATGCTCTGAACTCCGACCTCCTCATTCAAGACCGCCAAGTACCTGCTTTCGATCAGGAACTTGGTAAGCGAGTTGGAGCCGCCCACTGCGTAGCAATGAACAGCGCAATAGACAGGTCGTGAGAAGAAAGCGACTTCGCAAACTGTTGCACTTTACGGGCCTCTCGCCGTTGCATTCTAATCGTCTCTAAACATGACGGGGCTTTTTAGGAGGGTCGTCTATGCGCACTTTTTTTTGAGGGGCTCGTCCATGAATAGCCTTTATCCGATGCGACTGAAGAGCTATGCGTTTTTCCGTGTCACAAGTCTAAAGTGACGCTATGTGAAAATTTGCGGGTCAGTGCCCCTGACGCCTAATTATCCAAAGAATTGACCAGAGAATTAGCCAAGATAGATGCGCTTGACCTCAGAATCGGTATCCCCTTCAAGACTGGGAAACATACTCCCACATAGCTAGAAAAGTAGAAACCGTCCTGAAAGTCCAATCGGAAGTTTGTTCCTGGAACCGAGAAAACATCAGTGAAGTTTTTCTGTTCTGCAGCATTGTTCCGATCAGCGTCAAAGTCGCTTTTCGAGGGCGGACTTATAACGTAACAAACTGTAGGGTTAAGTGGATTGCTAACATTCTTTAGAGGAATTTTCTCTAGGACTTTACCGCCAAGTTCCTCCGCGATGCCGTCGATATTTGTCACGTACCCCATTTCAAGCATTCTCTTTTTCCCTTCTTCTGAATTTATCTCGTAACAAGGTTCAAAGAGAATTACCTTTTCGATTGTGAACCTGAATAACTCGCTCAGCAGCTGGCGCCCGTTTGGTTCGAGGGAGTGGTTCGAGGTGGTTACATCAACGGACTTATCCCGCAGGGGAATCTCAGAGATTTCTGCAACGAACGCACTGAGAACTTCATAAGCGGAGCCCATTTCATCCCTCGATAATTCGAGGCCCTCGTGCAGTCGCGACCAACTTATATCGAAGGCAAGGAGTCTCCGGGGCTTGGTTTCCAGGGACTTAACTAAAAGACTCAAGGTTTTTAGTTCTCCAGAACCAATATCGAGTAAGGAGGTAGAGCTGGAGATGTACCTCCCCAATATTCCGGACAGTTTGGATGCGTAGGACTGAGAGAAAGACCAATTATTTCAGGGCTGTTTTGAGTCAAGTTGACTCTTTGTCTCAAAAACTCCGTGACGTTTTGACCGCTGTTATAGGCTTCTTTCGCCTTCAATAGATCTTCAAAGTTAAAATTTTTAGTTGTCATTTTGTTAGCTTGAGGTCATTGTTGCGTTCTGAGGGGGACGCTCGATAACCCCGATCAGCGTTTGCAACCAATATTTCCTCATAAGCGATGGTCGAATCTCAATTCCTTCGAATACAAAACCCCTGATTGCTGGTAAACGCGGATGAAGGACCCCAGTCGAGGTTTATGTGGTCTCGTTTTCCAGCTCTCAATGGCAAATTATTTTGAACGCGCGTGGTCGCTTTGTAGCGAAAGCCTTGGATAGCTGTCACTTTTACGTCCCTAACCTGGAGGAGAGCGACTCCCAAGGACTCCAATCTAGAGAAAGCGCAAACCTGAGTTTGTTTAGTGGGGACAAGGTCAAGGACATTTCTAAAACAAAAATTCATGTCATAAATCTGTTGATCCGTTGATCTGTTTGATAGTAAAGCTCTAACGGTGAGCATCGGGCTCGTCCTCAAGAACGTCTGAAAAGCGTCGCTTAGTTGGCATTTTGTTTCCTATGGCCTAGACGTGCGTCCTGACTCTCGTGATCAGGAACCAGCATTAATGGTTATGTGATGCCATCTGCGGCGGAGTCATCCAGACGGAAAACACTCCCTCTGTCTTGCTTGGGTGTTGCAATGGATTAATGGTCTTCTCTTCGCGCGCTAAGGCTGCTTGCGACTATGCCAAAACAATTCGGCCAGAACATAGTTACTGGTACCAAACAAAGGTCACCCTAGCCAAGAGCTACAACGGCAAGGTGATGATGGTTTCCAAATGAAGCGCCTTTTAGTTGGGATCGTATCGACGGTCGTTTTAGCGTTCGACCTTGTTCTGGCACAGGCGGACACTGAATGTGTCGCCAATCAGAAGACACTTGCAAGTTTTAGTGCCGGGGCTACTGGGCCCACCAGCATGCAGAAAGCGCAGGCTAAGGCGGATGTTGACGCAAATCCCAATGTCACGAAATTTATCTGCACCGGCATCAGGTACTACTCACAGCCAATGAGCGTGAACATCATGGTCAGGAATCGCGCCAAGGCTGCCCGCGAATACGCTAAGCAGCTAAATCCAAGCCTCTCTACTTGGTATCAAAACAAGCCCACTCAAGCTAGAAGCTATGCGGGAACATTTTTGCTGACGGAGAAGAGTTCGTCTCAGAAAGCGCAAGCGGAGAGACGAGTCACACGGGGTTTAGAGACAGGCTACATTGAGGGAAACGGGAGCAGATAGGCTGCAATGACTTCCAGACTGGAGCCATATGAAAAAATCACTCGCAACTTTATTCGTTGGGTTACTTCTAATAACTGGGCTCGCACCAGCAGGCGCTGCATCGGACTACTCGGTTTACCAAAGGACCCTTGCAACTTTCAGCGGGTCAGCAACCGGCCTCACTGGAATGCAGAAATCCCAAATCCAGGCGACTGTTGAAGCAAATCCAAATGCGGAAAAGTTCATCTGCACAGGCATTCGATATTACGAGCAGGCTATGAGCGTGAATATTACCGTGCGCAAGCGCGCTAAGGCTGCTTGCGATTATGCCAAAGAACTAAACCCAGGACTGTCGACCTGGTATCAGAGCAAGCCGACTCGGGCGAGAAGCTATGCGGGCAAGGTGTTGCTGACTATCAAGACCGCTAGTGACACCATTGCAAGTTTCGGGAACGCAGCCCCCACCGTGGAAAAACATCGTTATCTTGATTGCGACAGCTCGAGAGTTGATACTCGGGTTGACTCTATCTCGCAGAGTAACGTCATGAATGTTTCTTGCCCCGAGGACGCTCAGACTCCTGCCACCCCCTTAGATTTCGATGCGGCGCCCTCAGATCCAAGTATCTGCGAGCTTACGGACGTGAGTTCCGGTCGGATGCGTTTCAACTCACT
>Ga0306866_1000216_pt1 | contig 21108 bp, 21 predicted proteins | sample AntRauTorckE5432_FD_190450 | JGI IMG/M metagenome (GOLD analysis project Ga0306866, IMG submission 190450) | Saline lake microbial communities from Rauer Islands, Antarctica - Metagenome Torckler E5 #432 (v2) (version 2) | ecosystem: Environmental > Aquatic > Non-marine Saline and Alkaline >...
GTAAAAAATATTCAGGATCCAGTCGAACAAGAACACTACATTAGAATAATTGCAGACATGACAAGCACCAGTGTTTCATCAGTCAACCAGAAGTTTGCAAATAACAACAATGCTTCTACGCCGCGGCTAAAAAAAGTACAGACAAAAGCGATAGAACCGCTAGATATCAACAACCAAGAAGTACGCGAACAACACTTTTTGAGTATTTTGCATTCTGTGCCGAATTTTCGACCTCTTATAGAAATATTACCTCTAGATATGTTTAGCTTAAAAGCTCAAGACTATTTAGCAGCAACTGACAGCCTGCAACAGATGGAAAAAGAGCAAGAGTATGGTAAAATAGTGTCATTAGTATTTGAAGAAACGTATCAGCATACCGACCAATCTGGATTAGCGAGTGCCATCAGGCAGTTACTAACTGGACAACAAGGACTGGTAAATTATTACTACACACCACACAAAACAGCGAGTATTTCAGACTCCTACCAAAATGCAAAAGAAACACAAGAAAAAGACAAGCTTAAAGCAGATTTAACACAACTTAATCAGTTGAAATCTCGGGTTTTATTACATATAGAAGAACTAACGACTAAGGACTAGATTACACATTATGCCAAAGAAGAATGCAAGGAAAGAACCAGAAGAGGAAGTAAGTTTAGAAAAACGATCAGCTGATTTACTAGAAAAAGCCAAGAAAAAAGGCAAAATTGATCAAAAAGATATTTTGAAGGCTATCCCTGAGACACCTGATAATATCGATGCGCTTGACTCGCTATATGAAGAAATGGCGGAAGCAAATATTACCATTACGACCAAAGATGCCAGTGGTAAGACGGTCAGTGACGACTGGGCAGGGGCTGATGAGCCAGATGATGAGGAAGAAGTTGTCAAAAAAGCCAAAGACACGCGCTATTTAGATGATGTCGCAGATGACTCAGTCAGACTATACTTGCGCGAGATTGGTAAAATTCCACTACTGACAGCAGAAGAAGAATTAGCGCTTGCACAAAAAGTTGTCTCAGGAGATAAGCGTGCAAAGGACAAGATGGCAGAAGCTAACATGCGCCTTGTTGTGTCTATCGCGAAGCGCTATGTTGGACGCGGACTTGATTTACTTGATCTTATTCAAGAAGGGAATACAGGCTTGCTGCGTGCTGTAGAAAAATTTGACCCAGACAAAGGATTCAAGTTTTCTACCTATGCAACGTGGTGGATTCGCCAAGCGATAACACGTGCTATTGCCGACCAAGCTCGCACAATTCGTATTCCTGTGCACATGGTTGAGACCATCAATAAACTACTCAGAACACAGCGTCGTTTGACCCAAGAAATGAACCGCGAGCCTACCAACGAAGAAATTGCCACCGAAATGGAAATGGACGTCGAAAAAGTCGAACACATTATGAAGATCAAACAAGATATCAGCTCTCTTGATGCATCTGTCCGTGACGATGAAGAGGACTCAGTACTTGGTGATTTTATTGAAGACGAAGATACCGTCACTCCAGAAGAGTCTGCAACAGGTCAACTATTGAAGGAACAGGTCAAAGGCTTGCTTGGATCACTATCTGAACGTGAACAAAAGATTTTACGATTACGATTCGGCCTAGAAGATGGCAAGAACCATACACTTGAAGAAGTAGGCCAGGAATTTTCAGTCACCCGTGAACGTATTCGCCAAATCGAAGCCAAAGCTTTAGCAAAACTCAAAAAACACAAAGACTCCAAAAAGTTAATGGACTATCTTAAATAAATACTGGAGAGCTGAATGTCAGATATTTCCCACGATAGTGAAACGCCCGCTATAGGGCAGCAAGTTATCACCGCAGTTGCATTTATATATGCGACGATAGACGGTGTTGACAAAGTGTTTATGCCGAAACGTGCCAAGACAAAGAAATTTCTACCTGATGTTTACGAGCTTCCCGGAGGGCACATTGATTTTGGAGAAGACCTTGAGGTTGGGCTTGCTCGTGAAATCATGGAAGAATTTGGTAAGACAGTGGTTATAGAAGAGCTGTTCGGTGCTTTTGCTTACACAAACGATATAAAAGGTTCTCATTCCGTTGAACTGATTTATCTAGCGCAGTTTAGTGATAATTCACAGGAGATTGCATTAGATCCTGAAGATCATTCAGAGTATCGCTGGGTTTCTGAAACAGAATTTTCTAGCGTTTTTTCTGAACTAAAGGGTTCAGATGACCCAGAATTTGTCTACGCTAAAAAGGGATTCGAAATACTAAAATCTGGCGAATAATAGTTACTTCGAGACGCCGAGAGACAGTAAAAGGTTATCCAACTCAGACTTAAGGCTTTCAGGTGTTTCGGTGTTGTGCAGCAGATAATCAGCATAAGCTATAGGCCCGCCTTTTTCTAAGTTTTCTATTTCTGCAACATCACGTAATGTCGCCTCTTCTTTTGTGAGGGGTCGATAGTCTCTGGCCATCAATCTGGCGTATCGATCTACCTTTGGAGTGTAGACGGCAATAAGTAGTAGATCTTCTCCATACGCTTCATTAAGTATTCTGTACTCAGTCCAAGAGTAGAGACCGTCTAGAACAATGACATCTTTATTAGACTGATCGATTTTATCGACAACCATACTTGCTAATACGCCTTTGCCACCTTTTTCTCGGAGATCTTCACGAACAATTTTTTCATTGGCTGCATTTAATTCAAGCCCTCTTCGAGGTATTTCTTCTTGAGTGACAATGTTGCCAAAATGGAAAACAGTATAGCCTGATTTTTCCAAGTATTCAGTACAGGTTCCTTTGCCGCTACCCGGCATGCCTACGAATGCAATAATTCTCTTCATGACTTATAGTATAGCGAATAATGTAAGACAAAGAGTTATTTTTAACTTTTCGATGAAAGCGATATACTTATTTATGAATAATATGAAAAACACTACTAAGCAAAACAAAGTAACTGAGCAATTTATAGCTATCCTGACTGACTATAAGAAACTGATTGATGCAGATATTGATTCATTTTGTGAAGACGCTATCGCAGAATCGTACGAATCTTTCGGAGAATATCCCACACAAGCAGTGAAAGCATATTGCGCACTTCTTAGTCGTGGCGGCAAGCGTATTCGCGGCGCATTGACAATGACAGCATATAAAATGCTGGGAGGCGATAATGAGCAAGTGGCCCTTGAGGCAGCACGGGCTATCGAGATGCTACATGCTTATATTTTGATGGTTGATGATATTCAAGACCGATCAGAAATTCGCCGTGGTGGCCCTACGGCGCACATGATACTCAAAAAGTACCACGAAAAACACCATCTTAAAGACGAGGCGTTACATTTTGGTGAATCAATCACAATGAACGGATTCTTATTCGGATCACATCGTGCTTTGACAGTAATTGCTGATCTTGATCTTGATGCAGATCGCAAACTAGCTGCTATAAAGAACGTGAACAAGCATTTTATTAATACTGCCTATGGTCAATCGTTGGATATATTTAATGAAGTGACCGAATCGGCGGACGAAGACGCAGTCGACAAGGTATTACTATGGAAAACAGCGTTCTACACATTCTCTAATCCGCTGCAACTAGGTGCAATACTAGCTGGAGCTACAGAAGCAGATCTTGTAAAACTAGAAGAGTATTCATTGCACGCAGGAAGAGTCTTTCAGCTGACAGACGATATACTTGGTATCTATAGTGAAGAATCATCAAGTGGCAAAAGCCCATTAGATGATATTAAAGAAGGTAAGCGCACAATATTGACTGTAAAAGCACTTGAGCTTGCTGGTAAATCTGATGCTTATTTTTTAGAACAAATGCTTGGGAACAAACAACTAACACAATCTGAGTTTCAGCGCTGTAAAGAAATCATTGAAGATTCAGGTGCTCTAGCATATGCCCAGAAGCAAGCCAAGGACTCAGTCATCGACGCTTTGTCGTCTCTAGAAGAAGCGCGAGCAAGTTGGGGGGTTGAGCAAGTAGAATTCCTAGAGCAACTTGTAAAATTTCTCATCAACCGTAAAGCTTGATCTGTCATACTAACTAGTAGATGAGTACAATAGAGCAAAATATTTTTAAGAATGGCAGCACAACCTATTATTGGAGTTCTAAGTTTTTTCCAAAAGGCGTCAGAGACGACGTCTTTAAGTTCTACAGTTTTGTGCGAGTTGTTGACGATGTTGTCGATCAGATTCCAGCAGATGAACAACGATTTAATCGATTCTTAAGTAGGTGGGGAACAATAAAACAACAATTAGCAGAAGGTATCGTGCCGTCACAATTGGACGAATCAGTTGATGAGCGAGTACTCAGCAATATAGCATACATTGTGCACAGGTTTGATTGTGACCCAGCGTGGGTGGACAGTTTCCTTGCTAGTATGAAAATGGATGTCGATAAGCGTTCTTATGAAACTATCGAGGACACGATTGACTACATGTATGGTTCAGCAGAGATCATAGGCTTGTTCATGGCTCGCATACTGCGTTTGCCAGGCCAAGGATTAGCTAGAGATAACCCAGAGCCAGAAGTACTGAGAACAGCACGTATGCAGGGGAGAGCAATGCAATATATTAACTTCCTGCGCGATATAGATGAAGACAACCAACTTGGGCGACTATATTTTCCAAAGCGAACACTAAAAAATCATGGGCTAGAAGACCTGAGTCATGAAACTGCTCAATCACATCCTGAAGCTTTCAAGGCATTCATGCATGAACAACTAGATTTATATGACCAGTGGCAAACAGAAGCCGACAAAGGCTTTAGCTATATCCCAAAGCGACTCCGCATACCATTGCAAACCGCGACAGACATGTACAACTGGACAGCGGAAGAAATCCGTAAAAATCCATTTATTGTGTTTGAAAAAAAAGTGAAGCCTTCTAAATCGCAAGTCGTGAAGACTATTGCGAAAAACAGTATCTAAGTTGTTATTTCTGTAGCGAGTTAGCTATATCTATATCTGTCAAAGCTATGACCGCACCTGGTTGTGCGTTTCCAGCTAGTATACGTTCTGCAACAATGTTTTCAATTGATCTCTGTACGACGCGGCGTAGTGGTCGTGCACCAAGACGTGGATCGTAACCAGTCTGAGCTAAATAGCTTTTTGCTTCTGGTGATAAGGTGACAGAAATTTTCTGTGCTGCGAGAGTTTTGTTTACAGAGTTTAAAAGCAGATCAACCACTTGTGTTAGCTCTCCTAGCGTTAGCGGTCTGAACAATACTGTTTCATCAAAGCGGTTAATAAATTCTGGTCGGAATACATTAGAATTTATAAGCTCGTCCATAAAGCTTTGCTCAAACTGCTCTATTTGTTCACCGGCTTCTATGTGGGCCCGAATCTGATCAGCCCCAGCGTTAGTGGTAGCGACAATAATCGCATCGCGGAAGCTTACAGGCTTATTGCTAGTGTCTTTTAATATGCCTTCATCAAGTAGTTGCAAAAGAGTATTTAAAACATTCGGATGAGCTTTTTCTATTTCATCGAGAAGCACGACAGAGAAGGGTTGCTTAGCTATTTGTGCAGTCAGGCTATTGGTATTTTCTGCAGCGTTCTCTAATAGTCTTGTAACGTCAGAGGCTTGTGAAAACTCATTCAGATCGACGCGTACTATTCTATCTTCTCCGCCAAAGTATGCATCAGCCAAAGCCTTTGATAGCTCTGTTTTACCAACGCCTGTTGGTCCAAGAAACAAGAATGTTCCAATTGGTTTTTTGTTATTACGGACACCAGCTCTAGCTCGACGCAAGGCATCACTCACTACTTTTACGGCGCGTGTTTGATTGATCATTCGTTTATGAATAGTCTCTTCTAGGTGCAATAATTTGTCTCGATCATCTTGGGTTGATGCAGTTTGTATTTTGACATCAAAGTTCTTTTCGACTGCTTGCTGGACCGACTTTGCAGTTATAAAATGCGTTTGTTCACTAAATCCAGCTGCCGCTTCAAGCAGGCGAATTGCTTTTCCAGGAAATGATTGATCACGAATAAATCTCTCACTAAGATTAAAAGCTTCTTTAAGTGACTCGTACATGTAGACGACTCTATTTCTATTTTCAAGAAGCAGAATTTGATCTTCCATGACGCGCATCGTGTCTTGTTCTTCTAATGGACTCACAACGACACGGTTCATAAGTTGCGCTAAACCAGGATTAGTCTGCCCTAATTGTAGCCACTGTTGGCTATCAAGCGACAAGATAATTTGCAATCCACCACCTTCAAGTACCTGTAGCAATATATTAGATATATCAACTGATCCAGTACCGTCAGCTAGGAATAATTGTGCCTCATCAAGAAATAATATGACATTCTTCGCGTGAATTGCCTCATTGATAATACGTATTAGGAGCGACTCTAATTCGCCTTTTTGTTTGGTACGAGAAATCAGAGTTGATGCGTTGAGCTCTACGATCTGTCTATATTTTAGCTCTTTTGGCGTATCCACGGCAGTAATGAGTCGCTGTGCTAATGCATAGACTAGCGTTGTTTTACCAACTCCTACTTCACCCACCAAAACTGCATTACGTCTACCCGGCTGAGAGAGTAGGTGCATCATTTGTTTTAGGACGTCATTATGTCCTTCTATATGTCTATGTAGCATGTGGCCATGACTTACTTTTTCGGTTATATTATTGCCGAGTCTTGATAGCTGCGGAGTCCATCCAAAACTTAAATCTCGACCAATACCACCACTATTTACTCTAGTTTTTGACTTCTCATAGACACTAGCGATATGGGTGTTCCACTGTAGGCCTTTTATTATGTCGTCATCATCCAGCTTTAATTGTGCCAAAGCCATTTCATGATTTTGTGCAGACAAAATAAATGCCGCAACTAAATGAGACGCAGTTATTTTAGTTGCTTGTGGTGTCATGGCAGTTAATGCAACAGCTTTTTCCCACACAGATTCAATGTCTCCATCGGGTCTTAGTGGGTCTTGCAGACTAGAAATAAATGCTTCAGAAATATCAAATCGGCTTGCATAAAACCAGCCACCTGGTTGCTTCATGCAGACACCTAGCAGTTGTTGCCAGGTCACAGGAGAATGAAGGCGACCAAGTATGTCTGTGTCTAGTAAAAGTGCTGGTTCCAATGCTGGAGTTATTGGTTGAGTTTGTTTTAACGATTTTAACTCTCCTGCAAACCATCCAAGCGGAACAATACAGAAGGGGAGGACTATCAGGAGTAGATGAGCGATCGGGTTATTGCTTACAAAAGCACCGTAGAGCCAAAAAAACACGATAAAGACTGCGACAACTCCGATGAAGAACCTGAGCATAGAATTTTTTAGTACGACTGCAGCACGTGCCTTCTTTGCTCGCGAAGAGGATAGATTTATGAATGATCGTTGATCTTTCATTTATCCGCCAACTCCAAAGGCAAATAGACCAATACCAACGAACGGAGCAAGTGGAACCAATGGCCAGAGTATAAGAAAAAGTAATCCAAAAAAACTTGAAACCATAATAATCAGTAATCCTGACACGATAAGCGTGGATCTAATAATAAATCCAAAAAACCGTGAAATAAGATTAAATCCTAAAGCTTGCATTTTTACATTCAAAGGAGCGTTTTGAGTATTTGTTGCATCTTGCCTAAACGGTGCGCCAAGAGTGCGCAGTAGGTCTGCAAAGGAAAAAAACTGAGCAATTGAGTTATTGTTGCTTACCAAAACAGTGCGCGCAAACCAAGCCCAGCCTGCACTGTACCACCACTGTAGAGAATTGATAACAACCATAATCATAAGTATAACAGTAAACTTATTATTTAATGACTGGCTCAAATAATATTTGCTATATTTAATAAATAGTGTATTGTAGTATTCATGAGTAACATATTGCTATTTATTTCTAACCTAAAGAAAAGCGGTACAAAGCCACGGCTGTAGCGCATTTTATTTATTTCTGAAAATTTATATCCCTCGCGCTACGGCTCGAGGGTTTTTTAATGTTGAAAATTTAAGAAAGAGAATAATAATGGAAAATATACAAAATGGTTTATGGGTGCCTTCTATATCATTGATAACACAAGGATTTAGGAGAGCTCCATTTAATGAGAATATGGATGCTATACAAGAATATACATCTATTAGAGAAATACCTATCAGTGAGCATATGTTCGCTCACATTGAAGTAGCGAGGCTAGATATTGTTGAAGCATTGAGAAGCGTAACGGTCCACAGAGGATCGCATATGTTCCCTGAAGGTAGCGGAATACGCGTTCCTTCTACTCAGAACGTACACCTTGTTGACGAAAGTTATAGTCTCAAGGCTACTGTAAGGCTGCCAGAATCTGACGACGATCGTATGATATTTCATCAAGCTGTAACTGAAGCGCAGCGGAGGCATCATGAGCTCTAATCCACTCATACACGAAAACTACCAAGATTATATTGGTCCCGTGTCTGGATTAATGGGATTTAATCCTAAAGGTTGGCTGGAGACAGAGCATCATTTTGATTCGCCTCAAGCGACTCATCATATGCTATACGATTACGACAGTTTACCTCCATTTATGGGGGTTCACACACAAGCCAGCAGGCGGGTAGATGCGTTTTTTGCATCAGGCTTTAGACCTGTGGCAGGAATTTTGGTTGGTGAAATGACTGTTCGCCAAGCAGTAAGACTACATGAACGTGGCGAAGAAATGATTGAAACTGGCGGGCTAGTTGGTCCATATTTTATGGATAATCAGCTTATGAGCGGTATCAAAATATATACAAGAGTAGAACAATAAATAAATGAAGAAGGAAATACTATGAGTGAAACAGGAAGAGATATACTAACAGGAAGATTTGAAGCTTACGTGCTGACATCTAATATATTAAGTATGGCTGGTGTCTATGCTGATGGCAGCCCAACAATAGGCACTGTGCCAGACCACATGGAAGATGATCCTCACGACGTCATTGATGCATACGATTGCGTGCGCATTGGACACGGAATTGGCCTTGCTCGTGACGGACTACGCGAGCGAGAGCGCCAAGAAATCAACTACGATATCGCAAGAGAGGCTGGCAGAAAAGCTCGTTACTCCCAGCTCGTTGCTGGCGGAATGGATAGCGAAGAAGCGAGGATAAGGGTCATTCGTAGGCCCCGCAATTAGGTAGAGCTTCGAAAGTGCTAGATTGTTATTTAGCGCTTTCTGGAATTTTTGTATAAGTTGCGTGTTTTGGCAAGCTACAGTAATCAGGAATTTTTTTGAGGCTTTTATGGACAAGCTCAAATATTTGCCTGAAGCTATCCGCTATCTGTGGACTCTCTATAATCATGCCGATTGTTTCAGTGCCGAACGATATAATAGCAGTCTTGTTGCCATAAGTTGACCACTCAACAGGTGCTGTGTAGTCAGATTTTTTTATCCAAGTTCGTTCTAACATCATTATTGCGTCAGATTGTTCAACTAGCATTCTATCTTTTATGTCTACGGGGTAGAGTATTTCATCTTGAATAATTACACGACGCCTAATGCCTTTTTCCGGGAATTTATTACGGATTGCGTGCAGATTATCTACTTGTAGGCTGTGTACATCTTCGCTTGATCTGAAGTACAATACTTCTTCTCCGGTGTTTAGCTGGTCTCTATGTATAGTTGCGAGAGCATCTTGACCTTGATAGAAACGTACGCCGGGCTGTTCGTTGTACTTCATGAAGTCATGTACCAGGCTTGGCATACTCGATTCTAGTTTCTTAGTGGTTAATTCAGCTTGTTCTTGTTTTTCTTTTACCGATTGCAATAAAGAATGAGGGTTTTTAGCCCAATATTTAATTTTTTTATTGCTATCGTCGGCCTGGGCTAGTCCAATTTCTTCAAGTTGTTCAAGTAATTTATACGTATTAGTCCGAGACTCTCCTATTAGTAATGCAAGTGCAGGGGGAGCTATAGGACTATTTTTTACTAATTCAATATAGGCGCTTGCTAATGTTTCTGTTAATCCTGCCTCGACAAGAATAGTTGTATTCATAACTGTTAGTATAACATCTATAACAGTATTTGTGAAAAATAAATTCACAAAAATTCAAATAACTCTTAAAAAATTGTTAAAAAATGATAAATTAGAGTTGACATATATATAACTATGTAATAAAGTACGAATTAACTCAAATAAGTTAAATAAACGGAGAAATGAAAATGAGTGAACGACTAAGTAGCAGAAATAAATTAAAAGTATCTGCCGTTGCTACGGTAGCAGCACTGACTTTAAGCGCATGCGCAGGCGAATCAAAGCAAGATAGTTGGGTATTTTCAGTCGATTGTGGCGATGGACAATTAGACGTCATTGAAATCGAAGATAAGTCTTTTGAGGAAAAAGTGACTCTCGAGTGCGAAGATGGTGGTGATCCATTCGCGCCTGAGTCAATTGAGCTACTTAGTGGAACAGGCATAACAATAGATGATGATGGATTGGTTAGTAATAGCCTGCTCACCATAAACTATGACTACGTTGAAGGCGGCCTGAGTCCAATGAACCCTCGTGTTGAATTAGTAGAAATTAAAGATGCTACGGCCGTTATAACCATGGACGAGGTGACGATAACAGGAGTCACGACAGAACAGTAATATTGACAAAATAGTCAAAAACTGCTATTATAATTATGATATATAAAACACCGCACATGCAAAACAAAAACACAGCTCAAATCACTGAACATCAATTACCTCATTATGAGGTGGCTACTCAGCGTACTCCAGAGCAACTTCTAGGCGAACTTTCCCATGATGAGCGCTTAGCTGAATTATTGCATGACATAGATCACGCAAGAGTCAATGCGGGTCAGATAGACGCAGCTGATAGATCATACGAAGCCGGGGATGTTCTAGGTATGCAAAAATCAATGGCGAGTGTGTTTTCGTTCCGTAAAATAGGCGGTGAACGTAACGAGCGTGAAGATATGCCTAAAGTTGAATTATTCTCAGACAGAGTGGAAGCACTTGCTCATGAATATGGTTTTACCGGCGATACCATTCCTGAAAGTCCAGATGCAACCGCAGCCATCATACTAGGTGGAAGAGCCACTGGTTCTTACGATAGAACTCGTTACATGAAAGAACTCATTCATAACGGCCATGTAGATACAGACACTATAGTGTTGCTTGGAAGTACACGACCAGCAGACGCTTTAGATAAAAATGCTGCTGAAATATTTGAAGATGCTACAGACGAATTCGGCATCATGAAGATTGCAGCAAAAGATGTGTTCGGTGCCGTATTTGAAGAAGTAGATGAGTTGCAAGGGCACGATGGAAATGTCGCAACTGGTTTTGAGCAGGGATGGCGCATAGCACACTCTAAAACAGAGGATGGAAAAAATTTATTCGTATTATCTGCGCCTCAGCTAACAGATAATTTTCATGGTGACGGCAATAGACGCGGACGCACAAATACAAGCGATACGCTAAATATGTTTGCAAAAGTTGCAGATTTAGAGCCTGGTGCACACGTCATTATCGATACCAACGCTCATTTTGGACCGTTTCAAGGTGCAGATGCAGTAGGTAATTTAGATAAATATGGTGTTACTGCTGAAACAGTTGGTTTTAGTCCAGAGCACTACAATAGGCCTGCAAAAACTCCAGAAGAGCTTGTTCAAGAAATATTTTCCGCTGTTAATTCAAGTATAAAAGCAGAAAAAGGAAGCTCTGAATTTGTGCAGGCAGAAATCGATAAAGAGCTTGCTGAAAGATCTCGACTTAGAGAAGAAAATGAGTTTACTATTTTTACTGACGACATAGATAATGATACCTACAATCTAGAAGTTCACGAATTCAACAAAAGAATTGATGCACTCAAAGAAAGACTAGCTAAGATAGCATTGCTTAACGCGTAAATACGTTTCTTTGTGTGTTTAAATACCTAAGATGAAATATATAAAATCACTATTTTGGGTGGTGAAACTGCAGTTCAATGCTGCGCGGTGGAGCTTTGCTTTTAATACTGGCTATTATTTGTATGACGGCGCAGTGTCTATTGTCTATACCTACATTGGTGCACAGCTTATTACATCTGTCACCAAGGTGGCCTTGCAAGACGCCGAAGCCAGTCCAGTGTATATGTGGCTGATTGCTCTATTCGGATTGCAGTTGCTTACGAATTTACTCAATTCGATAAACAGAATTGTTGAATTACGTATTGAACAAAAATTAGAAATCATGACGAACGATCTATTGTTTAGAAAAATGTATTCACTTAGCCAAGAACAGTTTGATAACGAGGAATTCAATACCAAACTAGCCCGTGCCGACGATGGTATTAGGCAGTTGTCTCGAGCAATGAGTGAGATCAACTGGACGGTGTCGTCACTAGTACGATTTATTGGTGCTATTGGGGCTATATTTTTCGTATCACCGCTGATCGGTCTGCTTATTATGATTGCTGCAGTTCCTGTTGCGTTGGCTGGAGTAAGGCAGAATAAAATTCGTGAAAAAATGTATAAAGACACAGAGTCTATAGACAGAATTGGCATGCGTTCTCGTTGGGTATTGGTCGACCCTCACCATATGCCAGAAGTACGATTAATTAATGGTTTTAAAAGTCTCTATAACTCATGGCTAAAAAACACTAATAAAATTAACAACGAGTATATCAAAACAGATAAAAAACTATTTAAATACGACCTCATAGAGGACTTTGCCCAACCACTTATAGAAGTGATTGCTAATGTTTACTTCTTCCGACTCCTCGTTGCAGGGTCTATAGGTCTAGATAGATTTATATTCCTGAGAGGATTAATTGACCAGGCAAGTAACTCTGCATTGTCACTTGCTCGCTCCGTAGACAAACTGCACCAGATTTCTATCAATCTAGGAAACTTTGAAGAGGTCTACAATACGGCTCCAGCTATACCTGATGGAAGCATTTCTCTAGATGCTCCGCTTACAATAGAGCTTCAAAATGTGAGTTTTACCTATCCTGGAACGAAGTTAGAAGTATTGAACAATGTATCGCTTAAGATTGTTCCTGGCAGTAAATTAGCGCTTGTCGGTGAAAACGGAGCAGGGAAAACGACACTCATAAAACTACTCTTGAGACAGTATTTGCCAACCAGTGGGCAAATAGTAGTCAATGGTCACGACATCAAAGATGTAAAGCTGGAAAGCTACTACAAAGCACTGAGTATTCTAAGCCAAGATTTCATGATATTGCACCACCTGACAATTAAAGACAATCTGCTACTTGGCGTTAATGAGCATCGATCCCCACAAGATGTTTCTCGTGCTTTAGAGTTAACTGGTGCTGATGGATTTATTAAGAAATTGCCTCATAAGCTAGCTCAGCGTCTCGACAGTTCATTTGATGACGGAAGCAGCTTATCTGGTGGTCAAATGCAGCGGCTTGGTGTTGCACGGTCACTATTACGCAGAGGCGACATTATGATACTAGATGAGCCAACCAGTGCAATCGATGCCAAAGGAGAATTTTCTATATTCAATAATATCTATAAAGAGCATGCCGGTAAAACCACGCTGATAGTGAGCCATAGATTCTCTACGGTCCGTAAAGCTGACATGGTGATTGTTATGGAAAATGGAAAGATTATAGAGTACGGATCTCACGAAGAACTTATGAAGTATAAGGGTCTATACGAAGAAATGTTCAGCCTTCAAGCTGAAGGCTATAAATAGTATATAGTTTATTAATATTGACAAATAAGCTAATTTCTGATATATTGTTATAGTAAAGTAAAAAATAAAAAGATGATTACAATTCCACAGAACCCTAATCCTCATCCCGTATCAGTAGAGAACCCAATTTTTCTTGATGGGTCTGATGATATGAATCAAAGATATCGTGAAAACAGTCTTGCGATGGCAGATTTAGTACTCAAAGAGATGAAAGTACAACAGCAGGCACGAATTGACGGTCTAACAGGCATTGCAAATAGAGAAGGCTTCGATGAGCGAATTAACGAAATAGTTGGGAAATTGAGTCAGCAGGATGAACCAAAAGCTGCTTTTATCTTCATTGATCTAGACAACTTTAAGACAGTTAATGATACCCATGAACGTAAACATGAAGCTGGAGACGATGTCTTGCGAGCAGTAGCGGACATATTGCAGCATACAATCGGTGTGCGTGAAGACGAAGACGAAACAATCGGCCGTTTAGGGGGAGACGAGTTTGGTGCAGTTATCCAGACCGGAGCGGGTTCAAATGATAAACGTCACCCAGATCTTACAGAAGCTGAAGTCATAAATGGATTCAAGACTCGCCTACAAAAAGGAGTCGCAGACATTGCCGAAGCAATCGGTATTAAAGGTTTAGGAGTCAGCATTGGCGTTGTTGAGTATCAAAAAGGCGAGTCTACTGAAGAATTTAGGAAAAGAGCAGATGCCGAGATGTATAAAGACAAAGAAAATAAGAATAGCCGTCGTACTTAAGTAGGTAACGTTAGAAGTATGTATAGTTTGCCAGTAACGATATACTATACCTATGAGTGATGAAAAGCCACGTAAGAAGCTGGCAATAATAGATGGAAAGAGCGTTTTCTACCGCGGATATTACGCGATGCCTAATTTGACCACCAAAGACGGTATACCTACTGGTGGTGTGTATGGATTTTGTGCAATGAGCTTGGAGCTTATCAAGCGGTTGAAGCCAGATTACGTGTGTGTCGCGTGGGACAAACCAAAGACTAATATACGTAGCCGTTTGAAGATTCATCCTGAATACAAAGCTGGCCGTAAAGCACCGCCTGAAGACTTTTATGCACAGATACCAATTCTGCATGACGTATTGAGTGTGTTCAATTGGCCACTGTACGAATTTGATGACTATGAAGCTGACGACATTATGCATACACTGGCCATCAAGGCTCATGCAAATAACCTAGAAACGATGCTAATTACTAGTGATATGGATGCGTTGCAAAGCATTGATGAACATACGCATTTGTACGCAATGAAAAAAGGCCTGACAAACATAGAGCGGTTCGACAGAAAAGCTTTTGAAGACAAATACGGTATACGAATTGATCAATTTTTGGATTCAAAAGCATTGAAGGGCGATAGTTCTGATAACATTCCTGGTGTCCCGGGCGTGGGTGAAAAGGGTGCTGCAACATTACTGCAAGAGTACGATACGCTTGATAATATTTATGACAACCTAGCACTTATTAAGCACACGACAGCTAAGAAACTAGAAGCTGGCCGTGAATCCGCCTACATGAGCCGAGAAGTGGCGCGATTGTACGACGATGCACCAGTTGAGTTAGAGCTTGAGAGAATGGACATTACTAAGTTAGACGTAAATGCCTTAGCTGCAATACTGAAGAAGCTAGAATTTAAGAGCTTGCTGCGTAACTTGCCGACCAGTATGCAGGCAATAGATGTCGATTCCGTTGCACCGGCAGCCTCTGCGCATGACCTGAAATTGCCGAAAGTCATCTATGTTGATAGTCGAAGTGATATTTCTCTCAAAGGCGACGTCGTGATTCATGCTCGTAGTGCCAGTAAGCACGGCGAGAATCCAACGATAGTGTTATTGAGCGACGAACAACGCTGCTACGTCTTTGATCTCAAGAAAAACAAAGAAACACTTACTCCTGTGCTCAATTCTCAACTCTCAGCCTTAAACTCAATTCAAGGTCATGATCTAAAAAATAGCTTCAAAGTGTTGCTTGAACTAGGCATAGAGCTGCCGGCAGTTGGGCACGATACGCTTTTGGGTGCATTCATTATCAATAGTTTGCGCCGTGATCAATCGCTGACTGATCAGTCAGCTAGCGATCTGGGCTACGACACAGAACTAGACAATCTAGATGACGAAGAGTTCATGAGCAAGGCCGGAGAACTAGTTGCAGTCATTCGTGAACTAGCTAATCGGCAGGGTGAACAAATGAGTGAAGTCACAAGCTTGATTAAGATGGCAGAGACCGTTGATTGGCCAGTTATTCCAGTTTTGGCACGTATAGAGCGCGCTGGTATGAAGCTTGATCCGGCGTTCTTTAAGTCTATGTCTGATGATCTAGAGGGACGAATAAGCGACATAGAACAAACTATTTATGGCTATGCAGAAACTGAATTCAATATTGGTTCACCAGCGCAGTTATCTGAGATATTATTTGATTCATTAGAATTACCGACCAGTGTGTCTAAGAGAGGTAAATCAGGGCATTATTCCACTGCTAGTAGCGTACTAGAAAAGCTAAAAGGCCAACACCCAATAATAGAAGAAATAGAAAAATTCCGTGAATACTCAAAACTAAAGAGCACTTATGTAGACCCACTACCTAAAATGACTGATGATAACGACCGCGTACACGGAACACTTAACTTGACCGTCGCAGCGACGGGTAGGCTATCGAGTGTTGATCCGAACCTGCAAAACATACCAGTTAGAACAGAACTAGGGCGAGAAATCCGCAAAGGATTCATTGTTGAACCCGGAAACGTCATGATTAGTGCCGATTACAGCCAGTTTGAATTGCGACTAGCGGCAGCTATGTCTGGTGACGAGCGTATGATTGAGGCATTTAACGAAAACCGAGACATTCATACCGAAACAGCTGCGCTTATTCAGGGAGTGCCAGCTGAAGAGGTCACCAAAGAAATGCGCTATGCTGCTAAGGCAGTCAATTTTGGTATATTATATGGTCAGGGCGTGCATGGATTAGCCGAAGGATCCAAAATTAGCTATACAGAAGCCAAAGAATTTATAGACAAGTATTTTGAAGTACGCCCAGCACTCAAGGGCATGATTGACCACTTCAAAGATGAAGCAAAAAACAAAGGTTTTGTGGAGACAGTCATGGGCCGCCGCAGACCAACACCTGACGTGCAATCAAGTAACTATATGGTGCGTGAGGGTGCATATAGAGCGGCAATTAATATGCCAGTGCAGGGAAGCGCCGCTGATTTAACCAAAATGGCTATGTCAAAAGTCGAGGAACGACTTGTACAACTGAGGAATAAGAATGAGAGTGAATGGCCGCAGCAAATCATGCAGGTACACGACAGTATCATGGTGGAGTGTCCAGAATCTGAGGCCGCATCTGTCAGTAAAATGATGGTAGAAGTCATGGAAAATATCAAGCCAGACCTAGGGGTGAACCTGAACGTAGATGTGTCCGTAGGAAAAAACTGGGGCGAGCTGTAGATGAAAGACCTTGATGTCAGAAAATAAGACACGTATTAGAAAAGTTGTTATCGTCAATAAAGAGGATAATGAACTTGGATCAAAGTCATATGTTGAGCTTGGCTATGAAGATATATACCGCGTAAGTGCACTGTGGTTAACAAATCTGAACAAATCACATCTACTGATAACACAACGGGCACTAGCCAAGCACAATGATCCAGGAAAGTGGATGCCGTCAGCTTCAGGTACCATAGAAGAAGGCGAGACATATGATTCCAACGTTATTACTGAAGCGGAGGAAGAACTGGGCCTTACGGGTATAGAACCAGTTAAGCAAGTAAAGCAATTTGTTGATGACGGAAAGCATAGATTTTTTGTTCAGCCCTATACTGCACAGGTCGATATGGAAACCGCAAAAATTGAAGTTGAAGCAGAATATGTTGAAGGCTATAAATGGATAGCAATTAGAGAGTTAATAAAAGATGTCTCCGAAAACCCAAATAAATATGTCCCGTCAATGCTTGCTGGTATACGAGCATCTGGCTTAGCAAATGATTAAAGCGATTATTTTTGATTGTTTTGGGGTGGTTTATAGTGATAATTTTGTTGAAAACTATCGTAAATTTGGTGGTGATTATGAAGTAGATAAAGATTTCATAGAAGAGATTATTTTTGAAGTAAGCGCGGGCAGACTTAAAAGCAGCAGTCAATTATTGGCCGACCGATTAGGAATAGAAAAAAGTGTTTGGAGAGAATCTAATAAGGCTGGGCGTCAATTCAACTATGATCTATTGGAATATACCAAAAAACTTCGTAAAAAGTACAAAGTATCTATGCTCTCAAATATCAGTTCTAGTGGTTTAAAAAATCATATGGATTATTCAGTTCTTCAAGAACATTTTGATGACATTGTTGAATCGGCTCGTATTGGGTTTGCAAAACCAGAAGCCCGTGCCTATGAAATAGCAGCCGAAAGGCTAGGGGTTCGATTGGACGAGTGTCTATTTATAGACGACAAAGAATCCTATGTTGAAGGCGCAACCCATGTAGGAATGAAAGCAGTTTTGTACAAAGACGTGATCAGTTTAAAATTAGAAATAGAGAACGTATTAAAAATAGAATAAAATTTCTGTAATCTTTATACTAAGTTTAGCTTTTTATTTTTCCTTCGTAAACTTGTTCTGGGCGACACGCTTGTTTGGTTGAAGTCCTATATCTCGTATACGGAGTTTCATAGTGGGGGTGACCAAAAGCCACTGCTGTGACTCGAATATCATCACCAAAATCACCGGCTATAGCTTCGTCTAAGGGCATTTCAATTTTTGGTGGCACGCCATAATGGTAGCCTGCTCGTAATCCTTGAAAGGTAGGCGATCCATCTTTGTTTCTGACATTTGCGGCTCCAAATCCAAGAAATGTTAGAGCCTCATGATCTACCTCGTATGATGCTATTACTGCTTGATCATGTAAGGATCGAGCGTGTTTATATCTTTCTTCATCAACTGTGTCCGCTACCTTCTCAAGTGGGTAAGGGGTTATACGTAGATGCCCGTCATGCGTTTGATAAAACTGTGTCGTAACAACTCCAAGATCTCCGTGTGCACTAAACGTACCGTTTTCATCATTGTACTGACTTAAATTTCTGTAACGAACAACTCTTAAGTGATGATTATTTTTATTTAAGTCTTGATGGGATAACAACTCGTTAATTGAACCCGGCCTATCAGCTTCTTCGTCAATTTGACGGAAAAATTCTAGCCAGCCCATCTTCACTTCATCAAGCATATACCTCTGTATCTCTACAAAATCATCAAGTAATCGGGGTCGCTTTGATCGAGATAATTCAGCTTCTATTCTGTCTTTTGTTTGCCAGCCACTATGAAACCATAAGCTATCATCTAACGATACACGAGGTTCGCTAATAGCAAAAGTTGTTGTGTCATGCCCTGGCGTATTTGGAGCAGGGCTAAAGTTTAAAGCATTAAAAACTATTTCATTCTCCATTGCAATATCAATGACCTGGTTACCGATCATAGCGAAAGTCCTTCTGTCTGAGGCTGGCACTTCAAATTCGACAACTACGTGACCAGTTGTGTGTAATTGCTCTAGGGTACTCGCACTATTCATTAACTCTTATTATGTTCCAGCCACCCTATTGCATGCAAGCATATACACAATATATCTTAATGTGATGAATGTCTCACTAGTTTGGTTAGGATTTTAATAGTAAATTTTGATGAGTGAGAGCATATTGAGGGTATGATAAATAACCACATTAGTAATCAATCAGAGAGTCAATAATGGCTTCAGAAGAGGACTATACATCTATCGATCACGAAGCAGAAGGCCCTGATGACGAAGATCTAATAACGTATTCATATGAAGCCGAGCGTGCAAGAGCTATTCAAGACGCCATAAATCGTCACCCTGCAAATACATTTTTTCTAGACGGTGGTGATGTTGGCGACGAGAAGGTTAATATTGAATATCACGAGCCTCGGTGCGATAGAATGAATAATCCTACGACCGTGAGCAGAGAATCTTGGAGAAGAGCCAGTAATGCAGTGATTGGCTTTACGGCTTCTGACTAAACGCAGCTACTCGGTAGAATCTCTATCAAGTTTAATTATTTCTTTTCTAAGCCACAATCTGTCAGATTCAGCGACAGAACCACCTTACGCATCGATGTACATGTATAGTGTTCGGGCAGTAACTATATACATAACTTAAGAACAACATATTATTGACAATAGTATAACATTATGCTAATGTTATGTATGTTAAGTAGAAAAACAAAAATCTGATAAATTATTATGAATACTCCTTCTCCACAATCCGACTCATTGCCAGAGCCGCAAGCTCCACGACAACACAGTTTAAAGCGTTTTATTGCTGCCGGTGCTATTGCTGTTGGTTCTATCGGGGCAGGTGCTGATCAGATAGATGCATCTCCTGCTGATGAAGCGCATAGTGCAGTTGATGAACTGCAGGGCGGTATTGGCGACGGCCTAAGCAGTATTGATAATGCTATTGAAAACGATGGACTTGAGAGTGCGAGGCGCATGACTAATCCAGAAAGCGGACGTAATATAATTCCAGAACCAGTACAAGCACCTGAGCATATCTCCACATTACTAGATGAAACTGCAGCATTTGTTGAGCCGAGCAACTGTAGCGGCTCTCTTATTCGTGACTCTGCTGGTCAGTTAATTGGTGGTACGACAGCTAGGCATTGTTTGGCTGAGAATGGGGCAATTACGACATTCGAAGGACCAAATGGACCATCTGTATATAGTTTTGAAGTAGGCGGAGATGTCGGATTTTTTACTGGCAACGATACAAACAATATGTCTGAAGTTGGCTACGCATCACACATAATTTTAGGAAGTGATAAAAATGACACTGCTATATTTGTGATGGAAGGCAGTGACCCGCAAGCGGTACTAGATGCTATTCCGGAACGTGTACAAATGCAAGTAGGTGATCCAGCATGGTTTAAAGGGTATCCAGCAAATGTTAAGGGCGGCCCAACTACTCCAGAAGCCGAAGCTATTGAAGGGTTAATGACTTTTGTAGGATATGAAGAAGAGTCCAGAGTGGGCGGACAAAGACTTGAAAATGTTGCAGTTTTTGCAATGAAAGAAAACGTAGATAATGAAGGATGCGACCCAGGTACAAGCGGCACTAAGGCATTCAACTCCGAAGGGCACGATCTAGGCACCTTGGCTGCTATGTCTGACATGAGGGATCGATCAAATAGCAACGCCCAGCAGTCCAGAGACCTTAACCAAGCTCGATACAACATAGCAAACATTGATGATATTGATATGCTATGCTTCTTCTCTCAACCGTTAGATCCTACTGAAGCGAGAGTCTATGAAATCGTCACACCAGAACCTATAATACTCTAAAGACGGGCAAGTACGTATACCCCTCACGACCTTTGCAACATCTGAAGCGGAGTCTTAAGCTGTATTCCTAAGTGTACTCTACTCGTATTGTAGAACTTGGTGTATTGGTCTATCTTTTTCTGCAGGGTGGCGGTAGCCAC
>Ga0306866_1000219_pt1 | contig 20887 bp, 25 predicted proteins | sample AntRauTorckE5432_FD_190450 | JGI IMG/M metagenome (GOLD analysis project Ga0306866, IMG submission 190450) | Saline lake microbial communities from Rauer Islands, Antarctica - Metagenome Torckler E5 #432 (v2) (version 2) | ecosystem: Environmental > Aquatic > Non-marine Saline and Alkaline >...
GTACCTGAATCGCTTTGGCGACTAGTTGTCTGCTCAAACCTCCGAGGTGCTTTACCATTGAAAAGGCCATTATTCAAACTCCAAATCTTCGATGCTTGACTCCATGACTTGCTGCCTGTCATCGAGTTCCTGTAGGTTGGCGGCGATGCTCATAAGAGCGGGGACTAAAGACTCTAGGACAGCCTTTAGGTCTATCTCATCACTTTGAAGAGAGGCATTGATTGCTTCAACGCACTCTGTAATACGCCCGATGGCTACGTCTTTATTCATAGGACATCCAATCAGATAAAGGGTTAAAAAGGTCCGTACTAGAAGCTAGTTCGGAAGCTACGTGGTTTAGCCGGAGCCTTTGACGTGCCTCTTCCGGGGCATTGATACGGCCTTTGATACGGCTTACAGTGCCGCAATCGTCGTATATAATCTTACCCTGCTTAGTGTGGCCTCTCACGTCTGAAAAGCTGCCGCGAGAATGGACTGCTCAAGGGACGATAAACGGTCCATCTGCCTGTCTACAATCGCAGCCAAATCGAGCGACTTCGCAATCGCCTTTTCCAATTGGGGCTCAAGCATTTCCCACTCCGCGGTCGGAATGAGCGGAACCGCGAGTTCACGAACGTGACCCACGTTCAACCGCTGGACCGCGTTGCCAAACAACAGCCGCTGGACCTGTTCCTGTACCTGAGGAGACTGTAGCCCACGCAGAAGGAGGCTAACCGAAATGGGCCGCATCGGCCGCAAACGCACACTCGACTGCGTGATATTCGCGCCTTCTAGAGAGGGAGGGATGATTACCCACTTGCCGATGGTGCCAACGATAGAATAGACCAGATCTCCGCATTTCAGAGCGGCACGCTGATACTTCTCCGAAATCTCGGTAGAGGTGCGCGGCAATTCGGACTCCACCACGGTAGAATCTGAAATGTCGGCTGGTCGAATGAAAGGCACGCCGTCTGGAATGTGAGGGCCTGGTTGGATGATGCCGTAGACAATCGGCGCATCCGGCGGAGTAAGGTCTTCCAGACGAGCCCAGCACCACTTTTCAGGCAAGTCTGGCATTTCCGTCGAATCCACCGGCTCGGGTGCCTCATAGCGCTGAGAGGCTTTCTTGCGCCCCTTTACCAGCGCCTTCTGGTCGTCAGCTTCTGTCCACGGCTTTCCCTTCTTTCGAGCCTTCGCCTCGGCCTTGGCGCGGCGCTGCTCGGCGTAGTCCTCGATGTAGCGTTCCCGGCGCTCGGCGCGGATGCGCTCCAGCAGCTCGCTCGCCGGTTCGACATCGGGGTTCTGCTCGCGCCACTCCTTCGTGAGGTCGCCCCGAAATGCGGCGGCGAGCACGCTTTGACGAAATTTCTCGATTTGGGAAGGCAGCACATTGAGTCGCTCACGTGCTCCTTGCAGTTGTTTGAGCTTCTGGTCAATTCTAGCTGCAACCTCGCCCTGACGAGTTGGTGGCGCGATCGCTACATCCAAGTCGTATGCGTCGTTGCGGTTCAAGCCTGGAATTGCGGTCGCGCGATTCATCTCCGTGAGCGGCAGCGACCTCAACAGGTAGTACCAGTAGCGGACGCTTCCTTCACCGAACTCATTGACATAGTACGTCGTGTCAATTGGTGAGCACCCCCCCTCGACGAGGTAGACCTCCCCGATCGATCCCTTCCGTCCGACAACGAGCGCGGGCCCCTCCACGAGCGGTTCGCTGTGATATCCCGAGATTCCGCCCGAGCCAACGACTGGGAAGCCTTCGCCATCGCGATCACGTTTCGGCAGGCTCTTACCGTAGTTCAACTCGATGAAGTCACCCAGTTTACCATGAAGTAGTTCACTCATGTTTCGAGAAGCTCCTGCAACGCCGCCATTTCATTGAGCGCAGCCTTCAGGTTCACCACGATCTGGGCAGCGATCTCATCGGGCTCGGGCAAGTCCTCGGCACGCTCGATGTCATCGTCGTGTAGCCAGTTTATATCGAGGTTGTCACCGCGCTTCTCAATCTCCGTGCGGGTGTAGCACCGCCAGCGGGTGTGCTCGCGCAGCTCGTCACTGGTCTTGTCGGCATCATCCTCGTCCAGGCCGACACCTTCGTCGCGATCGGCATCACCGTCGCGGTCGTCACCATAGCACTCGACGAAGTTCGCCATGTGCTCCTCGGTAAAAGGCGTCCGCTTACCGAAGCTCGGCATGTTCGTGCGCAGGTCATAGAACCAGACAGCGTCGGTGTTGTTCTTGTCGGTCTCGCCCCGGGTGAAGAAGAGCACGTTCGTCTTCACCCCCTGCGCGTAGAAGATGCCAGTCGGCAGTCGCAGAATCGTGTGCAGGTTGCATTTGTCCATCAAATCCTGACGGATTTCTCGACCCACGTTTTCTTCGAAGAGCACATTATCAGGCAGAACCACTGCCGCGCGACCGCCCGGCTTCAAACCTCGATAGATATGCTGAAGAAAAGCGAGCTGTTTGTTGCTCGTGGGAAACGTGAAGTCGGTACGTGTAGGAGCGCCACCGCCAGTCTTTGTACCGAATGGAGGGTTGGTGAGAATGATGTCAGCCTTCGGGATCCCCTCACCGAGCGTCGAAAGAGTATCTCCGAGCAGAAGATCGGCATCGATGTCGTGAAGCATCAGGTTCATCAAGCCGAGCCGATGAGTATCGGGCACCAGCTCGACGCCGTGAAAAGCTCTCGAACGCTGAAATCGCTGCTGCTGCTCCGATAAGTCGAACAACTCATCAGTGTGGTCTTTCACGTACCGGTCAGCGGCGATCAGGAAACCAGCCGTGCCTGCGGCCGGGTCATGAACAGACTCACCGGGCACAGGCTTGATGACCTTCACCATCGTGTTGATGAGAGGTCGCGGAGTGAAGTACTGCCCCGCTCCGCTTTTCGTCTCGGTCGCATTCTTCTCTAGAATACCCTCGTAGAGGTCGCCAAGGCCATCCTCACGCGCCGAGAACCAGTCCAGCTTGTCCAGCTCGGTCACCAGCTTCGACAGAACTGCAGGCTTAGTGATTGATGTGGAGGCATTGTTAAAGATTGCCTGCACCCTTTTCGATTTGGCATCCGCCAGGCCAATCTGCATCACCTTGTAGAACTTTAACTGTTCGACCCCGTCCTTGGATTCGAGTTCAGACCAGCGATAGGCTTCCGGCAGCTCATCCTCGATGCCGGTCTCTTCGGCCATCTTGAGGAAGAGTAGGAACGTCAACTCGGTGACGTATTCGTGGTAGCTCACTCCGTCGTCTCGAAGGACGTGGCATAGGCTCCAGAGCTTTTGAACGATGTCTTGAGTGGTCATGGAAACACGTCGTGCAGATAGCGGGCGTTATTAGCTGGATACTTGGTACTGTGGGTCTCAGTCGGTCATGCTTTCGATGCGGCGTAGGCTTCCTCGAAGTCCGCGATAAGTTGCTCATCCTCACCAAAGAAGAGAATGGTCTCTTCTTCGTGGTCGCGAGCCTCGAAGTAACTCAGGCGAGTATCCCACTCTTCAAGGGTTTCCGCCACAGTGTTGAAATGATTGATTAGCACGAGTCTTTCTCATTAAAGTGCAGAAGTCGCAGCGGTCATTGTTGTGCTGAAAGTCAAAACGGGCAACAGCACTGTAGATGGCCTCACTGCGAGGGTCGTGGTCGAACCCGCAATCCCACCTCTCCTCGGGAGTAGGGTTGAAGCCCTCCGGCTTTTCGTAATCAACAAAGGTATCGTCCACTAGGGCGACGATCTTAGACTGTGCCCAGAGGCGCGCACGGCCAAGGTAGTAGGGCAAGACGCTGGGGTGGGGTATGTTGTCATAGGTGTGTGACAACTGCCCGCAGGTGGCAATGACGTGTCCGTCCTGAGTCTTCACTACGGTGGCGAGGGGCTTCCCCTCTGCGTCCAGTAGCGTAAACCCGTCTTTCCCAACAATCCATTTGAGCGGCTGAATGATGTCTCCCATGTCTACCTCCTGCCTCAAATGCTATGGTAATCTAGGGGGTGGCCCGGAGTCAAGGTCAAAAGACCGGCCCATGTGCCTACTTTTGCAGTGCTATCTTTTCTTGGTAAGCCTGCCATCTCTTTTCGTGCCTGCGCCACAGCCATGCCGGTATTTTGGCCCATTTCTCTAGGCGCAAAGCGAGTTCGTCTGACAGGGGAGCTTTTCCTGAGAGGAACTTTGCGAAGTAGGCTTGGTCGATGTCCGCAATCCGGTGAAAATCAACCGGGTCTACGCCCATGTCTTCTAACGTCTCACGCAAAACCATACCGGGGCTTTTGACGTGATCTGGCTTGTACTCTTTCATTTCCGACTCCAATTTAAGAGTTTCCCGACCCGGCCCGACCCTTCCGCCTCCCTTTCGAGTTCTTCCTTATGCTCTAGGGTAGCGAAAGCATCGGCCCACGGCGTGGGTGATTTGTGGTCGCGAAGGATGTAGAGGCGTTCGTTCCACCTCATAATAGATGGCCTCATCGTTGTGCCCTTCAAGAAAGCGGAGGGTGTTGTTGTTCCTTGCCCCTACCCACTGAAAGCAAAGGGCTTTCCACTTACCCTCCGTGTCCCTTCGGAGACAGTCGGCCCGTGACTCTAAAAGGCTTTTTGTGTGTGCATTGACTGGCCGGTAAAGGTCACTACAGGTGAGGTAATAATCAATCAGTCCCTCTAGGTTTCCGTACTGGTCACTCACTCCCCACCCCCGAATAACAGGTCATACCGGGTCGGCTTGGGGAACTCTTTTCCTGAGAGAAGTACGTCTAATGCATCCTTCCACGGAGTAGAACTCACGTGGCCTTTCAGGATGTAGTGCTTTACTCCCTCTTTTATCCAGTACATATCCACCCAATCAGCACCCGCGCGTGTCTCCATAGTGCCCCCTAGAACGCCTTCCACGTAAAGATGGACCTCATCTCTCCAAGCGTCTTCGATGCGCTTTTCGAGGCTTTGCATCCTCCGCAAGGATTCTTGCTTGTTCTGTGGGTTGGGCTGTCTATCGGTCGCAGGTTCTGGCCATTGGGTGTAGTGTGCCATACTAGCCCCTAAGTTTTTTTGTAGATGCTCTAGGATTTCTGCATAGGCGTCAAGCTCCATCGTCTTCCTCCTCATCATCATGCTCTTCAGGGTACCAGACCTTCCATTTCTTCTTAGTCTTGTTCACCTGACTGTTCATCTGTATTTCGACCAGAATCATCAGCAACAGCAGGGTCGTTAGAACCCCTACCCCGGAACCTAAAAGCCAAATCAATGTCTTCCTCTCTCACCACTTGCGTGGCATCACTAAGTTCTGCCAGACCTTCTATGAGGGGCGATGAATCAGTGTCTTCTACCAGAGATCCGGTATCTTCGAGGGGGTCAGACACACTTTCCAACGTGTCAAAGGGCAGGCTTCGGAACATTTCATGTGCCCACTGGTTAAGGGCGATGATGTCCTCTTCATCTAGAGAAGGGAATGCCTCTAGGACTTCAACGTCACCCCATCCACTGGCCCGCAGAGACATCACGAATTCCACCGACACGCGGGTACCTTGAAAGGTTGGTCTTCCGCCTAGCACCTCTACATTAGAGACGATTTTCTTCCACCATGATACCATAACACACATCCATTACAACATAAGGGTTTCAATCAGGATGCGGGCACTCTGGCGGGCGTCGCAAAGAGGGTTGTGCTGAGGCAGTTCGTTCTCTTTCCTGTCGAACTCTTTCGTAGGGTTGAAGCCTTTTGCTAGGAGGACGCTTGACACGTCCACCACCGGGTAAGGGCCTTCCCACTTCCGACTCATATCATTCAAGACACATGAGCGAAGGAAGTTTGTCTCCACCGGGTAAGCGCAGTCCGCTACCAACACAGCGCCCTCTTGTTTCCACGCCAACCATGCTACCCAGAAGCTATCATAAAGCTCAGGCAAGTCTTCACAGTTGGAGTCGGGAAGATGAGGGCAGACGTGTGTTTCGACCCACTCAAGGTCGCTGGGGTCGCTGGCGCTGTGAACGGCCTCCCGGTGTGGGCAGGCAAGGTATCCCTCTTCTAGGGTTGCGCCGGTTTCGTCTACGACGACCCAGCCCACTGCGAAGCCAAGGCCGTATAGCCCTATGGATTCAACGTCAAGTACGAAATACATAAGCTCACGTCCCTGTAGATAAGTGTTCGTTGACTCCTACTACAAGTAAAAAAACGGTCATTTGTCGGGTTGTCAGGTGTCGCAGCGAGTCATAAGCCATGTTCCATGACTCCGCACCGAACCCAGAACGTTTGGTACATGACCTCCTCTGGGACAATCCCTTGGGTCCGAAGATAAAGACCTTTCCCAGACCCCACAGCAGCTTCATGCCGGGTAAGCTTTTGGAGCAGATCAGTGTCGCTGGGGGGAGGTTCATGAACCCCTCTTCGGAAGTATTGGAGACCAAGGCCCGGTTCAGGGTCCAGACTACCATAGTCGGCATAGGTGCCGTAGATAGGCAGACCTGCGGGGCCATACTCGTATTCAGGGCCTCTATATGCCCCACGGTACCCCGTATTCGGCAGTAGAGGCAGGACAACCGCCTCGTCACCTTCCTTGATACAGAGGCCGGACGCGTCGCACCGCTTGAAAAAACTGCCCATAGTCGTATTCCCTACTCGTAGTTGTCTGCCTATTGCGCTTGAATTCGGGTGGAAGGAGTCGAACCCTCAGCCTACTGGACCAAAACCAGTCGCTCTGCCAATTGAGCTACACCCGATCACGAACCGTTACTACCCCTGAAGTCACCACTTAGCATCTGGCGGTGAGCATCGTCTGCGCTTATGGCGTAGCACCAGTCAGAAACCCAGACTTCTTTGGGTAATTCAGTGAAATTCTGCCACTCTACAACCCACTGTACCACCTTACCGGAGCTTCGTCTACTAAGAAGTAAATACCGAATCATGCCTAGTCCGAAGTTGGGGTGGGAGGACTCGAACCCCCACAGGCGCAGGATCAGAACCTACCGCTCTGCCAATTGAGCTACACCCCATTACGCAAGTGTAACTGTCACAGGGCGGGGTCTATTCCTCCCCCGTGTAACTCTGAGGCACAAGGTCAAATAGTTCAGGCTTGGCTTCTACCGTAACAGAGGGGGTGTCTTCAAACATGTCTGGCGTGATGTCCACGCCCGTATAGCCTAACTCGTGCAGGCCAATTGCTACGATGCGGTAGAAGCCCACCTCCCGGAGGGTTATCGTAAGGTTTGCGGGAATGGGGCCATGCTTTATGAGCGAGACAATGGAGTTGTCCTCGCCTTGCCAGAAGAGCTTGTATTGGCTGGCATCGTCAATCTCCCAGCCCTTGAATTCAATCTTCATTTTTATCACCGGTTTTGGCTTCCGCCTCTTTCAGCATCTCTTCAACTTCTTCTACGTGCTCGTCATCCATCCCGACCACCATCTCTGTGAGGTTTCTTCGGGCTTCTTGGATACTGATTCGATCTCGGGCAAATTCAACGCAGATGATACACATGGTTGGACCTCTAGGTTTCGGGTAAGTTTGCGGCATCCACAAGGAACTCATACCCTGCTTGGTTAAGGTTGGGATCAATGCGATATTGTTCGCCCTGTGCCTCCACCCAGCCCTCTTCTAAGCAGATGTCGAACATGTCTTGGCCTTGATACTGCTCGCCGTGCTCAAAGGGCAAGGCGGTTAGTATATCTTCGAGAGGGTACCACTTCCACAGGTGACAGCCTATGACCCGCATTCGCAACAGTTCCCGATAGCCTTGTGACACCACTACCTGCCCCCCATCTGTGTTGTAGGGGCCGAACTCGAAGTAATAGTCTTGGATGTCGGCAACAACACGAGCTTCCAGTTCGGCGTCGGAAAGGATGCCCTCTTGGAACCGGACCTGAGCTTCGTACTGACAGATGAGCGTAATAAGGTTGGCAACAGTAAGCTCGAACCACTCCCCTTCTCTGCGGTAGGGGCCTAACAATGCGTGGAGCTTGCGTTCGTCATCAGCCGTACCGTGCCAAGAGGTGATTACCTCCAGCTTTCGGTGGTTTCCGGTTTGTAAGGCGGCTCGTCGTTCTTCGGGAGTTTTCGTTGTGAAGCCAATTTTGTAGTGATCGGTGTCGTTTGCCCTTATCAGGTAAACGAGTCCAGTCATAAGTATAAGATAGGTTCCTGTTCGTTGCGGTTGCGGTTCTCTTCCCAGAGCTTTCGTCTCTCGGAGATAACCTGCTCAATGTAGGCTTGGCTTCCCAACTCCACCCACCTATTGAATTCCTCAGGTAAAAGACCAAGGTGGTCCGCTAGAGTCCATTTCTTGGATTTTTCGCGCTTACCCTCCCGCCACTCTGCTATTTCGGATTCAAGGTCATCCAGTGCGGACTCTCCCCGCACCGCCTTCTCGATAAAGGTGTCCCCGTCCTTTATCCAACCAGACTTCCTGAGGTAGCGGTGTGGGTCTGTTTGAAGGGGCGGCAAGTCTTCCCAGCCGTCCCACGACCTGCCCCACCATCTCAGCGTAGGGTAATCTTCGTCTTCAATCTCGTAGAGTTCAAAATAGTCGCCCTCCTCAAGCTCGTCAATAGTCTTGTCGGAGTGCCACGCAGACAATACACCCACAGGGATGGCCACAAGACCTGCTTTGATCTGACGCCCGTTCTTGTACTCCACCATACGGGCCTGAATCTCACCCTCAGAGATAGAGTCTATCCGACCGGCCCCCCAAGACTCATGCTCTCCCTCAAAAGGGAGATGGGGGCCATTGTCCGTGTACCAGACGTTCAAGGGGAAGAAGCACATGCCTAGATTAGCTTGATTGCAGTGCCAGTGGAGATGCTTGAATAGCTGGTAGGTGGCGTGCTCGTGCAGAGACTCATCCACCGATTCTAGGATAGACTCCATCATGGAGAGATTGGCGTGGTGAAAGGCCATACGGCAGACCCGGAAATGAACCTTGCCGTAGAAATCTTCCTGAGACAGGTTCTCGGGGCACCTAAGCTTGTCGACTAACTCTGACCAGTAGGCCAAGGCTCTATGGTTCATGCCCCGGATGAGGAACAGTTCTGCCTTGTAAGCGGCAGCGTCCAGATCACCCGGCACCGAGATGTCGTCGAGTTGATTGAGGTGTTCAGCTAAAACAGTCATAGGACCACGGCGTATTTGTTGTATCGGCCTTCTTTGCCGACCTTTTTGAGGTACCCTTCTTCTCGCAGGAAGCGGAGCATCCGGTTCATGGCAGACCTCTTTTTCCGGTAAGGTGCCATCTCTGGGGGCAGGTTAGCGTAGAGGTCTTCGGTTGTAAAGCCCGAAAGCCCCGAAGCCCAAGCCTTAATGCGGTCTAGGGACAGGGACCAGTGCGTAATGTAGGTGTGATCTGAGCTTCCAGACGGGTAACCCCCTAAAGTGCCTTGATTTTCCGGCACGAGAAGTAGTTGAAAGCCCTTCTTCCGGTAGTACCTTTTGTGGTAGGGCCTCAAGGAAACGCAAGCGTGGTGGTGCTTCTTGAACCCATCACCTTCCCACGAGAGAAGGCCGGGCTTTAACCACATACCCTTCCCTGAGCTAACCCTAGTGTTCCACCGCTCCAGCGTATCCTTCCGGGGGGTGGATATAGTCACAGCCCAAAGCTCGTCTGCTAGATGACGTGTGTCCAGCGTAGTCATCTGAGACAAGAGCGATTTGGAGGCTCCTTTCTTCATTTCGATGGCGACGATGTGGTCCGGGTCAGAGCACGGCCCGGTGTGGGCTACATGATCTATGAAAACGGACTTACCGTAAACGGCCACCTCACCGTGGACGCAGAAACCTAACTCCGTCCAATACCGGATAACGTAGGGACTGAGGTCAACCTCGGTTTTGATTTGATGGGATTTGTCTATAGGGAGCATACCACATCGGTGTGTTCAAGTTCTAATCACTGAGACTCTAGCACATGGCAAGGTTTTTCACGAAGCTCATTCTCATCGGTAGCTTTCTTTTTCTACCACCCCCCTACCTGAGGGTATCTCAGGAGGCACCAAGTTCTTTCAGGCCCGCTTTAGTGCCTGATTTGGGCCAACAGTGGGAGTGGTATTGTGACGACTCAAGAGAACCCGCAGAGGTTCTGGGGGTCGTTTACGATAAGGAAGGTACCTTAGATTACGACCCTGATACCTGCGACTCCGAAATAGCTCTTCTCTTCCGTGGTGATCACCACAGCGGGCGAGACAAGTAGGGAGTCAAATCAGGTACTCTAGGTCGTGCTGAGATCATGGCACGCTGCGCAGCATCCCGACTAGGATAGGGGCCTAGTGTGAGGTAGTGTGTGCCTCCCCCTTCGTGAGTTTGACTACCTTGAAGCTCCTCTGCTCGGCTTTTAGCTGCTTTCACTTCGCCCTCACTTCCTACAGCTAGGACGACGAACCACTCGTTAGTGGGCAACTCTTTAACTGCCTCCGCTCGCCCTTCTAAGTAAGTAGATACCTTTTTCTGGGAAGATGGTGCTCTTGCAACAACGGGAGCAGGGGCAGGGGCGTAGGCTAGGGCGTCTTCCTCCAACTCATAGGTTTCAAAAGCGTCCTCTTGCGCAAAGTCCTCTGCCGCTTCCCCATACCCCTCGTCCACCTCTGGGGCGGTAGCCTTGGATACCGTGTTGAATATCTCCGGCGCTTCCTCCGGGTGGAGCACAGTTAGCATGGCGACGGCTAGGGCACGATCGTTTTCCTCATCAGATAGCAACTGAGGGATGTACTCTTTGAGGTCGGCATTGCGTGCCTCTCTGACTTGAATGTCGTATATGCGCTGTTCCAGTTCAATTTCTGACTGGACCTCTTGAGCTTCCAGATAGGACTGGTAGAGGTGGGCTACATACCCCGCTAGAGGGATGACCGCTGTTATCAAAGCGACGACACCGGCTTTCTTGGCGGTCTGGGCGACAGATGTGGACTTTTCAGGTGAGTCAGACATAGCAATGCTCCTGTGCAGGGTTACACAGGAGCATTGCTATCAAAACTATATGAAGTGGAGACAGAGGGACTTGAACCCTCGACCTCAACGCTGCCAGCGTTGCGCTCTCCCAACTGAGCTACGTCCCCTAAGTGCTCGGCTTGCCGGAAAGCAATTCGGTGAGTGATACCGGCGTAACCTTCGTCAACCCATTCATTCTCAAAAACTGTTGGTAAGGCTGTTGACCCACCTCGTTTTTTTGCTGCTCTAAGGCTCGCCTGAACTTCTTTTTGTATTTTGAGTTCATTTGCGACCTTTCGTTAAAGTGGAGTCGGCGGGACTCGAACCCGCGACACCCTGCGTGCAAAGCAGGCGCTCTCCCAACTGAGCTACGACCCCTAAGTGCCCGACTTGTTGGATAAATGTGCTGAGCGAAAAGATGATCTCCAGAAACCAGCGGAGTATCGCCGGCGAGTCGGGAGGTCCTTCCGGAGGCGGTTTGATCTTAATGTCGTCCGCGACCTGGTCGGCCAACGGAAAGTCATTCTCTTCAATTTCCATTTCTTCTCCTGTCGATTGTGCGACAGAGAGGATCTGGAAGCCCTGGACCAGAGCGTGTCTGTAGATGACGCCAAAATGACGTTCTGCTAGACTCAGTGTGCAAGCAGCGCAGTCCAGGAGCTCCGGCGGTCCTCATCCGTCGGGGTTTTCTTTTTCTGCGATTAATGATTGAGGCCGTCTGCCTCGAAACCTGGCGCCATACGCATCGAGGATATTCGAATCGTCGGTTGTGAGGGGAACGTATTCGCGCTTCTCATCCTCCCAGATCTTCTTCCTGGTATCATAGAACTGGTCCACATATTTCGAGAGGACAATGAAGGCGATACGCTCAATGCGCTTCACATCCTTCATCGTCCGTACTTCTAATAAGCTGTCAGGGCAAAACAACGTGTAGAACCACGAGTCTTCGGAGCCCTCTACCACGGTCCGGAGCTCGGTGTCGGACAATATCAGATTCGTCCGGCCCTTCGCCCGCTGCTCGGCCGCGACCGAGGCGAGAACTGAGTTCCAGTCGATGAGAGAAAGCGCGACTTTGGGTAGTCGCTGGCTACGGGACGTCAAGAATTCATCGTCGACCTCGGCACCCTGCGAACTGAGTGCTTCTACCCGAGGAGCCAAATTGATCGTCGGCCGATACGCAGCGTCCGCTTTTAATTCGAGGCAAACTTGCTTCCTGAAGTTTTCACTGCTGTCCGCAACAGTTCTCGGTGAGACGAGACCTTTCGCGAGAAACTCCTCCCGGATGCGAGTTGGTGCCGGTGTCTTCAACGGGACCCATTCGTCGACGTCGATGCCCTCTTCGGCCAGATATTTCCGGAATTCGGCCATGTACTTCGCCCGGACGCCAAAGACGTTGAGTGTTTCAAGTACCTCCAGCTTCTCCCGCACAGCCTTCGGTGGTAGTTCATTCGCGAGGGCCCGAGTTCGTTTCAATGAACGATTCTTGCCGAGCAGTCGGACGCCCCTGCCGAATAGCTGGATAATCAGGGGACCTGGCGACTGGCCAAAGTTCATCAAGCCCATTGAGGAGACCCGCCAGGAGCTCCAACCTTCAATGAACTTGCGAGAACCAAGAAGCAGACGAATGTCCGAATCCGAACTGTTGATGGAGTGGAAGAGCGATTCGGAAATGCTGTCCGAATCGACGTCGACTTCAGGCAGTTTTTCGATGGCCAAATCCAGAAAAACACGCTTATTTCCTATATCGATTACCCCGAAGTACTGATCGGTACCACCGGCCCGTAGAGCGACTTCACCGGAAGTGGACTCGATGTCCACGATCTGAAGCCGGCCTCCAGAACTCCGGACATGAAAAACGTTCCGCAGCAGATCTTTGTACAGGTGTTCACCATCTTCGTAGTGCTCCCGCAAATAAGGGAAGAGGTTCTCGAACAAATCCGAGCTGTCCTTTCGCTCGATACCGGACCTTGATTCAAGAATTCTGTCCAGCGCTGCCACCGCCCAATTTTGTTCATTCTTAAGAACCCGAGCCAGAAAGAGAACGAGCATCTGAACATCACTCAGGCTTCTCGTCTCATTCGTCGTCAAGCTGCCTCGCGTGCGCCCGGCGGTCACACTGCTGCCGACGAACATCAGGAGCGGCTCCGCGATGTTGTACTCCCCGCTCAGCGTCTCGGGGTCGGACTCGAAAACCAAGCATTGCTCGGTAAACGCCAGCAGATTCGCGAGTAGATATCGGTCACGAAACTGATGGTTGACCTCTTTCGAAAGATTGAGGATGTGATAATCCTTCCCATAGCCATCGTCGTAGAACCTCGGGTACGAGTAGTTCAGCGCGATCGCCTTGCCATACTCATGTTGGACCTCCGTTGAGGTCCCTGCGATTGCCTGCCCGAAGGTTGCGCTGTACTCGAAAGCGAAACCGTCCTGCGAAAGTCGCCGGCGGTAGTTCATCCAAGAATTGCCTGTGGCCCCTTTGTGGCCCTCGTCTACGAAGATGAGATTTTGGCCCTCGAAGGCATCGACCTCCACGCTTGTTCCTTCGCCGGAAGCCTTGTCGGTTAGCTTGTGAATCTCCAGCAATCGAACCGCATCAGGGTCGGTAGGCTGCGGGTGATTGAAGTGCGCGCATGGAATCCCACTCTTACGCAGCTCCCCGAGATGCTGACGAGTCAACCCTTCATTCGGGGTTATCAGCAGGATGTTGTCGACAGCTGCCGGGCGATAATGCAGCCACTGATAGTAATTGAGATGCATGACCAGCGTCTTGCCGCTCCCCGTGGCCATCCAGAACGCAAGCTTGTTGAGATCGTTACGTGTGAACTTCTCGAACTGGTAGTAGCCAGACTTCTCCTCGTTTGCATTGTCTATGAACTGATTGAGTTGGCGGAGAAAATCGGACGAGTCAGCGGATACCCGGTCAAGGTAGACTTCCGAGCAAAACGCGGCGAGCATCTGGAAGTACTTGAACTCGATCGGCCGGTTCATCGCCTTTAGGTGGTCGCGAATGTTTTGATCGTAGGCGTAAATTTTAGCCGGAGCGAGCTTGCAGGCCCTTTTCGAAATCAAAGCGTGCGCCATCCGGCTCGCTTCTCCTTCGTACCCTTCAGCATCCGCGAGGCTAGTCAAGAACTCTCGCGCTCCTGCTGAAGTGGTGGGGTTCGCGCAACCCAAAAGATCTAAGAAATAGGCGGCAAGCCCTAACCTTAGCTCGAACTTTTTGAGATTGCTCTTACTCAATTCTGCCCCCCGTAGGCGGGATCCATCCTCTCTTTGAAGGTGTGCTCAATCCTTTCGGCGCCTTCGATGCCACTTGGACCGTTCGCGAAAACGCGATCCATCGGCTTGTCGAACAGGTGCAACTCGGCCCATTCACGCTCAGCCTCGAAATCAAGCTCAGGGAGGAGGTCTCGCCAGACGACGATGGCGCTTTCGAATCCATTTACCGTTTTGATGCGGCCTCGGCTTATGTGGTAGACGCGACCTTGGTGTTCGTGCACCTCAATCTTCTGAACGCGCATGCCAATTAGATAGTGGAAGGTCTCCTGCAAGTCGACCTTCGTCGGCCGCGGCGTGACCTCACCGCGCTGGATCTTCAATCTGTATTCGAACGGCTTGACGAACGCCACTTGGTCGAGCAGCGACTTGCTACCCCGCGACTCAATATCGAGCATGTACCCAAGCATGTAGTCTTCCGGTAGTTCTCCTTGCTCGAGTTTCGGGGTGCTCAGTTCGATGTTGTTTAGAGCGTCCTCGTAGGATTCAAGCCGTTGATACTTGAACACATGGCCTCGGACCCCTGAAAAACCTCCTGTTTCATCGGTCTGCGGAACGCCGTCCAGCCACGCTTTCGCAAAGATGGTCTTCTGGATACGTGGTCGCAAGACTGTGTCGAAATGATCTCCCATCTCGACTAAGAAGTACTTCCGACTCATGTCAGCGTCTCGGTTCAGGTCGACCACTGCCTGGGCGGTCGTCCCCGAACCGGCGAAGTAATCCAGCACCAACGGCTCACCACTTGCTGCATCTGCCTGCTCGACCAAGCGTTTTACCAGCTCGCTCGGCTTTGGAAACTGGACAGCCAGTTCCCCGAAGAAATCACGCATTTCCGAGGATCCATGAGCAGTAAAGACATCGTCTATTAACGTCGAGAAGCCAGTATACGAATCGTTAAGTTCATCTAGGAACACCTTTTCGCGTGGCCTGCCGTCCAGCTTTGATGGCCAAAGAATCCGGCCTTCCTCGATCTTCTTCTGCATTGTAGTTGTTGAGTATCGCCACCCAGTGTGTTCGGGACACGGATAACTGTTCCCGGTCTCCGGATCGATGAGGTCATAGTGCAGATTGGGGCGTTGCTGTGCGTTGGCCAGCCCAAGGATACTGCGACTCATCCAGAGGCCTCGAGCGTCATCGTCTGGATTGCTATATTTCGATAAATCCTTTTCGGCGCCTCGTAAGGTGCCACGATCCGAGGTTCTGTAGCACAGAATGTACTCGTGATCGTTCGAGACACGCGTGTTCGCTCGGCTGTCAATGAACTGACGCGCTTTCCAGATTAGCTCCGCGATGCAATTCTCCTCTCCGAACACATCGTCAACTATGAAACGAAGCCGTTTCACTTCGTGATCGTCGACTGAGACCGTAAAAATCGCGTCGTCGGTCAGTAGCAGCGATGCAAGATTGAGCCTGTCTGCCATCATGGATAGCCAACATGAATGCTGGTATCGGTCACGGTAGATGAACCCGTCGTTGCCTGTGTTGTAGGGTGGGTCGATGTAACAGCAGGTAACGCTTTCAGCGAAAACGTTGGCAGCCAAGTCGAGTGCGTGGAAATTGTCCCCTTTTATCAGGAAGCCGTCCGTGCTTTCATGCAGCTCGTCGATTGTACTGATGAGTTCGACCTTGTTGCTCCATTCGAAGAATGCCGTATCGACCATCATCGACGGATATTTCCGCAAGAATCCGTCATCTATTTCTGCTGGTGACTTTGGACCATCCGCCCATTTGTCGATGGCATACGTGTCGAACCATTTTTCCAACTGGGCTTCGTTCTTCAGTACCGTTGGGTAAAGACTTTCGGGTACACGGTCGAGGGTGACGCACCAGTCTGTCTCAACGACGAACTTCTTTTTCTCAAACAGTCGCTTTTGAAAGTCCTCGATCTGGGAGAGGAACTGTATAACTCGCTCGCCGATGCGACGAACCGCGCGAGCACGAATGAGCTGGTGATCAAATGCCTCGTCGACATCATCGTTGAGAAGCAAGTTATCGACGTTAAGAACTTCGCTCTTGAGAAAGAAGTCGAGCTCACGCCTCAGAAATCCACCGAGGTTCTTGTGAATGAAATAGTCGTGAGTGTTCAACCCAGTATAGTCGTGCAAGTGGTGAGATAGCACCGAGTGGCCGGACTTCGAATTCGGGTGGTTCGCCAACAGGCGCGCCTTGATGTTGGGCGACCCCAATGCGTCAATAATTTGCTGTTTGGTGACGACATTCACAATCGAACGGTCAATGCTCTTCCGCTTGTCCCCTGTGATTTCGCGGTAGCGCTGGAGGTAGTCATCCTGCTCCCTCTCGGTAACCTGACGATACGTAAAGTGAATTGTAAGGAGCTTCTGGTCGGCGTCGTATAGGACGGAGTCTGCGCCAGGCACCATGAAGTATCGACCAGTGGCTTTATTGCTATTGGCAGGCGTGTCGGCAAATAAGAGACTGAATCGAACCTTCTGGTCGGCCGCCTCGAATCTATAGTCGGTAAACCGTTCCCCTGTCTTGATGAAATATTGATCCTTGTTGGCCCAGTGGAACATCACTTCCTCGCCATCATACGGGACCATGTACTTATGGCCGCGAGAGGAATGACGTCTGAGCGTCAGGAAGTCCCCGCCTTCGTAATAGCGAGAGAAGAATTTGAGCAGATCGCTGTAAATCCGAGCTTCAGTGGATTCAGCCACCGCCATGCTTTCGAGTTGCGATCGAAGTTCCAGGTAGTGCTTCGCCACCGGCACATTCCGATAGGTTTCAACAATCTCGCCTGATGCATCGAGAGACTCAGCACCGAGTGTCTTCTGGACTTCCAGACGGGCTTCTTCGAGCCTCGCCTTCATATCGGAACGGGATCCGGACACCATCTCACTCAACACCTCCCCGACCGCGTCCAGAAGGTCCCTTTCAATGAAAGCCTCGATCTCGGTTCGCCGCTGATTGAGGATACGATAGATCCCGAAGTCCAAGTCAGAGGACTCGAACTGAAACAGTTCGCGGAGCTTTCGTTGGAGACGTCTTCGGGGGCTGTCTTCGTTCTCTACATCCGTCATGAGTTTCCTGGTTCAAGCCTTCGAACGTCTGGCACCGGTGTTACCAACTGGGCGGCGAGATCCTACTCGCGCTTGGATCCCCTTGTTTCTCGTCTTTTTCGGCCGCCCAGCAACGTACACCAGCGGCGCCGCTTCGCCAACAGGCGGGCTACGGGCTTCTGACAATCATGAAATCCTCTTTCATTATCCTCGAAAGGGTCTATGGAGTTATTATCCAGTGAAGGAATGTATTGCAAAGCGTCTGCTTTGATGAATTTTCCAGTCATTCTCTTGCTCCGATTTACTGCCCATACAGTAGTTTAACCCTGCCGCTTGTGGAAGTATTCCTACAGCGCCCAGATTGTTTTGCCATCCACCACGACGTACTCCGATTTGAGGATAGGTTCCTCTGTGTCAGCGTATACGAAGGTGGCAAACTGAAAGGGGTTGTAACGCACTCTACGGGCTTTTGTCATGTCAGGTGATTGCGAGGTCCAAGTCCCCTTAATGCGAGCGTGTACGTTCTTCTGGCCGGACTCTATCACCCTTTGACGGCCCCCTTGGGCTACCATAAAGGTGGCATCTTTGAGCACAGCCTTATCGCGGTAGGCAATAACAATTCGGCTCTTGTCTTGGATGGAGAGGCAATGCTTGTGTAGGTTGTAGTAGACAAAAACGGTCTGCCCTTCTTCAGGGTCAGTCATGGCTCCTCCGCTGCTTGCCACAGAAATGCTCCCGGCGGGACTCGAACCCACGCAAATATCACAAGGATTTAGAATCCCCGGCTCTAACCACTGAGCTACAGGAGCGTACCCACTGAAAACCGTCCTCGTCCTTAGCAAGGATACCCTGTTAGGGTATGTTGCCCTCATACTTTAAGGGCGAATTACCACTGTGTCAAGTGGTTTTATGTGACGGGAGGGGTGACGAGGTTAGTAGCCCACGGGTCGAAGTAATCTTCCCAGAGATGGACATACTCACCGCCTCCCCGTAGGGAGCCATAAGTAGAGGTCATACGACCGCATTCACGGGACGTGTTAAAGGTACCCTGTAACTCCTCGTTAGAATTCGCCACAGCTAATGTCCGGGTCAAGTACCGACCGTCAGGGGACGGCTGGTTACTGTCCGTGAGAGAAGTCATACCCCCCAACCTCATAAAGTAGTTAAACTGTTCGGGAGTCGAAGTCCCATTATACAACGTGAAGGCTGAAAAAGCCTCCGTCTGGGGTCCAACTTCATTGGACCGACTACGGTAGTGAACCCCATTTGTCTGATAGGTAGAACCCGAGAAAGGGGTAATAAGCTCGTCGGAAATAATGTGGAGGCCATAGCCTCGATTCGCTTGTGTATCCATACCCTCATAGAAGATGAGTTCGGCTCTTGCGTCATCTTCGAGCATGTACACGTTAACTTGATCGGTAGGCCCCCTAAACTGTTGGTAGAAAACCCACGGCCAGACCCACGAGGAATCCGAAGGCCAGAAAGATGCATCAGAAGCCGGGTCATCCCCCGCACTAAACCTAGCGAGGTACCCCCCTCCGGGTGAATAGGCGTATCCGATGTGGTTCCGAAAAAATGGGGGCACCCCAACCACTGCGTAATCTGCTTGATAAGCCGCTAGAGTAGATGTAACCAGCGTGGTTGCTGTCCCTCCGGGAGGACAATGGACGATCAGGATTTCTGCGGTAGACGTATTGTGTGAGAGTACATAGTAGTTTCTCTCAGAAGTCGTAGCAGCCTGAAAGACCTCTAGAGACCCCAGAGTCCACGTCGTGAGGTTCCCAAGAAACGTTCTCATATCCGCCACTATCGTCCCCGAGGTGGGGTCTTGGAGAGTTGTGTATCCAGTTCTAGCCACGATTCAGCCTCAGTTAGTAATAGGGGGTACGACAAGATTGCTGGCCCACGGGTCGAAGTAATCCTCATAGAGGTGTACGAACACCCCGCCCCTTATGGTACCGTAGGTACTAGTCATGCGACCGCATTCTCTAGAGGCGTTTAAGGTCCCGAGGAACCGCCCCCCACCCTCTGGCAGTACGGGAAACTCACGAGTAAGGTAAGAACCGTCTCCGGCAGGTTGGTTGGTGTCGTTAAGCCCGGTTAAGGTCCCCGTCGTAAGGGTCTGCGTAAAGTTTTCTGGCGTTGAGGTAGCGTCATATAAGGTAAAAGCACTAGTGGAGGTGGTTTGAGGCCCCGCTTCTAGAACTCGGAACTTGTAGAAAACGCCGTTGGTTTGGTAGGTTTCCCCGGCATATAGTGTGATAAGCTCGTCGGAAACTATGTGGAATGCGTAACCGTTATTACTCGTCGAATCTAGCCCGTCATAGAGCGCCCACTCCGCATGGGCGTCGTCTTCGAGCATATAGACTCGCACGGGGTCGGAGGGACCCCGAAACTCTTGCCAGAAATCGATAGGCCAGACCCACGAGGAATCCGAAGGCCAGAAAGATGCATCAGAAGCCGGGTCAAAGCCCCCCGTGAATCCCGTAAGGTATCCGCCTCCGGGTGAGTAGGCGAACCCTAGAGCATTCTGAAAAGCCCCGTCCGTTTGTACCACTGCGTCATCTGCTTGATAAGCCGCTAGAGTAGATGTATCCAGCGTGGTTGCTGTCCCCCCCGGTGGGCACTGTACGATCAGGATTTCTGCGGAGGAGACGTTGTGTGAGAGCACATAGTAGTTTCTCTCAGAAGTCGTAGCAGCCTGAAAGACCTCCAGAGATCCCAGAGTCCACGTCGTGAGGTTACTGAAAAACGTCCTCGTGTCCGCTACCGAAGTACCTGACGTTGGGTCAATTGATGCTGTGTACCCGATTCTAGCCACAACTTACTCCGAAGGGAAAAGGGGCACACTTGCCACATAGGGAACTGCTATCCGGTCATTAACTTTCAGGAACAGATTTCCATCTTGTTCAAACAAATCCATGAAATTTCTCCCGTCTGGACCGATAACCTTAACGAGATCCGCATCCATATATCCCTTAAGGCCCGCAGTTCCAAATACAGCAACAATGTCCCAAACATAGTCACCGTTCGCAAGTCGTGCATTGCCGAGGTTAAAGTCGCTAGAATCTACCCAAGGGTAGGTAGCCCGAGTACCGCTGGGGTCGTAACAATGGACCTCCTTGTTAGTTGTATTTCCCGTCACGGTTATCTCGGCCACAAAATTCCCGTCCGTAAAGGTGTCCGTGCCGAGATAGGGGTCGATGATTTTACCCGAGAGGGACAACTGTGATATGTAGTTCTCTCTATCGTGGGTAGTCACGAGCATTAAAAAGGGCTTGGCGTCATCTAAAATAAGCGCCGATTCAGACCCATCCCCTATATCAGGTAAGGAGCTACCCAAGGGTTGGGTAGTGTTGGGCATGAACGTATTCAGATCCGAGTAAGGGTTGGTCGTAGGCGCACTTAAGTCTCCTCCGGTGAGCGAGCCGTCTGCGGCCCATGTAGAGCCAGAATCGTAAGGGGTTGAAGTCCCTCCGGTAGGGTTGTAATGGACGGTCCAAGTGTAGTCAGACCCGAAGAAGGCTTGCGACCCCGGTTCTATAACATACTGCGCGATTGTTGCATCACTGCCTGCGCCCCAAATCATTTCAAGCTCGGCCCCTTGGTTTGGGAAGGAACTAACGCCGGGGATAACTATCAACCACTGCGGGCCAGTTGCGCTACCTGCCCCGTCATTGTGTTGAATGTAGAAGGCGTACCCGTACTCCCCAGCCGTGCCTTGCCATTTAGC
>Ga0306866_1000227_pt1 | contig 20006 bp, 18 predicted proteins | sample AntRauTorckE5432_FD_190450 | JGI IMG/M metagenome (GOLD analysis project Ga0306866, IMG submission 190450) | Saline lake microbial communities from Rauer Islands, Antarctica - Metagenome Torckler E5 #432 (v2) (version 2) | ecosystem: Environmental > Aquatic > Non-marine Saline and Alkaline >...
ATATGGCGCTTTCGAAATTCACTTTGAGAGCCGAGACCGCCGCAATTACAGCTGCCGCGGTGATTGCAGGAGTATGATTGTATGAACTCGTTTGTTGGATTTATTTTTCTTGTGTTATTAATACTCGCACCGTCACTGTTGGTTTTTGTTCTGCTTCAAGCACTAAAATTTTACAAACGAAAAAAGAAATAGTCAGCTACTATTCATTCTTAATCGAAACTAATTAATTCGATACAAAATGGTACTATTATAATCAAGAGAAAATCTAAAATAAAGACAGGTTATTATGAATTATTGGAAAGAGCGAGCACAACCATACACTCCTGGACAAAAAACACCCTTCAAAGTCTCAAGATCCAAGATAGAGCTTTTTATGCAATGCCAACGTTGTTTTTGGTTGGACACACGACTAAAAATAAAACGACCTTCTGGTCCGCCGTTTAATATCAATAAAGCTATTGATGAATTGTTTAAAAAAGAATTTGACGTTTATAGAGCTAAAGCCGAGCCACATCCACTGATGACGAAGTTCAAAGTAGATGCAGTGCCTTTTCAACATGCAGACCTTGATACATGGAGAGAAAACTTTGTCGGAGTAGTAACAGTCCACGCACCAACTAATCTACACGTTTTTGGAGCAGTTGACGATGTATGGGTTAATCCAGAGGGTCAAATTATGGTAGTAGACTACAAAGCAACTGCCAAAGATAAGCCGGTGACTAAGCTAGGTCCTGCTGGTGGCTGGCAGGATATGTATCGTAGGCAAATGGAAATTTATCAGTGGCTTCTGAAGCAAAACGGCTTTGACGTCAGCGACACTGGCTATTTTGTCTACGCAACAGGCACACAAGACCGTGATGGATTTAATGGCAAAGTAGATTTTGAAACGTATGTTTTTCCTCACCACGGAAGTTCTGATTGGGTAGAGGAAGTGCTGTTAGATCTAAAAGCATGCTTAGAAAGTGAAAAAATGCCACCAGTAGGAACCGCCGCTATGGGTGGAGAATGCGAACACTGTGCCTACGCCCGCTCAAGAACAAAATTAACGCTACAAGCACTCAAGAAACTGTAAACTTACGCTATGAGACGTATCCATGCTACACTTTAGTAAAATTAATAAGGATAACTATTATGGAAAATAATAATCTTGGAAATAATCCCAACCAACCCCAACCAACTGGCCCTCAGCCAGGAGAACAACAACCTGCTCAGCCACAATTTCAGCAACCGTTACCAAACCAGCCAGAACAACAGCAGCCACCACAACATAATTTCAACCCACAGCCGCAACAGCAGTCAATGCCCACCCAGCAACCGCAACAAGCTTATCAACAACCACAGCAACAAGCACAAGCTCACCAGACAGACACTCTCGGCATTACAAGTCTTGTATTGGCTTTTATTGCGCCAATCATCGGACTTATTGTTGGGTTTATCGGAAAGAGCAAAGCTAAAAAGGGTGGCTACTCTGGAACCTTGTCGCTTGTGGGTATTATTATTAATGCAGTTTTCTTTGTTTTTGGTAGTCTCATTTTTGTTACTTTGATTCTGTCTAATTTTCAAGGTGCACAGAGCAAGGGTAGGGATACAGTCGCAACCAGTAATACGAATTCTGTCTACCAAAAGTTAGAAGAGTTCTACAACACTAACGCATACTATCCCGAAGAATTGAAACTGGAAGATTTTCCGGGAATAGATCAAAGTTCGTTTAATGCTGTTGTGAGTGATCCAGCGTATACCTACGTCGCTTCAGACTGCGTACAGAACAGGTGCGACTCTTATGTTATTGGAGTACAGCTAGAGAGCACTAACTCAAGAGGCGAAGACTTCTACCAGAAAACATCACTTAACTAGCTTTTCCTAAAATTAAAAATATAATAGCCTCTTACATTGAAGAGGCTATTATATTTTGGTACGACGAATGCGGTATACTTAGAGTAAAGGAAAATTATGATAGATATACAACTACTAAGAGATAATCCACAGTTGATTATCGATAAATCAAAACAAAAACAGGTAACTGTAGATGCATTTGCATTACAAAAAATGGACGCTTCAAACAGGGAACTTTTACAGGAAGTAGAATCTTTAAGGCAAAAAAAGAATGAAATTTCCGACCAAATGAAGGGCGGAAAGTCTGACGAAACGCTAATTAATGAAGGCAAACAGCTGAAAGTAGAGCTTGCCGATAGGGAGGAGTTGCTCAAAAAATCAGAATCAGAGTTTAATGAGTTATTCCAAAAAATACCAAACTTAGCTCTAGACGATGTGCCAGTTGGAGAGACTGAAAATGACAATGTTATCGAACGAGAAGAAGGTGAAAAACCGCAATTTGAGTTCAAGCCAAAAACTCACTGGGAAATTGGAGAACATCGTGACCTATTCGATAAAGAACGTGCTGCCAAAGTGTCTGGAAGCCGATTCGTCTATTTGAAAGGCGGCTTGGTGCAGCTACAGTTTGCCATTATGCAGTACGTTATGGACACGCTAGCTGACGAGAGAATAGTACGGAAACTAATCGATGAAAATAATCTTGATCTGCAGATTAAAGAATTTACCCCAGTCTTGCCACCAGCATTGTTGCGCACTGTGCCTTATGTTGCGAGTGGGAGGCTCGATGCTTCAGATGTTACCTATAAACTAGAAGATGATGATCTATGGCTGAATGCAAGTGCAGAGCACACAATGTGTACGATGTATTGGAATGAGGTTTTGTCTCAAGACCAATTACCAATTCGTTATATCGCGTACAGCCCAAGTTTTAGACGTGAAGCCGGAACATATGGAAAAGATACAGAAGGCATTATTCGTTTACACCAATTTGATAAATTAGAAATGGAAGTCTTCTCAGATGCGAAGACTGGTTTTGCTGAACACAAGCTTCTTGTAGCTATTCAAGAGTATTTTATGAAACAACTAGGCTTACATTATCAGTTTATTCGTAAGTCTACTGCCGATATTGGCAAGCCAAACGCGACTGGTATAGATATAGATTGTTGGTTCCCAGGCCAAGAACGATACATAGAAACACACACGGCAGACTATATGGCTGATTACCAAACACGTAGTTTGAAGATACGAACGAAAAACGACAGTGGAATGGAGTTCGTTCATACCAATGACGCAACTGCTTTTGCTCTTGGCCGTATATTGGCGGCTATTATGGAAAATTATCAGAACGAAGACATGTCAATTCGTGTTCCAGAAGTTTTACAAAAATACCTAGGAGGAAAAACCACAATATGATCAAGCACATAGATATCTCAGCACAGCAAAAAGATTACGATGTTACTGAAGATTTGCAGAAGTACATTCAGAAAAAAATTGGTAAGCTCGACAAGCATATGAAGCGAAAAAACCGTGAAGAAGCCCGGGCAGATGTTAAGCTCAAAGAGTCGAGCAAAGGAAAAAACGGTAAAAAATGTAGTGCAGAGGTCAACCTCTACACCCCAGACTTCAAACTTAATGCGAGCGAATCGACGGTCAATATGTACGCAGCAATAGATATAGTCGAAGCTAAATTGCAAAATCAATTGAAAAAAGAAAAAGAAAAGCACAACCCAAAGAAGTCAAAGCACGTTCGCAAAAATGCCCGCAAGGCTATCGGCAAAATCTTCAAAAAGTAGTTTTTTACATCAACTTGTACTTAAAGAGTAGTACGAAGCGTATAAAGTCATTAAATAATCGTTGCTTTTACGCTATACTGTACCCTTAAGAATAGAGTTGTTTTCGGATGGGTAACAACAGATGCAGCTCACTGATTTCATTAGCTAAACAATAAGGGTATTATTAGAAACATGAAAAAACGACTTAAAAAAGTATTAGGCGATCCGCAAGCAAAGACACTAAAGCGACTGCGCAAACGCATCAAAGAAATCAACGCTCTGGAACCAGAGATGGAAAAACTCTCCGATAGTAAATTAAAAGCAAAAACTGCTGAATTTAAAGAGCGACTAAACAAAGAAGACAGTAAAGAAACTCTCGATACTATCATGCCGGAAGCATTCGCAGTTGTGCGTGAAGCGGCAAAACGAGTTTTGGGTCAACGTCACTTTGATGTGCAGCTAATCGGTGGTTTGGCGATGCATGAAGGTATGGTTGCGGAAATGAAAACCGGTGAAGGTAAGACTCTGGTTGCGACATTGCCGCTCTATCTTAATTCACTTGAAGGCAAGGGTGCGCACCTTGTGACTGTCAACGATTATTTGGTAAAGATTGGTGCTGGATGGATGGGCGATATTTATACTTACCTTGGCATTGGAGTTGGAGTGATCATACCTGACCAGTCGTATATCTATGATCCAGAATATAATGACGACAAACAAGACGAACCACGCTTCAAGCACCTACGACCATGTACTCGCCAAGAAGCTTACGCTGCTGATATTACCTATGGCACTAACAATGAGTTCGGTTTTGACTACTTGCGTGATAACATGGTCCGCGAAGAATCACAGTTACGTCAGCGTACCCTCAATTACGCTATCGTCGACGAAGTTGACTCGATTTTGATTGATGAAGCCAGAACGCCGTTGATTATTTCTGCACCAGCAGCCACAAGTGGCGCGAGCTATGAACAATTCTCTAAAATTGCTCGTCAGCTAAAGCGTGATACGCACTTTGAAGTTGACGAGAAGCGCAAAGCCGTTGTGTTAACCAATGAAGGCATAGATTACGTTGAAAATGCACTTGGGATTACCAGTCTTTATGACACTAAAAATATTCGAACAATTTATCATCTTGATCAATCGTTACGCGCAGAAGCTTTATTTAAAAAAGATAAAGACTACGTTATTACCAAAGAAGGCGAAGTAGTGATCGTCGATGAGCACACCGGCAGGCTACTGGCTGGTCGACGTTACAACGAGGGTCTGCATCAAGCAATCGAAGCTAAAGAAGGTGTAGAAATCCAGGAAGAATCTATGACGCTCGCTAACGTGACGTTCCAAAATTACTTCCGCTTGTATGACAAGCTATCAGGTATGACCGGTACAGCTGCAACAGAAGAGGAAGAGTTCGCACAGATTTACGAATTAGATGTATTAGAAGTACCACCTAACCGTCCGCTCGCACGTGTGGATAGGGCTGACAAAATTTTCCAGACCAGAGCGGGTAAATACAACGCAATCATTCGTGAAATTAAAGACATGCAAGCAAAAGGTCAGCCGGTATTGGTTGGTAGCTCTGCAATTGAACACAACGAAGAGTTGAGCAGGTTGCTCAAAAAAGCCGGTGTTAAGCATCAAGTATTGAATGCCAAAAACAACGAAGGTGAAGCTAAGATTGTTGAAAAAGCTGGCCAAAAAGGCGCAGTCACGCTCGCAACAAACATCGCTGGACGTGGTACGGATATCGTACTTGGAGAAGGTGTCAGGGAGCTTGGTGGATTGTTTGTCCTTGGCTCAGAACGACACGAGTCTCGTCGTATCGATAACCAGCTGCGTGGACGTGCAGGTCGTCAAGGAGATCCAGGTGGAACGCAATTTTATGTCAGTACAGAAGACGATCTTATGCGCGTATTTGGTGGAGAGCGAATTAGCAAGATCATGGATCGTTTGAATATAGACGACGAAACACCAATCCAGAATCGCGTCATTTCCAAAAGCTTAGAAGGTGCACAGAAAAAAGTAGAAGGATTTAACTACGATAGCCGTAAGAACGTCGTGCAATACGACGATGTCATGAACCGTCACAGACGCGCGACATACATTATGCGCCGAGAAATTTTGAAGCACGGAGATATTTCGAACAGAATTAAAGAGTTTATAGTTGATGAATCACGAGCGCTCGTTGCGTCTCCAGAATCAATGAATGAACAATTCGAAACAATGCTTAAAGATATCTTTGACTTCGACGATCGAACAATAGACTCATTATTTGAGATAGAGGCAGAAAAGTTCGAAAAGGCACTTGCAGAAAAAGCCCTCCACAAACATAGCGAACAAACAGAATTGTTCACAGAAGATATTATGAACAAAGTTGAGCGTGATATATTCTTGCAAGTACTTGATAATCTGTGGATGCAACACCTTGAATCTATGGATCACCTACGTCAAGGTATAAACTGGATGTCAGTTGGACAGAGAGATCCGTTGGTTGAATATCGTCGCCAAGCACAATTATTGTTTGAAGACATGCAATCTGCATTACGTCATGACACGATTAGAGCATTATTCCACGCTCGCCCAGTATCTCAAGATAAACTAGATAGCTCAATAGAAACAGAACTTACTCGTGCTGCACGATCGTCAGTCGACAATGCAGACAAAGTGCGGAGCGGTGAAGCCCAAATTGACGATGACGATTTTACTTTGCAAGGTGACCCAAGCCCAACAAAAGCAAAAGTCTCAGCAGTTAAAAAGAAGCAAAAGCGCAAAGCGGCAAAAAAAGTTCGTGCTAAACAGCGCAAACGTAAATAATGCTTCGTCACAAAGTCGAACACGTTACATTGAGTTCTGGCTTACAGGGTTTGATTATAGATACTCCTAAAACAGGTGTTGTCGTCGCTGAAGTGAGCTTTAGGGCTGGTGAGTTCTTGCTGCCTAGAGAGAAATGGGAGACAGCCCACATGATGGAACATGTACTTCTTGGTGCTAATAAGCAATTCAAAAAAGCACGTGATTTCCAGGCAGCTATTGAGCAAAACGGTGCTTATTCCAACGCTTCAACCAGCGTCTATGATGTCACCTATGAGGTTGAATGCGCTGACTTCGAATGGCAACGAGTAGTCGGTTTGCTGCTAGAAGGAATTAGTACACCGCGCTTTTTGCAAGAAGAGTTTGATACAGAAAAAAGCAATGTCAAAGAAGAATTAATCAGCAGATCAAATAACCATTTCCGTCATTTAAACCTCGGTTTGCGTCAGGCGATGGGCATGCGTTCACTTACCGATCCAGAACGCGTTGAACTTCTTGATGGCGTGACTCGTGAAGATCTGGTCAAGCACTACAAAGAAACCCACACTTTACCTAACGCAAGATTCATTATCGCTGGCAATTTCAAGGGAGATTATACTGAAGTTATTGAGCTCATTGAACATAAATTGCAATTATCTAGCAGTGGAAAGCGGATCCCTATGCCTCAAGAAGATCCAATGACGCCGGAACAGCCACTAACTGTTCGTAAACCAAGCGTTCCAAATGTTTATCTCTATTTAGATATGTATAGTAAACGAGTATTTGATGAAAAAGAAATGATCGCTTTGCAGCTAGTTTCTACGATGCTCACCGAAACCATGTATTCACGTATATTCGGAACCGCCCGCGAAAAAGGTTGGGTATACGGCATGGGTTCAGGGTTGACTCCATTAGGGTCTTCAACTGGATGGTGGCTTGGTGCGCAGGTAAGCAAGACTAATTCTGGTCCATTATTACGACTAATTCGCGACGAATGTAGACGTCTTGCAGAGGGCAAAATAAACGAAGCAGATTTCGATGCTGCAAAAAAGCACTTATTAGGTAAAACGATGCGCTCTGGTCAAACCGCCAGTGGTCTCGTTAGTCGGTACGGAAAATTTTATATGGATGATCAAATAGATAATATGAACCGCTTGACAACAAAGCTTAAAAAATTGACTCCTCAAGACTGCACAAAAACTTTTAAGGAAATTGTCGGCGATAACATTTGGGGTATAGGTGTGCTTGGTGCAACCTCTAAAGTTCCAGCAACAAAGCTATACAACTACGCCGGTGAAATATTCAAATCTAAGCAGTAAGCTATAATATAGCTATGCAGGAATATAAACAGCTAAAAGACGATATCGATCAGGCTTACACGCAACTAGGTATCGAAGGCTTAGTTCAAAAAAACGAAAAGCTACTCGAAGAGATGCAGCATCATGATTTCTGGGCAAATAATGATCGTGCTCAAACAGTAAGTAAACGACAAGCCAGTTACGAGTCCCGCATAAATTTCTGGAAAAAGCTGAAGACAGACGCCGAAGAGCTTGTGGAGCTTGCTAGTTTGCACGATGATAGTTTGCAAGCAGGGGTAGAAAAACAATACCACTCGGTACATGATCGTTATCAAAAAGCTCGCAGAGAGCTCCAGTTTAGTGGACACTATGACAGCTCTGACGTCATTATGAGTATCTATGCCGGTGCAGGAGGGACTGATGCACAAGATTGGGCTAGTATGTTACTTCGAATGTATACACGCTACGCAGAAGCAGAAAATCTAAAAGTTGAATTAGTAGACACCTCTTCTGGCGATGAAGCTGGCATAAAAAGCGCAACGCTAACAGTAGGGGGAGGGCAGTTTTTGTATGGAAAACTGCAAGCAGAGAATGGCGTACATCGACTGGTGAGATTGAGTCCTTTTAATTCTGATAATTTGCGCCAAACCAGCTTTGCGAGAGTAGAAATAATGCCGCAAATTACGTCACCAAAAGACGTAGAAATTGATGAAAAAGATTTAAAAATTGATGTCTATAGAGCCGGTGGCAAGGGTGGTCAGTCTGTTAATACAACTGATTCTGCAGTGCGTATTACGCACTTGCCAACCAACATAGTGGTTGCCATCCAAAATGAGCGCTCTCAGCTGCAAAACAAAGAAACAGCCATGACGATCGTTCGATCAAAAATTGCACAGTTGAGACTTGAGCAGCATCAAGAAAAAGTAAGCGAACTAAAAGGTCCAAACGAACAAGCGGCGTGGGGTAATCAAATCCGCAACTATGTCATGCATCCATACTCTATGGTTAAGGATACGAGAACAAAACACGAAACATCTGATATACAGTCGGTTTTAGACGGTGCTATTGAAGGATTTATAGAAGCTTACCTAGACAGTCTGCTTAGTAAGGCATAAGTGGTATAATCTACAGTAATGATATTACTTGATCGTGTCACAAAATCTTATAACAAAAAGGGTGCGGTGCTAGAGCGCATCAATTTACACGTCGAAAACAAAGAATTTGTTGTTATAGTTGGCCAAAGTGGCGCTGGTAAATCAACATTGCTTCGATTGCTCACTAGGGAAGAAAAGCCAACCACAGGAAAAATTATAGTCGGCGGGATAGATTATGAGCGTTTGAAAGACAAAGATGTCCCTTATTTGCGTCGCAAAATTGGTACCGTATTCCAAGACTTTAAATTACTGCCTACCCGTAATGTGTTTGAAAACATTGCATTCGCATTAGAAATCGTCGGCATGTCTAATAAAGAAATAAAACATACTGTCCCTAAAGTCATAGATCTTGTTGGTATGAAAGGAAAAGAACTCAATTATCCACATGAGCTTTCAGGTGGAGAAAGACAGCGCGTTGCTATTGCTAGAGCAGTTGTACGCCAGCCAAAGATTTTGATCGCCGATGAGCCAACAGGAAACTTAGATCCAAAACATGCCTGGGACGTCATAAGGGTGCTAGAAAAGATAAATCGCCACGGGACAACCGTACTACTGACAACTCACAATATGGATATTGTTAATAAGCTAAAGCGCCGCGTTGTCACAGTTAAAGACGGCAAAGTAGTTGGTGACCGTGCCCGCGCCGGCTATTCTGGTAATAGGGCAGATCAGATATGAGTCATTATCATTTATACACAACGCTTCGAATCCTTAGAAATGGCTTCACTAACATGTTTCGAAACCTATGGCTGACCATCGCCGCAACAGCTGTTATGTTGGTTGCGTTGGTTATCATATCACTAGGAGTCATAATCAATGTTACAACGTCTAATGCAATTGATGTATTGTCTCAAGAACTAAAAACTTCAATCATACTTACTGAAGATGTCACAACGACCCAGCGTGAATTATTGGAAAAAACATTAAGAAGTTACGAATTCGTCGAGAGTGTATCATATATTTCTCCAGCGCAGGCTCAGGCTAGGCTAACTGAAGATCCTAGTATAGGGAACGAAGTGCTGCAGGCATCTGCGCTGTTTGAGGGAGCATCATTCTTGAAGCCTTCGTATGAAATTGGTCTCAATGATTTATCAAGAGCTGGTGAATTAAGCCAAATAGAAGACGATGCAAGATTCAGCGATGTTGTCGAACGTGTTGCGCTTGGTAGAACAGATACAGGAAGACAAACAGATGCAGAGAAAGCAATCGATAGGGCCGCTGCAACAGAGCGATTTATTACTATTGGAAGTATCATCTCTGCTGGAACATTGTCACTCGTTTCTATTATGATTATCTTTAACACTATTCGAATGGCAATCTACACGAGGCGAGACGAAATTGCCATCATGAAACTGATTGGTGCAACCCCAAATTATATACGTGGTCCGTTTTTGGTAGAAGCTTCATTATATGGAGTAATCGCTGGAATATTTTCAAATGTCGCTGTGTATTCATTAGTGTTTATTCTTGGTGGCAAAGTTGCAGATGCACCTGAATTTTCACAAACATACGAATATTTTACTAATCCAACAACAATCGTCTTGATGGTGCTTAGCTCTATAACGCTTGGTGTTCTGATTGGTTCTGTTAGCTCAATGCTAGCCATGGAAAGACACCTGAAATTGAAAAATTGGTAAAGCTTTACTCTATTCGAACAAGGCAGAGCTATAGTCTTATTTGCGTGGTATAATAGTTATGTATGAAAATGCAAAACAAAAATAGAGTACAAACAGTAATAGTAAGATCTAAGCTTCTTTTGGTGGCTATTGTACTAGCTATTGGTGTAGCTGTGCCTACCCAGATAGCCCAGAACAGCCAGGTTGAAGCTGATACTATTGATGAACTACAGAAGAAATCCCAAGCTTTGCAAGCAGAAATTCAGTCTAATAACGACAAGGTAAAAGACCTGAGCACCCAAGCAGACTCTTTTCAGGTAAAAGTGTCCGAGCTTGAGGCAGAAATAGCAATTGCAAATGCAGAAATCAGCCTTACAGAAGTAGAAATTGATAGATTGCAAGCAGAACTTATCGTTGCAGAGGAAGAGCTAGAGCGACAAAAAGGATTATTGAAAGCAACTTTGCAAGCGATATACGAACGCAAAGGAGCCTCTACCTTTGAGCTATTGATGGCCACAGATAGTTTCACCGATTTTGTCAACGAACAAGAATATCTTGGTCAGTTGCAATCAGCAGTTAAACAGTCAACAGAAAGAGTTATACAGTTAAAGTTACAAATAGAGTCCCAGAAAGATGAGCAAGAACAGTTACTTGAAAAACAAAAACAGCAGCGTGCTGTCGTCGATGCCAAACGAGCCGAACAACAAAGTTTACTAACTCAGACACAAGGCGAAGAATCGCGCTACAGAGCAATTGTTGCCAGTCAGCTTGACCAGCTAGAAGCAGCAGAAGAAGAGCTCGCAGCTCAGCTCGCAGCCCAAGCTGCAACTGGTTCATATGTTAATTACGGCCCAGTATCTCGCGGTCAAGTAATTGGCTCAGTCGGGTCAACCGGATTTTCAACTGGTCCGCACATCCATTTTCAGGTATATCGTAACGGTTCAACCGTTAATCCTAACGCTGGCGGCGGCAACATAATTAATGGCTATCAATGGCCACTACTTAATGGTGTCGGTTACATTAGTCAGCCATACGGTTGCGTGGCTCCAGCCTGGTATTATTCAGTCAAATGTAACGGCGGAGCGAACAGCTTCCATTCAGGATTAGATATAGCTGCAAATGCCTATACACCGGTGGTTGCAGTCCAAAGTGGCAATGTTATATTCAAGGGATGTCGAGCAGGGTTAGGGTATGTATTAGTTGTCGATCATGGTGGTGGATGGCAGACATGGTATCCACACATGGTCACACCCGACGGTCAAGTCTACGGTTATTGCGGATAAAGCAACTAGCTATGACTTATACACATCTTAGTCATTTATGTTGTTAACTTTAAGTCATAAATAAGACATAATTACATACAAGTTTTTGGTAGTCATAACCACTATCTAGCGCGTATACTAAAAGTAATTAGAACGAATAAAATAGAGGTTTCAATTCATGGATCAACAGCAAACGCCGCAACCGGCTACAACACAGAAAAAAATAGCTAAAAATAACCCAACTCTCATAGCGATAATAGCTCTCTTTGTCGCAGCCAGTGTGTTTGCATCTGGTTATTTGATTGGTTCTGGACGGTTATCTTTGCGTTCAAACGGTTTAGTTCCGGTCGTGGAACGTGCTTCAGGGAATACACCTCGAGAAGGTATAGATGAGATTTATAGCCAACTAATCAATAATTTTGATGGAGAAATATCTGATGAAGATATTCTGGATGGTCAAAAAGCTGGTTTAGTACAAGCCGCTGGAGATCCGTTTACCGAATACTTATCTGAGTCTGCGACAAAAGATTTCAACGAAGGGTTGAATGGTCAGTTCGAAGGTATTGGTGCAGAGCTTGGCAAAGAAGGTAGTTTTGTCATTATTGTTGCACCTATCAAAGGCACTCCCGCTGATAGGGCAGGCATACGACCACAAGATATAATTATTGAAATAGACGGTGAGTCTGCAGCCGATATAACTATCAGCGAAGCAGTTAATCGGATTCGTGGCCCCAAGGGCGAAACAGTGACGTTAACTATCATACGTGACGGCGCACAAGTAGAAGTACCGATTGTCAGAGATACAATTAGTATTGCCAGTGTCGAATCAACCGTAGAAGGCGATTTAGGTATATTGACTATCAGTCGGTTCGGTGATGATACAGCTTCCTTATCTAAAGCAGCTGCCCTCGAATTCAAAGCAGCCGGTGTCAATAAAGTCATTTTAGACTTACGGGGGAATCCGGGCGGTCTACTTGATTCATCTGTAGAGGTGTCAAGTATCTGGCTCAACAAAGGCGCTACTGTTCTAGAAGAAAAGCGCAACGGTCAAGTGATTCAGACTTTTAAAACCAGTGATCAGCCTATTTTAGCGGGTGTTCCAACAATCGTTTTAATCAATGAAGGAAGCGCAAGTGCAAGCGAAATAGTTGCAGGTGCGCTGAAAGATAACAACGCTGCAACTTTATTTGGTGCAACTAGTTTTGGCAAAGGGAGCGTCCAGAGGTTATTACCTCTCAATGGAGGCGGTTCACTCAAGGTGACAATTGCAAGATGGTTTACACCAGATGGCAAGAATATTGATAAAGAAGGTATTGAACCTGATACTGCAGTCGAACTCACAACTGAAGACCGCGAAGAAGAACGTGACCCGCAACTCGACGCTGCAAAAGCAGCCTTCTAATAAGCAGTAGTTTATCTATTCCTTAATTTTTCTGCTGTCCAGTTTTTAATCTGCTATTATAGTAGTTAAGAACAGAAGGAGAGTGTCACATGGGAAAGCCAGTTAAATATTTATTTGTTACGGGTGGCGTTCTTTCAGGTGTCGGAAAAGGGATCACAGCTGCAAGTATTGGTAATATTCTTAAAGCACGTGGTCTGAATGTCAATATTCAAAAATGTGATCCATATCTAAATGTTGATGCCGGTACACTTAATCCTGGCGAACACGGCGAATGTTTTGTGACTGTTGATGGTGCGGAAACAGATTTAGACCTTGGCCATTATGAACGGTTTATGGATATAGAGCTCAATCGTTCAAGTTCACTCATCAGCGGGCGAGTTATGTTGCAAGTCATAGAAGACGAACGAGCAGGTAAATACCTTGGTAAAACAGTACAATTTATTCCTCATGTTACCAATGCGATTATTGATGGGATAGAAAAATCAGCTTCAGGATTCGATGTCCATATTGTCGAAATTGGTGGAACGGTTGGCGACTACGAAGGCTTGAGTTTTATAGAAGCAATTAGAGAGCTTGGCGTCAAAGTTGGAAGAGAGAACTGTGCATTTATACACGTTGTTTATTTGCCATACTTAGGTGCAAGCAAAGAAATGAAAACTAAGCCAGCACAGAACGCAGTGAAAGACCTACGCGGGCTTGGAATAGTGCCTGATGTACTGGTAGCACGTAGTGAAAAAGAAGCCAAAGAAGATGTCGTTGCAAAACTGAGTCTGTTTAGTGGTGTTGATAAGAAGTCTATTATTCTTTTGCCTAACGCACAAACGATTTATGAAGTGCCAATTACTCTAGAAGACAGGGGGATCGGAGACGTTTTAGTTGATCGCTTAAAGCTTCAATCTACAGCAGCAGATCTTTCTGATTGGAAGAAATTAGTGACTCACGCAAAGGACAAGTCTGCGCCAAAAGTGACGGTTGGGGTTGTTGCAAAATATCTTAACAACCAAGATACGTACATGTCAGTATTTGAAGCATTGGCAAGTGCAGCATGGTTGCATGATTATCAAGTAGATATCAAATGGATTGATGCGGAAAAAATAACGGATTCTAACGTTGAATCACTGCTGAGTAGCGTTGATGGGATAGTTGTTCCAGGTGGCTTTGGTGAACGAGGCGTGGACGGTATGATTATCGCTGCACAGTATGCACTCACTTCTGGTTTACCATATTTTGGTATTTGTCTTGGTTTGCAGGTTGCGGTTATTGCTGCAGCGCGTAATGCGGGCGTTAAAGATGCTCATACAACAGAAATCCATCCCGATACAAAAGCGCCAGTTATTTCAACAATGGAAGACCAAAAAGAAAAGCTTGCCACTGGTGGAACTATGAGACTTGGCAACTATAAATGCAATATCAAGCCACAAACTCTCGCCTCTAGCGTGTACGGTCAAAAAACAGTGTTAGAGCGCCACCGCCACCGTTATGAGTGCAACAATGATTATCGTGCTTCTTATGCTGAATGGGGCATACAAATTTCTGGAGAATCACCAGACGGCAGTTTGGTAGAAATGATAGAGGCCATAGACCATCCATTTTTCTTAAGTGCTCAATCACATCCTGAATTCAATTCGCGTCCAAACAAGCCGCAGCCAATATTTGCAGCATTTATAGAAGCATTGATTAATAAGCTATAATCTGCTAGCATAAGCAGTATAGAAATGTTTATAAAATCAAAAAGGCTTTTAACAATATGAGCGATACACCCACCAGACAAAGAAAAATCTTATTAGTAGAAGACGACGACAGTCTTGCGTCGGTCTATAGTACCAGGCTTGAAGCAGAAGGCTTTAGTATCAAGCGAGTACCTAACGGGGAAGAAGCACTATCAGCTGCGCTAGAGTTCCGTCCAGATTTAGTGCTACTTGATGTCATGATGCCAAAAGTATCTGGATTTGACGTGTTAGACATACTTCGCAACACTCCAGAGACCGCAAATCTACAGGTGATTATGCTGACGGCCCTTTCTCAAGAATCTGATATAGCTAGAGCAGAAGAGCTAGGGGTTGATGATTACTTGGTCAAATCACAAGTTGTAATAGCAGACGTTGTAGAGCGCGTCAAACACCATTTGAATATGTAATTTAAATTTCTGTAACGAAGCAAAAACGTCTCTAATGAAGAGACGTTTTTTTTATTCTGTAACACATCATTGACAAGTTATTAAACTTATGCTAATATTCAAGTACGAATTTAAACAAAAAAAACAAAAACAAAAAAATGTCAGAAGTACCGATACCACCACAACCGAAAGCCACAGATCGTCCAGGCTGGATGGTCAACAGCGTTGAAGACACGCCAGGCTATGGTGTTGATGGAAGAGAAGCGTTTGTTGACGCTGCAAAACGTTTTAAAGATGGCGCTATTGCTGTTTCTGATCAAGTGACAGTTGAGAAGTTGCCAGAGCCAAAAACTCTATCAGGTCAGCCAGATATTCCTAATTCAGGTCCAGACTGGTTTTCTAACAAACCTAGTGAACTAACTGCAGTAGAATACAATCCAGGCGTTACACAAGAAGATACTCGAGTAAATGAGCATACTGGTCCGCTACAGCCGCTACCAACTCCACGTACGAATATGCCAATAGAAGGCAACTTTGATTTTACAGCCCCAGCTCGCCCGCCAATTGCGGCACCTCATTCTGATGAATGGTTCAAGTAGGCACCAAGGATTACTATGAATGAGCAGTACATACCACCTTCAGCTCAAGAAACTATGGCTATTTCTAACGCAGGCACAGAAACCTTAGCTCTTGCAGACTCTCTAAAGAATCCTGTATTTATGGATAAGATGGAATCATCTTGGGATGCAGAATTAGAAGATGCCTCAATGCAACACATTGCTAAACTTGAAGATAGGGCAATGCAGTTGAACAGAGAAGCCAATGCTAATGACGGCGATTTTCATATTCAGGCTCAAAAAAACGATCAAATTAAAAAAATTCGTGATACTCAAATACAAACTTTTGGTAATCAAGTTCCTCGTTTTAAGGATATTCAAACAATGAAAAAGATGTATGAACGCTCAGAAAATGAAGTAGTGCCCGTGGTCGGTGACGGAGCACGTGAGATGGCTCAGCATTTTACCGAGGAAGCCGAACAGTATCATGCAAAAGAAGGTGTATTTGTAAATGAAGACGCGCTTAAAGGTCGTAGAAATGTGGTTGATATATTAATGCATTCTGATGATGAGCCCTTAAATATACCTCTTGATTCAATCGTATCTGCAGGGGGTTTTAATAGCTGGGACGGCAGAGGAAATCAAGATAGCTTCGATAAGATAGAAGATTACGCGACAAGAGAAACTGACATACCACCAGTAACAGAACTTTATGGCTGTATTCTGCCAAACGGAAAAATGATATATATGACTGCCAACTCACACCGTGTTGGCGCTGCTAAAAAGAAGGGTGACACAACTATAGCTTTCAAGGGTAGGTTAAGTATTTCAAAGCTCAATTATTTTCCTGATGGTACTTCTCCTGAAGATGAAGTTTCTAGCACTACAACAGCCAATGGAAAAGAAATTATGCATCCACGTGAAGTAATGGGTAGTGGCGAGTTTCAGGAAATGACTGCGGAATACGGTCTTGATGGCGCTACTCCATCTGAAAGAGCCGAACAGTTGAAAAATATGAATCCACAAAAGATTGCATACTTTTTAGCTGATGTTAATAGACGAGTACAAGGATCAGAAGAAACATTACTGAGCGATGAGTTGGTTAATATAGGAGCTAATTCTGTCATAGAACCTGAAAAACGATACGACGCATTCATCGATGCCATGGATCAAATAAGCAACTCTGATAACGCTATAAACCCTCATCGTGTTGGCGATACGTTGGCGATGGCCACAGTGCTTCTCCATCCTTTTAAGGATGGGAATGGTAGGACGGCTCGTCTTGTGGGATCTATCTTTACTTCTGCATTTGATAATGCAGAAGAGTACCCAGGAGACTATGCTAATATATCTAGATCTCAAGACAAAGCCCGTAGAGAAAATAGTCTTGGAGCAAAAAACCTGGTAATAAGCGGTTATAGGCCTCATTTTGAGAGTAGTATAGATTTATCAGACCCAACGAATATGAAACAGTACATCAACGACATGCTTTATAGTAATAAAGTGGATTTATACATGAGTCCATATGGTCAAGTGCCTGCCAAAATTTAAAAACCTCTCATGATTGAGAGGTTTTTTACGTAATCGTAAAGATAACTAAACTATTGTTACTTCGGTGCGGGGGACTGTTTTGCCAGTAAAATTCTTTTTGCGGCGGGCCACAAACTTTACAATACCGTCTTGTGCTGCGTGGATAGTAAAATTACGGCTAAGGTAGGTGCCTTTGCCAGCAAGCTTATTCTGTCCAACTTGGCGAACTAAAACTTCGCCTTTGCGTACTTTTTGACCACCAAAGCGCTTAACGCCTAGTCTTTGGCCGGGACTGTCGTGGATATTTTTAGCGGTACCACCCGCTTTAACATGTGACATTTATGCGATCCTTCTCTCTATTAATTCTTTATTAGCACAAGTAATTCTCGTCCGACAACTTGATTTTCTCTATGATAAATCAGGTCTTCATCTGAAACGTGCTCAAATCTCATACGAGTATAGCCCAAATCTGCCAAATAATCAAGCACTGACAGGTGTAGAAATTCATGTTTTCCGCGCCATGTCGGTATTGCTAAGCATAGTCGAGTTCCAGAGTTCAATTGAGACCCAATATTTTCTAGAAATTTATGATGTAGATTGTTCACTTCATGCATGATTTTACTCAGCTGATCTCCTGGTGGGAGTGTTGATAATGGTTGCCCAAGGTAAGTTTCGCCAGCTACATAGTCAATAGCTTTAGGATTGTTCCATTTAAACGTCATTGCATTTCCTATTTCTATGCGACGATAATCGCCAACATCAGGGTAGAGAGTATCAAGCCACTTTAAGTTGTCGATTGAGTATTCGATCATACGCGGTTCCAGATCAGTGCCATATACGTCATAGTCCATGAGCATTGCTTCTTGTAGTATGACGCCAGTGCCACAAAAAGCATCCAGAAGTAAGGGTGTTTTCGTGTTCTTATTATTTGTATTTCCAACGGCCAAATTTATAATAATTTGGGCTAATTTTGGCGGGAGCATGCCAACCTTCGCATCTCGTTTTGGTCGTCCGTGATCACGCTCGGCATAAGCATCGATATCCTGGATAGCCGTTGTACGGGCAACTATTGTTTTTGTGCCATCAGAAACGACAAGTAGTTCGACGCCTTTTTCAGAAGTGAGTTTGTTATACAAAACAGTAGCGGCATTAAGTTCAGTTCCTTTTTGCGGAACCATTCGCACTGACTGACCGTTTGATTTAATAGCTTTTTTCAGAAGCAAAGCAGTTTTAGAAATATCTTTGCCGGAAGCTTTTACGCCAAAAGCACTGACACCGAAAGAAAGCTTACCGTCAACTTCCGGGAAAAGTGATTCACTATTATCAAGTATTCGCTTTTCTATGGTTTTCCAATTGGTCGCATCAATATCAGCAAGTATCGTACCCACTCGTATTGTTCCACCAAGATGCCTAAAATAACTTTTCGTGATGTCTTCCTGCAATAAGCAGTGACTACCAAAAGACTTAATACTGGCTGCGCCGTAAATACTTTCTAGCTCGGCAATCCCAAGAGCAGGCTGCCGTCCTAATATTGCTATAGTTTTGTGCATTACTGTTATTATGGATGGAAGTGGAAGCAAATACAACAGTACAAGGACAGGCAGGGTAGTTATGAATTTTAAATCGTTCAAATTTTGGATAAATGTCGTCACTATATTGGCGCTTTTATTACTAGTCATTTTTGCTCGTGGGCAAATAGGTGACGCTTTCGGGGAATTTGCTTCTTTGAACCTGGCCTGGATGGCGCTTATTATTCCTATTCAAATAGTGAATTATTTTTCTGCAGGTAAGTTTTACCAGAGTTATTTAAAGACGCTCGGGCAAAAGATCCGATCAAAAGAGTTGTTCAAAGTAGCCTTAGAGATGAATTTTGTTAATAATGTGTTTCCATCTGGCGGAGTATCTGGGTTTGGTTATTTGGGGGTCAGATTAGGAAAATTAGGCGTCAAAGGCTCAACAACAACTTTACTTCAAACATCGCGCCACGTACTGACGTTCCTGTCATTTATTATTTATCTGCAGATTGCACTATTATTGTTGTCTTTGTTCGGCAATGCCAGCGGACTTATTATACTTATTGCTTCTTCACTGTCTTCATTCATAGTCTTTCTTTCCTTCATTATCGTTTATATTATTAGCGACGAAAAACGAGTCAAACAATTCACTGGTATCTTGCCAAAATTTGCCAACAAAATATTGCAATTTTTCCACAAGAAGAACAAAAAACCTATTAATATAGGGAAGATAGAAAAACTATTCGGTGATTTACACAAAGACTACAAACATGTGCGCAAAAACTGGAAAGATCTTCGGTATCCGTTTTTGTGGACTATGGTGATGAATTTTACTGAAATTTTAACCATTTTCGTCGTATATCTCGCATTTGGCAATGTGATTAACCCTGGTGCAATAATTATTGCTTACGCTGTTGCAAACGTAGCCGGACTTGTTGCAGTACTACCTGGTGGTGTTGGTGTCTATGAAGGACTCATGACGGCAGTTATGGCAAGTGCCGGAGTACCGCAAGCACTCGCACTATCTGCAACCGTCGTTTACCGAGTGTTCAACATGGGTATCTTTCTACCGATAGGATATTTGTTTTACCAACGAGCACTTAAAGAAGAGAAAATAGATCCTGAAGAAATAGAAGGTGTTGGTGATAATGTCGACTAATTA
>Ga0306866_1000228_pt1 | contig 19960 bp, 20 predicted proteins | sample AntRauTorckE5432_FD_190450 | JGI IMG/M metagenome (GOLD analysis project Ga0306866, IMG submission 190450) | Saline lake microbial communities from Rauer Islands, Antarctica - Metagenome Torckler E5 #432 (v2) (version 2) | ecosystem: Environmental > Aquatic > Non-marine Saline and Alkaline >...
AGAGTTTGCAGAATAAAACAAATTTTAGTTTTAATTTTTAATTACTTGATATTTAATATATTAAATATTAATAAAATCTTATAAATCTTGTAAATTCCGTCGGAATTTGATTTTTATACAACCCCGACTATAAATTTCATTATGTATGAAAAATATCATTACAATTATTCTTTTATTCCTATTAAAGAACACTATTTCCGTTCAGATGCTAACTGCAAATGCAGGAATAGCATTAAATTATAGCAACGATTTTAATTATCGAATAGCGTACACATATCAGTTATACAAACGCTTTGGCGTTGGTTTAGGCGTTCATTGTGTTGGCTATCAAGATAACTTTTTTAGCAGTTATCAAACCAATAATGGTTTACAATATAAAGTAGGAGAAAATAACCCGGTCCTGTTGCAAGACATTTTAAAAATGCCCTGCAAATCTTCTACAATAAATTTTGGGTAGGTTATTTTTTGCCCGTAGATGATAATTAAAAGAGGCATAACTTTTTTGGGTTTTGAAACTTAAAAAAGTTGTATTTCTCCGTTTTTAACCCACCCAAAAAGCAAAAATCCAGATTCCCCAACTAAAACTCACTCAATTTCCCGTAAATTTACCATTCAACAAAAACAAAAAAAATATGGCACACAACCACCATCACGGACATCAGCACGACACCGAAAACATCAGTACCGCTTTTTTTCTAAATTTAACCTTTACGATTATCGAAATTATTGGCGGATTGCTGACGAATAGCGTTGCGATTATGTCCGATGCTTTGCATGATTTGGGCGATAGTTTGTCGTTGGGCTTGGCTTGGTATTTTCAAAAAGTGGCTAAAAAAGGGCGCGACGAAACGTTTTCCTATGGTTATAAACGGTTTTCGGTTTTGGGAGCGATGATAAATGCGTTAGTTTTGATTATTGGTTCGGTTTTCATTTTGCAAGAAACGATACCTCGACTTTTGCAGCCGCAAACGCCCAATGTACAAGGAATGTTTTGGTTGGCAATTTTGGGTATTGTGGTAAACGGTGCAGCAGTTTTTAAACTCAAAAAAGGGACAAGTTTGAATGAAAAAGTGATTTCTTTACACCTTTTGGAAGACGTTTTGGGTTGGGCTGCGGTTTTGGTCGGTAGTATTTTGATGTACTTTTTTGATTTGCCAATTATCGACCCGTTATTATCGATTGGCATTGCGATTTTTATTTTAATCAATGTTTATCAAAGTCTAAAAACGGCTTTAAATATAGTGTTACAAGCTGTTCCAACGGATTTTAATATTAAAAAAATGAAGACGGATTTTATTCATAAATATCCAAAAATACAGTCGATTCACGACGTACACACTTGGACAATGGACGGCGAATACAACATTTTGACCATGCATATTGTCTTAAACGATAATCACATGACAAGCGAACTGCAACAACTCAAAAAAGACCTCCGTCACGATTTGGAAGCTTGCGATATTCAACACGCAACGATTGAGTTTGAAATGATTGATGAAGATTGTGAATTGGTGGATTGTTGATTTTTTTTTAAACCACAAAGGCATAAAGAATACGAAGCGTTTTCACAAAGAAAAAATTAAAAAATACCTTTTGTGGAATCCTTTATGTCCTTTGTACCTTTATGTTTCAATATTTTTAAATTGCTAACAGCGACTTTTAAAAGACACACTTTAATATTTAAGCAAGCAAGCGGAACCTCACGAGGCATTTTACGAACGAAAGATTCGTATTTCATTTTATTAAAATCATCAGAAAAACCTGGCGTTGTTGCCGTTGGAGAATGTGGGCTATTGCGAGGTTTGAGCGTGGATGATGTGCCGAATTACGAGGAAGTATTGTCAAAAGTTTGTCAAGATATAAATAATTTCCCTTACTGGCTGAGCGAAGGATTGCGGGCATTTCCCTCTATTTATTTTGGCTTAGAAATGGCACTTTTGGACTTAAAAACCGATGCAACAAAAATTCTTTTTCCTTCTGATTTTACAAAAGAAGAAAAACCAATTTTAATTAATGGTTTAATTTGGATGGGCGAAAAACAATTTATGTTTGACCAAATAAAATCAAAATTAGAAGAAGGTTGGAATTGTATTAAATTAAAAATTGGAGCAATAGATTTTGAGACAGAAATGGAATTGTTGAAATACATTCGCAGCCAATTTTCCAAAAGCGATATTGAGCTTCGAGTGGACGCAAATGGAGCGTTTTCGCCCGAAAATGCGTTGGAAAAACTCAACCGTTTGGCAGCAATGGATTTACATTCTATCGAGCAGCCGATTCAAACCAAACAATGGGAAATTATGGCGGAATTATGCGAAAAAACGCCACTTCCGATTGCTTTGGACGAAGAATTAATTGGCGTTTTTGACCTTGCGGAAAAGCGAAAAATGATGGAAATTATTAAACCTCAATTTTTGATTTTCAAACCCAGTTTTATCGGTGGTTTCAAAGGTACGCAAGAATGGATTGACCTCTGCAACGAGTTCAAAACGCCGTGGTGGATGACTTCCGCTTTGGAATCAAATATCGGTCTGAGTGCCATCGCACAATGGACGGCAACCCTTGATAACGCTTTACCACAAGGCTTGGGAACTGGTCAACTTTATACGAATAATTTAGAGTCGCCTCTGGCGGTGGAAGGTGGAGAATTGAGGTATAAAAATGATGGGAAATGGGATTTGAGTTTGTTGGGAATTTGAATTTTTAATCGTATTTTTAGGTAAAGGTATTTGATTATGAAAATGTTAGAAAATGTATGAGTTATTTTATTAAATCTAAAAAAACGACTATTTTTTAAATATCCAATTAAGGAAATCACGATACTTGGCTCGGTAAGTCAGGGTGACGATACCGCAGAAAGCGACGTTGATATTTTGGTCGAATTCAATCAATTGGTATTGAGTTTATTGATTTAGCGGACGTGTTGCAGGAAATTTTAAATAAAAAAGTCGATTTGGTCAGCCGAAAAGGTATTAAAAATCGGTATTTTAAACATATTGAAAATGAGTTAAAATATGTCTAAACGTTCAATCTATTATTAATCATTTTAAATAAAAAATATTATGAAAGGAATAAATTTCGTGACGGACGATAATAATGATAAAGTAGCCGTTTTAGTAGATTTGAATTTGTATGGCAATTTATGGGAATATTTTTATGATAAATTCTTAATTGAACAACGTAAAAATAAAGATAATACGTCTAAACATTAAAACAAAACCTTACTAAAATGGAAATTCAATATCCAAAATCATATTCAAAGTTTACGTTTCAAGATTTAAAAAGTCTGGGATTAAAAGCTGTTGTGGTTGATTTGTTCGAGGAAAGAATTGAGGAGGTAAAAGCGAGTGATTGGTTAAAACAATCTTTAGCAAAAGGCACAAATTTTTCATTAAATACGGAAAAAGCAAAATCTGAATTTATTATTGCACCGATTTTAAATGAAATTCATGCGAATAATCAAGCTGTATTTGCGGTATATTCTGGTTTTAATTTTACTATTAATACAGAACGAGGTTTGCAAGATTTTTGGGATTTTTTATTGGCAAAATTACCTTTAAATATCGTTCCCGATATTCCGATAATTGCTGTTGTAGAAGCTAAATTAAATCAAGATTTATCCGCAGCGATTCCGCAATATGCGGCTGAAATGTATGCGACTCGGCTTTGGAATAAAGAATATGGCGAACCTGCTCAACCGATTTTTGGAACGGTGACGACTGGCGATAATTGGCTTTTTCTTCGCTTAGATGACGACATGACGGTAAAAGTGGATAAAACGAATTATTCGTTGGTTCAGTTGGACAAATTGTTAGGCGTTTGGCAGGTAATTATTGATTATTTTAAATAAAAAAAAATGCTAAAACTCAACGACCAAACTTTTACCAAACAGCAACTACAAAACCTAAGCACCAAACCCCACAAAACCCCTTGGGAACAAGCCTTTTGGAATTTTATCAAAACCTGGCTGGACGATAACGATTTCGTGGCAGTCCAAACTTCTGGCTCGACGGGAACACCAAAAATTATTCGTTTAGACAAAAAACGGATGGTTGCGAGTGCGAAAGCAACTGGGAATTTTTTTGATTTGAAACCAAATGATAAGGCTTTGCTTTGTTTGCCTTGCGATTATATTGCAGGGAAAATGATGGTTGTTCGGGCGATGGTTTTAGGGTTGAATTTGTATTCGGTCGAGCCGAATGGCAATCCTTTGGAAAGTGTAGCAAACGAGGGTTTTCAATTCGGGGCGATGATTCCGCTGCAAGTTTTAAATTCCTTACAAAATCATTCCGACCGTTTTGATAAAATTGAAAAAATCATCATTGGTGGCGGCGTTGTCGATAATTCGTTGTTACAAAAGCTACAAATTTGCAAAAATCAATGTTTTGCGACTTACGGCATGACGGAAACCATTACGCACGTTGCGGTAAAAACACTCAACGGAAGGCAAAAAACCAATCTTTATACCGCTTTAGAAAAAGTAGATTTTTCGAAAGATGAACGTCAGTGCTTGATTATTGATGCACCTTATTTATCTGACAGTCAAATTATTACAAACGATATCATCAACCTTCACTCGAAGTCTAATTTTGAGTGGTTAGGGCGTTTTGATAATGTGATTAATACGGGCGGCATCAAAGTTAATCCTGAAAATATTGAATCGAAAATTGCAAATTTTATCAAAACTGACTTTTTTATCGCTGCGGAAAATGATGATAAATTAGGCAGCCGAGTCATTTTATTAATTGAAAAAGAAATAGAAAAAAAGGGTGAAATTGATATTGAAAATCTAAAAATTGAATTAAAATCCGTTTTATCAAAATTTGAAATGCCTAAAAAAATCTATATTTTGCCAAGGTTTGAACGAACGGAAACGGGGAAAATTCAGCGTGGGAAAACGGCTTTTGGATTAAAATTAGAATGAGAAATTAAAATTAAAAAATGCCCGAAATTTGGAAAAACTCACAAATTCAACCTTCCAAAAATCAAAAATCCAAGAATTTCCGTCATGTAGCCTGTGCTGAAGGCTCAAGGTTTCAAATTCGTGAATTTTTGCATTTGAATATGGTTTGCAGTTTATCTTAAATTCGGATTTAATATACCGTACAATTATAGTCTAAAATGGTAAACTACTTACAATCAAATTTATTTCGCTACAATAAATTCCTTATTTTTAATCTTTTTCAATCAAAATCTATCGATATGAATTTTTTAAAAATCGTTATTTTCGCTTTCCTCCTTTTATTAATGATGAATTGTTCGCCCTATCGTTCCGCTTTTATTACCAACGGAAATGACGCTTCTCACCGAAGTTATGCTCATTATGAATCCATAAAACAACAGCGTACTAATAATACGGTTTTTCTTGTAAATGGAAAAAAAGTAAAGTTTGAAAAACTTGAAAAATATGATGATTTGACTTCCGTCAATATCGTAAAGGATAAAGCGAAAATTGAGCGTTTAGGTTTTGATTTTTCGGAAGTGAAAGCGGTCGTTATTTGTGAACGAGGGGAAAAATAATTGTTTTGTTTTTATTCTAATCTTGTCAGATGGGCTATCGATTTTGTAACATATTTGATGAAAAAGTTCGCCCCATTTTTGTCCGTATCAGATTTTAAAAACCTGACAGGATTTTTATTCCCATTTTCAACCCTTTCCACAACCCAAATCACACAAAAAACAAGCGTTTCCAATAGCTGACAATTATCACTTTCTCTTGTGACGGCAGTCATATCACTTGCCTTGCCGCAAACCTACCTTTGTAGCAGAATTTAATTAAAAAATAAAAACATGAAAAGCATCAAAAATATATTAGTCGCAATAGATTTTACGAGTGCAGATGAGGTGCTTTTGAAATATACGGAATTACTAACAAAAAAGTTGACAATTGGACAAGTTAGCTTTACACACGTTGTTCCACGTTTAGATTTTTTCAAAACTTTGACCGCTACCGGCAAAAAAAGCTGGGAAACTGTTTGGGAAATTAATGAAAATGTTACCCAAGAATTAATGGATAAAGTTCATTCAAGTTTACCAGAATTTAGTGGCGAAATTGATTGCGAAGTTTTGGAAGGTGAGCCTTTGGCGGAGTTATTATCAAAAGCGAGTGCAACGGATTTAGTGTTGATTGGACAGCGAGAACATACCGATAATCACGGGATTCTTGCTCGAAATTTGGCTCGAAAAGCGAAAGGAAATGCCTTGATTATTCCCGAAAAATCTACAACAAACGTGGGTAAAGTCCTTGTTCCGATTGACTTTTCAGCGAATAGCGGACGAGCATTACAACAAACAGTGGATTTTGCGAAAGCGTTAAATCCTGAGGTCGAAATTACGGTTTTGAATGTGTTTGAATTGCCGAATTTGAGTACTTATCAGCTAAGCAGAACGCCTGAACAATTCAAGGAAATGATTGCCGAAAATACCGATTTAGCATTAGATGCTTTCTTGAAAAAGTACATTCCAAACCAAAAAGTAAATAAGGCAATTGTCGAAATGGATTTGCCGAGTACCGGACATTATATCGTCAAATATGCAGTTCGTCACGGAATAGATTTGATTGGAATTGGTGCAAAAGGACATTCTACCGTAGAATTGTTATTTATCGGTAGTGTGACAGAAAAAGTGTTGAATTATAATCAGCAAATTCCAGTTTTGATTATTCGATAATTGACTGTAAATCAAACCTATGAGGTTTTGAAAACCCCATAGGTTTTACAAAACAAACCACAGTATGAAAATTTCAGATAGTAGAACGATAGCGATTATTCAAGCGGAATTTAATACCAAATTTCCTTATTTGAAATTGGAGTTTTATAATGAATCACACGAAGTTGGGCAAGGGTCAATGTTAAAATCTTTGATTGATAAAACAAAGACAATTAAAGCGGTTCGGACGATTCACACAGAAGGAGAATTGAGTATTAATGGGCATTTGAAAGTCAGTACTTTAGAACAAACTTTTGCAACCGATTACGGCTTAAATGCCCAAGTTTTTAGAAAATCGGGCGGACTTTGGTTACAAACGACCTCCACGGACGAATGGACTTTGACCGACCAGAATGAAAAAGGCGAAGCGTCTTTTCAAATGAATGGAATATGAAGAAGTTGGCAGTTTTCAGTTGGCAATCAGCTGACTGTAAACAAAAAAAACCGACTACTATAAAAAATAGTGTTTTATTGGGTTGTTATACAATGGGGTATTTGTAGGCAGTTGTTTTTTTAAAGAACAACTGCCTCTTTATTTCATTTTTTTTGATAATTTTTATTTTTTTATTAATATCGGAAAATAGCAAGCCAATAAAATAAAATAAAATAACAACCAATGTTACCAACAACCGATATTAAAAATAAACCAGATTCTCAGACCTCGACGAATCTACATTGTTTTCACTGTGGCGAAGATTGCGACACGCCCGAAATCCATATTGAGGATAAGGTATTTTGCTGTGACGGCTGCAAAATGGTCTATGAAATTTTGAATGAAAATGACCTTTGCACCTATTATAATTTAGAATCCAAACGTTCTGGAATTTCCTTAAAAACTGGAAAAGATATTTCAGATTATGAAGTCTTGGACGATGCTGATGTTCGCAGACAATTAATTGATTATGAAGATGATACGATTGTAAAAGCGACTTTTTATATGCCGCAAATTCACTGCACGGCTTGTATTTGGTTATTGGAAAACTTATATAAATTACACTCCGGTATTGCTCAAAGCAAAGTTAATTTTTTAAAAAAAGAAACTTATATTACTTTTCATAAATCGGAAACGACCTTGCGAGAAGTCGTCCGTTTGTTGGCTTCGATTGGCTATGCTCCCGAAATAAATTTGAAAGATATTGATGGCGACGAACCGAAAAAAACAAATACGTCTAAAACTTTTTTTTATAAATTAGGTGTTGCAGGTTTTGTTTTTGGTAATATCATGTTGCTATCTTTTCCCGAATATTTGGGTTTGAATAAAAGTATAGATGGAAATTTTGCTCGTTTTTTTGGTTATTTGAATATTCTTTTAGCCTTGCCAGTTTTATTTTATTCTGCAACGGAATATTATCAATCCGCTTGGTTGAGCTTAAAACAAAAACGACCAAACATTGATGTGCCAATTGCTTTAGGAATTTCTGTTTTATTCGCAAGAAGTATTTTTGAAATTTTATCCCAAACCGGAGCTGGTTATTTGGACTCAATGGCTGGTTTGGTTTTCTTTCTTTTAATTGGTAAATGGTTTCAAAGAAAAACTTATGATACCATTACGTTTGAACGAGATTATAAATCTTATTTTCCAATTTCCGCAACTCGAAAAACGGGCAGCATAGGCGAAACAGTTGCGCTAACCAAATTAGAAAAAGGCGATACGATTATCGTCAAAAACCAGGAATTAATACCCTCTGATGCTATTCTTATTAAAGGTCGGGCGAATATTGATTATAGTTTTGTGACTGGCGAAGCCGAGCCGATTCGCAAAAAAATTGGCGAAACAATTTATGCTGGCGGACGACAAATTGGCGATGCCGTAGAAGTTACGTTGACCAAAAAAGTATCGCAAAGCTATTTGACGCAACTTTGGAACGATGACGCTTTTACCAAGCCCGCTTCCAATTTTAATTTAATGATTGATAAAGTCGGGCAAACGTTCACCGTTGGGATTTTAATCGTTGCTGCAATTACGGGAATTTATTGGTTAATTAATGACGCATCGGTTGCTATCAATGCGTTTACGGCAGTTTTGATTATCGCTTGTCCGTGTGCGTTGGCGTTAAATATTCCGTTTGCGTTGGGCAATGCGTTGCGGATTTTGGGCAAAAATAAATTTTACGTCAAAAATACTGATGTCCTTGAGCGAATGAATAATATCACGGATTTGGTCTTCGACAAAACAGGAACTTTGACCTCAACTTCTAACAATCAGTTGGTTTATGAAGGAACGGATTTGACGAACGAAGAACAAATTTTAATTAAAACATTAGCCGAACAATCTTCGCACCCAGTCAGTAAAGAAATTGTAAAAACGGTGGACGAAAAACGAAAAACGAAAGACGGTTCGCACAACGGCAACACCTCAACACCTCAACACCTCAATCACCGAGTTATCGGGACTGGCACATTCAAAGAAATTATCGGTCAAGGGATTTCGGCTATCGTTGGCGAAAATGCAGTGCGGATTGGTTCAGAAGGTTTTATTTTTGATACGGAAATTGATAATTCGAGAGGTACTTTTATTGAAATAAATGGCGTTGTGAAAGGCTTTTTTACCATTAAAAATACGTATCGTTTTGGTATTGAAAAACTAATTATTGACTTACAAAAACGCTTTAAATTGTCTTTACTTTCGGGCGATAACGATAGAGAACGAGGGAATTTGGGAGCAATATTTTCACCAAATCAACTACATTTTAACCAAAAACCAGCGGATAAATTGGCGTTCATTAAAAATTATCAAAATGAAGGCAAAAAAGTAATGATGCTCGGCGACGGTTTGAACGATGCTGGTGCATTAAAACAAAGCGAAGTCGGCATTGCGGTTTCAGAGAATTTAAACCAATTTTCACCAGCTTGTGATGCGATTTTAGATGCCGAAAATCTACCCAAATTATCGCTGTTTATCCATTACGCCAAACGCAGTATGACGATGGTTCGCATCGGTTTTGTCCTGTCTTTGGCTTACAATATTGTCGGTTTGAGCTTTGCCGTTCAAGGTTTGTTAGAGCCTGTAATCGCAGCGATTTTGATGCCTTTGAGTTCGGTCACGGTGGTCGTTTTTGGTATGGTGAGTACGAGTTTGTTGGGGCGGAAGTTGGGGTTGTGAGGGGAATAAAACAAAAAAGGTCAATTTAGATGAATTGACCTTTTTTATCTAATGTTATATTTTATTTTTTTGAAAAATTATACTCTAATCCAATTATTCTGACTCCATTTACTGGCGATGTTCCTTCTAATTCTCCCACACTTAAAGTTGGTCCTATATTCCAAAATAAATTAAACCAATCTTTGTAAGACAAAACAAATCCAGCATAAGGTTGAAAATCAACATACTGCCATTTATCACCTGCTTCTTGTGGAGATAACCACGAAAAATTAGCGGCATGAACTTCGACTCCTACTATTGGTGAAAAATTTAAATTACCTTTTTTACCAATACGGATGGCTCTGAAAGTATCAGGGTTTTTAAAGCATAGTGGATAAAACCTAGATTGTAAACCAATGCCAAAACCATGGTTTTTTTGTACAATCGGGTCATAATTATTTTCATAATGATAATATGTTCCTTGTAATCCAACTAAAATTGCTTGGTTTATCCAATAGTTTACTCTCGGCACAATTGAAAATTCTCGATATATAAACAAAGGTGCAGTTTGCCCATAAAGCGGATTGTATTGTGTTACAGTCACACCGCTTGAGGTTATTCCTATATTCCATTTTCTAATTTCATCATCTTCCCAAAAAAAAGTATAAGGTTCTACTGTATTATCAACTTCTTTGAAAAAACGAGATTTAAAAGGTGTTTTATAATCTTTATAGAAATGATATTTTAATCCTATAAAGGGTTGTGTGAAATTATAAGCTTCTGAATGCCCTTTAAATGGTGAATAATTAATTAGTCCCGCTTTTAGGTGCAACCTATTTGTAAGTTTATAACTAACTCCCGCTCCAAACTGTAAAAAATGATTTATCGTATCTGATGAATAAGTTTCAGCATGACCACAAGGACAAAAATTTGTCAATGAATAGCCTCCTTCAAAATAAATACCCAATCTTTTTCTTGCTCGTAAATTATATTGTGCAAACACACTTCCTAAATAAGCCCTATCAATTGGCTCTCTTATTACTTTACTTGATACAGACATAAACTGTGTACCAAGTCTTATTTTTTCAGTAATTGGAATAGATACGGACAAATTTACACTTGTTAAGAAATATTTTTCATCAGGACTAATTCCAGAAGAATTTGTGTAACGGCCTAATTTTAAAGTTGTATAGTAAGCCTCAACAGCAGGTATTTTTGACCATTCATTCGTTTGTGCCTGACTATTAAGTGTCAAAAAAAAGAATAAAATAATGAAAATATTATTTTTTAAAATAATACCATTAATATTAAATTTAATATTGAAGTTCATGATATATTATTTTTAAGGTCATGGAATACTATTAATTTCATGTATTCCATGACCAATATAAAATTTAGATTCCAATAGACCACCAACTTGAAGCCCTATCATCTACACCTGGAGAAAAACTAAAACAACTAACCCCCCAAACCGTCAAACCAAATAACTGGTCAAGATAAAACGCTCGGTCAAAACAAGTATGATAACCACCAATAAATAATCCTTCAAATGATGATGCCTGATTATTATTAAAAATAAAGAATGGTGTTCCTAAAAGAGGAATAGTTAAGTTAAAGGCTTTTCTACAATTTTTATCTTTAAAAAGAACCCCCATTAATGTCCTCTGTTGATTTGCATTAGCAACCTCTTGAGGTAGATTGTCTGCTAAATATCTTCGTTCATAATCTAAATAAAATTGTGGTACAGTACCATGTTGTTCTAAATAATCAACAGCACCACTACTTTGAGCATAATTTCGTAAATGTGCAATAATTGCTTGGTGTGTATCATATTTATTTCCAATTTCACTACGCATAAAAACATCATAATCGTTTTGGCTTGTAAACGCCATGTAATATAAATTTTGAGAATTAGGATTATCCTTTTCTCCCATGTTTATATGATAAATCATACCTTCTACATTCCATTGAAATGTACTCGCAGAAACTATTTCATTATCAATCATGTAAATTTCGTTAGCTCCTACTTCAGTAAGTTCTCTATCATCAAAAGCTAAATTTTCTGTTTGCCCTTTTTCATTATCAATAGATAATGTCGCTTGGACTAAATCTTCATTCTTTGAGCATGATATTATGATTAACACACTCGCAAGCAAAACGCTTGCAAAAAATAGTAATTTTTTCATTACATTTGTATTTATTATAGTTAAAAATAAGGTTTCACAGGAAATTTCTCAGGTGACCTGTTGAAGCCCTTTATTGTATCCAAAAAATATTAAAATATATTTTTTTATTTAAAAAAATACATACCTATCCCATAACAATTTTTCGTCGTTTCAAAATATTTTAATTCCCAACTTGTGGTTTTATTTTTTAAGAAAAAACCGATTTTTAAGGTCACTTTTTATACTTACAACGCTTATTATTACAAGGTTTTAGACAGTTTAAAATTTTCATAAGCAATAGGTTTTGGTGATGTTTGTTAAAAAAATGTTTTTTAAAATTGTATTTTGTGTCAAGCTATTGTCTTCTTAATAACCTTAAACAAATATATATCACCTATTTTTAATTACCAATTTTTTTTTAGAATAAATAAATGATTGGGGCTGAGGTTTTAATATCGTAAAGTGTTAAAATTAGGTACTTTTTGATTATAAAATATTGGTTATTAGTGTATTATTCATAATAAATAAATAAATAAATAAATATTTTTTTTTAAAAAATAATGATTAGCGGTAATTTTTGATGTTGATGACGAGTTTATTGGGGCATAAGTTGGGGTTGTGACTTTTTAAAAACTGCAACTATTTCACAGCATCGTAAGTTTATTTTTAGTATTTTTAATAAAAATCTTATGTTATGTCAACAAGAGGAATTTATATAAAAAATTTATTGGATAGCGCTCAAGGATTGAATACACTTGAGTTAGATGATTTTGTCAATAAACTTTTAGCGATTAGAGCAAAAAGAGTTGCCAATGTTATTTCTAAAAAAGAAAGCGAATTATTATTAAAAATAAATATTGGCTTATCTGATACGGAACAACTATTATTCAACCATTTAATTGAAAAAAGAGATGCTGAAACCATTACAAATGAAGCGTTTGAACAATTGGTCGAATTGACCGATAAAAGCGAAGCGTTAAATGTTCAACGTATGAAAGCACTGGTAGAATTATCAAAACTTCGTGGCGTTACTTTAAGTCAATTAATGGCTGATTTGAACATTAAACCTCAATAATCTAATGGCAATTTCTAAAGCAAAACGACATAAAGTACAATTTCGTGCAAATGGTTGTTGCGAATATTGTAAAAGTCAAGATAAGTTTTCGTCAAGTTCATTTTCTATTGAACATATTTATCCTCAATCTTTGGGAGGAACTGATAATTTATCTAATTTAGCTTGGGCTTGTCAAGGTTGTAATAATGCAAAATTCACAAAAATAGAAGCACGAGATATAATTTCAAATCAATTAGTTCCTCTTTTTAATCCTCGATTAGATAATTGGAACAACCATTTTCAATGGAATGAAAACTGCTCTTTGATTATTGGACAAACTGCAATAGGAAGAGCAACAATTACCGCTTTAAAAATGAATAGAGATTCCGTTATAAACCTTAGAAACATTCTGTTTTCTTGTGGTGAACATCCTCCTTTATGAAATCCGATACAACAAATTATCAAAAACAGCTCTTAAACGCTTCAATTATGGACGATGAAGAACATGAAATCTATTTGAAAAATAGAAAACATTTTAATCAATGGCAGATAACGTAATTCTTTAGACACTTTTGACTTTAGCCACTTTAACCAAAAAACATTTTGATAGAATTAGGGATTTGAATTTGATGACGGTTATTTAATCGCAGCGATTTTGATGCCTTTGAGTTCGGTCACGGTGGTCGTTTTTGGTATGGTGAGTACGAGTTTGTTGGGGCGGAAGTTGGGATTGTGAATTTTTTTATTTAAAAAAAGCCGTTGAAAATGATGCGTTTTGAACGGCTTTTTTTTGTATTTAACAACAGAATTACTGCCGTGTCAATCTGATTTTATTTTTTTTTAAAATTTTAATTCACATTTTTTTTTATTTATTACCTACGAATTGCTCCAGTTATCCGAAAGCCAACACTACCGAAAGAAGTATAATTGGGACCCAAACCACCTTTGATATAAGGAGCAAAAAAAGTATTTTTATATTTCCATTCTCCTGCAATTTCAACTTGCCCGCCAATCGTATAAAATCGTTGGTCAGAATAAACGACAGCGTTTAATGTTCCAAAATAAATTTGGGCATCTAATTCATGTGCTTGAAAAACATCAATTACGTAAAAATGGTCAATCATCGAAGCAAAAAGACCACCATACACCCAAAGCGATAACTTATCGCCTTTATTAATCATTTTGTAACCAGTCAATAAATCAAATTGATGCTGTCTTGCGTAGTCCGTTTTCATATCTCGAAGCGAAATAGCATTGCGTTTCATCCATTCTGATCTTTCAATATTAACACCCACAATTGTTTGAAATTGTGCATAATCAACTCTTAAAGTTGTATATTCGCCTGCGCCAAAATCAAAATCTTTAAACCGATTATATTCTCCGTAACCAAAATTAAAAGTAGAACGAAACGCCAATTTATTTTTTCTATATTCAAAACCCAAACCTCCTTGCAAACCATATAAATCCGTGTGTTCCCAATAGTTTCCATCTACTGAAAAATTTACATGAAGTTGTCCTTTGGCAAAAAAAGGGATGACTAAAACGATTATAAAAAATATTTTTTTCATCGTATTTTATTTTTAAAATAAATAAGAAATACTTAAAGAAGGTAACATATCTACGCCACCAGAAATATAAAAAGGCATCGAATAATCTACACCCAACCAAAAATTAGGTGTGAGTTTATAGTTTGCATAAATTGACGGCGAAATACTCATTTTTTTGAGGCTGGTGACTTCTTTTTCGTAATAGACAAACGGTTCTTTTTCACTATTTTCATTGATTTGCAAGGTAGAGTACTCTTCAACTAAAGTAACATATAATTGTTTTCTAATAATCACAATATTAGGACTAACTCGAACTCCAAAATTCCATTTTTCTTTTTGAATAATATTGTATTGTGCAAATATACCAATATGAAAAAATTGGTCAATTAAGCTAAAACTATCGCCATATTTATCTTTTCCTTCTCTTGATGTACCTCGTATAAATTCGTCATACCAAAGGACTGGATTATCTCCTTTTCCTTTATATTGTAAACCATTATCCGTTTGATAGCCACTAAAAAAGTTATCTCGATAGCCAACATAATGTACGCCTAAACCAACGTCAAACCGTTTGTTCAACGAATATGTGTACGCCATTCTGTAATTAAAATCATTACTGTAAACTAACGCTATTCCTGCATTCGCAGTCAGCATTTGAGCGGAAATCGAATGACTTAAAATCATTACGAAAGTAATGATAATTGTTTGTTTCATAGGTTTAGTGTAAAAAAAGAAGAAGTGCAATAAAGAATTATTGCACTTCTTCTTTTAATTAATTTAATTTTTAATTTCCTCCTTCTCTTACAGAAAATTCGATTGTTCCCGTACTATATGTTGTTCCTTGCCAACCATTAGCAGAACATAAATCACAATATTCGATAACATCATTTCCTAATTCAAAGTCCGCAGTTTTTCTTTGTACAGAATGCATAGCTGTTAATCCTTGTCCAAGATTAAAAGTTAATTCTCCACCTGAAATAGGCTCTTTAAATGTAATTGTCGGACTAAAAGAAAAGCCAATACTATTAGTAATTGTTGTTCCTGTACCTTTTGGATGTTTGCCTATCCAGTTATATTGCCAATACTCCCCATGTATTCCTTCTAAATATTTCCATTTAAAAATATTCAAATTCGTCCAAACCCAACCTTTATTTTTTAAATATTTTCTTTCTGCGTGAATTACTTTAAAATTATTAGTAACAAAATAACTTTGAGAACTGGTTTGTGCTGTTGGAACAAAAATATTTATTTGAAAAGTACAATGTTTATTTATCCACTTACATCCAAACAAATCTAAAGTAGAAGTTCCATAGGGAGTTTTTATTCGTTCTACATTTTCCTCATCATCTAACCCATCTCTTTCACAAGTCATTCGACTGCCACTATTAGAAACTCTATCGTTAGCTGTTGGGTTTTGGATACCACATTTATCATTATATCCATTAATAATATCTTTATCTTTTAAGATATAAATATCATATAAAGGATTTGGATAAGTTACACCTTGCAATAGGATTTCAGTATTATTCACCTTACTATTTTGATTGAGTGTCGCAAATTGTGTGGCTAAATCTACACAATAAGGAGTGACAGAGGTTGCTTCAAAATCCGCTTCAGTTCCATTTTTTGATAAAGCAATAAACCCTTCTCGTTTTTGTAACACAAGAACCATAAAATCAGGGTCAATATTACTATTTTGCGTTATTGATAACAAGCCATTTTTATAAAAATTATATACTTCTGCATCGTGATTAGGAATGACTGCTACTTTAAAACTCGCATCAAAAATCTCAATTTCCTCTAATGTACGAACGTCAGGATAATAAAACGAAAGTGCAAGGTCAGGATTTTGGCGTAAAAATGAAATAAAATCCTCAACAGAAATATCAAGGTTTAATTCAGCTACGGCTTGTTTAAAATAAGTAACAAAAACAGCATCTTCGTTTGTAAGCAATACTGCTAAAGGAATAGAAAGCTCGTCTTCCCAACCATTTTTTAATGTATTTAAATAGTACGTTTGTGCTTCTTGTTTCTTAAATATGGTAGAAATAACTTCTCCCCAAATTGAATAATCGTTCAAATTTACATTTGGTTCAATCTTTAAATTTGATTCCGTAATCGGTTCATCTTCTGAACACGATATAATAAAGAAGGTACTCACAAGCAAAACGCTTGCAAAAAATAGTAATTTTTTCATTACATTTGTATTTATTATAGTTAAAAATAGGGTTTCACAGGAAATTTCTCAGGTGACCTGTTGAAGCCCTTTATTATATCCAAAAAATATTAAAATATATTTTTTTATTTAAAAAAATACATACCTATCCCACAACAATTTTTCGTTGTTTCAAAATATTTTAATTCCCAACTTGTGGTTTTATTTTTTAAGAAAAAACCGATTTTTAAGGTCACTTTTTAAGTTTAAAATGACTACTATTACAAGGTTTTAGATTGTTTAATAATTTCATAGGCAATTAGGTTTTGTTTGATAATTGTTGAAAAAATGTTTTTTAAAATTGTATTTTGTATCAAGCTATTTTTTTCTTAATAACTTTAAACAAATATATATCACCTATTTTTAATTACCAAATTTTTTTTGGAATAAATAAATGGTTGGGGTTAAGGTTTTAATGTCGGAAAGTGTTAAAATTAGGCACTTTTTGATTATAAAATATTGGTTATTAGTGTGTTATTCATAATAAATAAATAAATAAATATTTTTTTTAAAAAATAATGATTAGCGGTGATTTTTGATGTTGATGACGGATTTTTGGGGCATAAGTTGGGGTTGTGACTTTTTAAAAACTGCAACTATTTCACAGCATCGTAAGTTTATTTTTAGTATTTTTAATAAAAATATTATAATATACGGATAAAAGCGAAGCATTGAATGTTAAACGTATGGGCTATCCGTTTAATCTTGGACACCGTTTGTAATCAAGTTTTTGCAAAGTGTCCAACTTTACGTGGGTAGCCAACGTATGAAAGCACTGGTAGAATTATCAAAACTTCGTGGCGTTACTTTAAGTCAATTAATGGCTGATTTGAACATTAAACCTCAATAATTTCTCATTCTAATTCCTCCAAAAAATTCCCGTAACCTCAATCACACAACCCCACATTTTCCCAAATATCACTTCACAAGGTGACGTAAATCATCAAACAGACTCCTATATACTGCTACCTTGCATCATGGTTTTTGATTCGTGATTTTTTGTTTTAAAAAAATAAAAAATCGTTTATTTAAAAAATATAATATAATCCCCATGATTGTAGAAAAATACGAATACGAAAAAGGCTCGAATGATGCCGAGAATTTTAGAGATTCTTTGTCAAGTATCGACGAGTCGGGTAAGCGAAAATGGATTTATCCAAAAATGCCGAAAGGTTGGTTTTACGATAAGCGAAAAATAGTTAGTTATTTTTTAATTGCGTTCTTGTTTGCGGGTCCTTTTATCAAAATTGGCGATGAGCCGCTTTTGATGATTAATGTTTTGGCTCGTAAATTTGTGATTTTAGGGCAACCGTTTTGGCCTCAAGATTTCATTTATTTTGGTCTGGGTATGCTTGCTTTTATTGTTTTCATTATTTTGTTTACGGTGATTTATGGTCGGCTATTTTGTGGCTGGGTTTGTCCGCAGACGATATTTATGGAAATGGTTTTCCGCCGTATCGAATATTGGATAGAAGGCTCGGATTCTCAACAAAAAAAGCTCAACGCTGCACCCTGGAAGAAGGATAAAATTATTAAAAAAACGTCCAAACATATTCTCTTTTTTGCAATTTCGTTTTTAATTGGCAATACCTTTTTGGCATATATTATTGGTATTGATGAATTGAAATTATTAGTAACTGCACCGCTTTCCGAGAATATGGGCAGCTTCGTGGCGATGATAATTTTCTCGTTTATGTTCTACTTTGTGTTTTCGTATATGCGAGAGCAAGTTTGTATTGCGGTTTGTCCTTACGGTCGTTTGCAAGGGGTTTTATTAGACAAAAATTCGATTGCCGTAATGTACGATTTTGAACGTGGCGAACCTCGTGGACGTATCAAAAAAGAACGAAAAAAAGTAAAATCGAATCCTATTATTCCGCAAGGGGTGAAAATTGATAATCCGATTGCGAATATTCAAGAAATGGTCAATGCAGCAACCAACGACACAACAGTAGAATTTGCTTCTGTGCCGAGTTTGGGCGATTGTATAGATTGTGATTTGTGCGTTAAGGTCTGTCCAACGGGCATTGATATTCGGAATGGTACGCAGTTGGAATGTGTGAATTGTACGGCTTGTATGGACGCTTGTGATGAAGTCATGGTAAAGGTTGACAGACCAAAAGGCTTGATTCGTTACGCTTCTCAAACGATGATTGAAGAGAAAAAACCATTTGAATTTACGGCTCGAATGAAATCTTATACGGTTGTTTTGTCCTTGCTTATTGGCGTTTTATTTATGTCTTTATCTTTGCGCTCGGATATGGAAGTGACGATTTTGCGGGCACCTGGTATGTTGTATCAAGAAGTGAATGAAACAACGGTCAGTAACCTTTATACCTTCCAAATTATCAATAAAACGAATAAGAATTTACCGATTGAATTAAAAATAAAAGAAGGTTTAGGTACAATTAAATTGGTTGGAAAAGCCGGTTTAAACGTGGATAAACAAGGCATGATAAAAGGTGCGTTCTTCGTCGAAATTGGTAAAAAGAATTTGCGCGGTCGCAAAAATGATATTCACGTAGAAGTATGGTCAGGCAACAAAAAAATTGACGGTATGAAAACGAATTTTAATTATAAATAAACGTAGCACAACTCTCCAGAGTGGTATGTGGATTGATTTCTACATCATCTCGGAAATGATGCTACTCAATACATAAAAATATGAGCTGGGGTTGGAAAATAACAATTTTATATGGCAGTTTTGTCGCTATGATGGTGACGTTGGTGATTATGAGTGCAAGACAGGATATTCCGATGGTGACGGAGGATTATTACGAAAAAGATTTGCAATATGAAACCCACATGGTTCGGGTTGCCAATAGTCGCAATTTAGAACAAGATGTGACCGTCGTTTACAATCAAGAAACGCAACAAGTTACGGTGACTTTTCCGAATGAAATTACTGATTTTTCAGGAGAAATACTGTGTTTTAGACCTTCACAAGAAGGTTTAGATTTTACCTTACCAATTGAAAATTTAAAAGAAAAGACCCTCACTTTCAGGACTTCTGAAATGATACCAGGGCGTTGGAAAGTCAAAATTGATTGGGAAGGCGATAGCGAAATTTATTATAAAGAAATTGCAATTTTTATTTAATTTTTTTGTGTTAACGTTTGAAAAATGTATTGATGTGTTGATGTTTAAAACCCACATTAACACATCAATACATTTTTCAAACATCAACAC